>Ga0102939_1000254_pt1 | contig 19277 bp, 19 predicted proteins | sample SalPon2_B_H2O_MG_FD_78214 | JGI IMG/M metagenome (GOLD analysis project Ga0102939, IMG submission 78214) | Salt pond water microbial communities from South San Francisco under conditions of wetland restoration - Salt Pond MetaG R2_B_H2O_MG | ecosystem: Environmental > Aquatic > Non-marine Saline... | reverse complement strand
GAGGTAAAACCGGCCGGGAATCAGCGAGTAGGCGCGCGCGTCGTCGCCGATGTCCGCCAGCGCGTCGTGGTCGTCGTCGTCGTAGGTGAGCCACCCCTCTTCGGCGAGGAACTGATTGCAGTTCACCTCCCACTCCAGTCGGGTGAATCCATGGTCGGAGGCGACGAGGAGCGTGGTGTCGTCGTCGAGCGTCTCGCGGATCTCGCCGATGTATGCGTCGAGCGTTCGGTAGAAATCCAGGAACTCCGCCTTGTACTCGCCGTCGGTCGCGTAGTCGCCGTACAGGAAGTGGTTCACGCGGTCGGTGCTCATGAACACGCCGAAAAACAGGTCCCAGTCGTCCTCGGCGAGGTAGTGCGAGAAGGCCTCGTAGCGGGCGTCCAGCGTCTCGTGGGCGTTCTCGATGAAGTCGGTCTTGTCGTCGTCGTGCCCGAGCTTGGCGTCGACGTCGATCCGGTAGTCGAGGCCGTCAAGCGTCTGCCGGACGGACTCGTCGCTCGACGCCGAGTCGAGGTCGGGTGAGAGGAAGCCGGACACCTGTCGCTGTATCCGCGTCGACGGCGGAAACGTGACCGGGACGTTGAGCACGGTCGCGTCGCGGCCGGCGTCGGTGACGCGGTCCCACAGTCGAGTCGCCTTCACGTGTTGGCCCATCGGAACGTACGTTTCGTAGGAGCCGACCTCGCGGTCCTGGAAGCCGTACACACCCGTCTCGCCGGGGTTGACGCCGGTCGTGAGGCTCGGCCAGCACGCGCTCGACTCCGGCGGGACGATGCTCTCCAGTCGCCCCGCCGAGCCCGTCTCGGCGATGTCGGTCAGGTTCTCGAAGACGTCGGGGTGGTCCTCGACGAGGTCGAGCGGTACGCCGTCGATCCCGAGGAAGACAACGCGCTCGTCGTCGTCACCGCGGAGCCGATCGAACAGTCCCATACAACGGGGTTCACTCCCGTCGACATATCGCTTGTGATCTGGCGATTCACGCCGCGTCATCGGCGATCCGGCAGGAACCACCGAGGACTCGGAGCGGCGGCGAAGACGGCCGTCGACCCGTATCCGTGGCGACACCCGCCGTCGTCGGCGTCGGATGGCAATCGCCGCCGATTCAGAAGGCCTATTCACCTCGGCGAAGACATATCCGGCGTATGAGCGATGACTTCCCGGCGAGCGTCGACGTCGACTACGCGGACGGCGAGGGCGAAGACCCGTCCGACTACCCGTCGCTACAACACAAAATCGAGAAGGCGGTCGAGGTCACCCGCCGCGGCCTCGAGGAGTACGACAACCCCGCGGTGATGTGGACGGGGGGTAAAGACTCCACGCTGACGCTGTACTTCATCAATCAGGTGGCCGAGGAGTACGGCTACGAGAAGCCGACCGCGGTCTTTATCGACCACTTCCAGCACTTCGATTCGATCACCGACTTCGTCGAGCACTGGGCCGACGAGTGGGACATCGAGCTGGTGTATGCGCGCAACGAGGACGTCGGCGCGTACGTCGACGAACACGGTCTGGAGCCGGGCGACGACATTCCCGTCGACGCGCTCTCCGAGCACAACCAGCATCACATCCGGGAGATCCTCGAGTACGAGGAGGACTCGTTCCCGTTCCTCCTCGACACGTACGTCGGGAACCACCTCCTGAAGACGGTCGCGCTCAACGACGCCTTAGAGGAGTACGACATCGACGGCGTCATCTCCGGCGTGCGCTGGGACGAGCAGGAGGCGCGCGCCGACGAGACGTTCTTCTCCCCGCGGCACGACCCCGATCTGTTCCCCCCGCACGACCGCATCCAGCCCATCCTGCAGTTCGCCGAGGCCGACGTGTGGGAGGCGTTCTGGGGCTACGTCGTCCCGGACACGGTCGAGGCGTTCCCCGACGAGGGGTACGTCCCGCAGGCCGACGACGACCTGCCCGAGGGCGTCACACAGGAGGACATCCCCATCTCGCCGAAGTACTTCGCCGGGTTCCGCTCGCTCGGCAGCGAGGTCAGTACGGAGAAGACGACCGAGGAGCCCGCGTGGCTCCAGAACCTCGAAGACACGACCGAACGCGCCGGCCGCGCCCAGGACAAGGAGGACCTGATGGAGCGCCTGCGCGACCTCGGCTACATGTAGTCGCGGTCGGACGCACGCTCTCGCCGACGACGCGACCTCGGGTCAGCGATCGGTCCCGATCCGGTGGGTTCACTTATGGCCCCGCCGACCGCGGGATATGAACAAACGCGGCCACGTTCTCAACGCCCTCTTGCTCGCGCTCGGACTCGGGATCGTCATCGAACCCGGACTCGACGCGGCCACGGCGCGGACCACCGCCCAGATCACCGTCCCGATCGTGTTGGGCGCGCTGTTCCCCGATGTCGACACCGCCTTCGGTCGCCATCGGAAGACGCTTCACAGCCTGCCCGTCCTCGGGATATTCCTCGCGTACCCCATCGTGTTCGGCAACCTCCAGTACGTCTGGATCGGCGTGTTGACACACTACGTGCTCGACGTGGTCGGAAGCCGGCGCGGCATCGCGCTGTTTCACCCCTTGTCGGACGCGGAGTACGGGCTCCCGTCGGGCGTGACGACGAGCAGCAAGTACGCGGACCTCGTCACCGTCGTGGTCACGGGGGTCGAACTCGCGATGTTCTGGGCTATCCACACCTACGTCGTCACGCTCGATCTCGATCTGTCGGCCGCCTCCGAAGCCGCGGCCGGTCTCGGACTCTGATCGCGGGCCCCACTCCGTTCGGCCTTCGCGTCGCCGCCCTCACTTCGGGCGGTAATCCGACAGCGCACCCGAGTAGACGCTTACGTCGGAGAATCGCCCCTCGTAGGCGACGTTCGTCGGGAGCGTCGGCTCGTCGCCTGACAAGAAGAGCCGATCGAGTTTTTCCCACGTGTTCTCGTACGCGAGGTGGGCGAACTCGACCATTCCGCGGAGCTGATGGGGCGCGCCGCCGCGGTGGACGACCGTCCGCGACAACCCGGTACGAAAGGCGTCGACGACGTCGTCGACGCCGTCGAGGGCCGCGTCGAACTCGGTCCACGCCTCGCCGACCGTGCCGCGCAGGTGGGCGTACGACGAGCCGAACCCCGGCTGGCCCGTCGCCTCCGCGATCCGTCGCGTCCGCGCGTTCTGATGCGGGAGCAGCTTCGTGTTGTACGTCTCAACCGCGGAAAGCCTGTCTGCGTGCGCGGCGATCTCCGGGCGCGTGAGCGAGATGGTCGCGAACCCGGGGTGCGGAACGAGCACGGCCGCGTCCTGTCGATCGAACTCGGCCATCGCCGCTTCGAAGGTGATGTAATCGGGGACCGGCTCGGACAGGCCGAGCACGAGGACGTGTCGCCGGTTGCCCCAGTCGCCGGTGAACACCTCGCGGGCGGGAACGACGGTGAGGTCGTCATCGGAGAACCGGGCCGCGCGGTTTCGGATCGTCGGTAGGCGGGTGAAGTGTGGGGCGTACACGAGCGCGTCGATCCCCCGCTCCTTCGCGAGGGCCACGACGTCGTCGTCGAGCACCTTCACGTGTGCGTCGACGCGCGTTCTCGGTCTGGTCACGAGTGGACGATGTGCGTCGCCGAGCAAAGGCGTATCGTTCGACGGTCACGCGTCTGCGGCAGAACCGCGGACACCAGGACCGCGGCCGGTCCGGCGAGAAGCGGGGGAAACGGTTAATCCCCCTCGGCGGCGACCACATGGACATGCCCCGCTGGACGTGCGGCATCGACGGCTGTGACGCCGCCTTCGACGACGTGGAATCGGCCATCGTCCACCAGACGAACGGCCACCAGCGCCACGAGTGTAAGGTGTGCGGAACGATCGTCCCCGACGGCTACTTCGCGATCCGACACGCGTTCGACGAGCACACTCGCGCCGAGTTCGTTCGGGCGTACGACGCGGACTCCGCCGCCGTTCGTCGCCGCGAGGACATCAAACGCGACATCGAGCAGGAGGCGGACCTCCAGAGTGTCGTCGAGCAGTTGGACCGCTCGGAGTAGACTGCGCTCCGGCGCGTTCCTTGTCGTTTATATCGCCGACCGCCGAACAACCGTCTGTGGACCTGCACGTCCGGTACGAGGGCGACGACGACCCCGACAAGTGTACGGCACGGAAGCTCGCGCGGTTCGACCTCGCGACGCTCCACCGGTCCGACCGCGCGACCCCGTACGGGGTCGTCCTCAACCCCCACGCGGAGCGCGCCCTGTCGCCGGCCGACGCCGAGACCGCTCGCGAGAACGCGCTCGTCGCGCTCGACTGTTCGTGGGAGTCGGCGGGCGAAAAACAGTTCACGCTCCCCGGAGAGCACCGCGCGCTGCCGTACCTTGTGGCCGGTAACCCCGTGAACTTCGGACGACCGATGCGTCTCACGACCGTCGAGGCGTTCGCCGGCGCGCTCGCCATCCTCGGCGAGCCCGACCACGCCGAGCGGGTCATGGCGAAGTTCACCTGGGGCGAGACGTTCCTCGACCTCAACGAGGAGCCGCTTCGGCGCTACGCCGACTGCGAGGACTCGCGCGAGGTCGTCGCGGTCCAACAGGAGTACCTCGACCGCGAGTGACCGCTGTTCGTCTGCGGGCGTCGAAATCCCGCCTCGAACCTGCTGTCGGAGAGTATCGGGTGTGAGACAACACTTTTCGGTCGATCGACCGTATGGTCAGACGATGGTATCCGAAGGAGACACCGCACCCACGTTCACCGCGACAGTTGGCACGAGCGACCACGAACCGTTCGACCTGACCGATCAACTCGGCGACGGACCGGTCGTCTTGGCGTTCTTCCCCGGCGCGTTCACGCCGCCGTGCACGAACGAGATGATCGCGTTCCAAGAGCGGGCCGACGAGTTCGAGGCGGCCGGGGCGACGCTGTTCGGCCTCAGCGCCGACTCGCCGTTCTCGCTCGGCGCGTTCCGCGAGGAACACGGGATCGAGTTCGACCTCGTGAGCGACATGGCCGGCGACGCGATCCGCGCGTACGACCTCGAGATCGACATCGCCGACCTCGGGCTGCACGGGATCGCGAACCGAGCCGTGTTCGTCATCGACGACGACGGCGAGGTCGTCTACAGCTGGGTGGCCGACGATCCCACCAACGAACCGGACTACGGGGCCGTCCTCGACGCCGTCGAGTCGGCCTGAGACCGCGATCGCTTTTATCCGGTACGCGTCTCACCTCAAAGCATGCTCGGAAGCATGCTCGGTCAGATTCCGCTACCGGTATGGATGACGGATCTTCTATCCGCGTACGACCAAGTATTGTCCGAGTTATTTTGGTTCATTGTGGGATTCGGGGTGATCTATCTCGGGGGCCGAATCGTTCTCGTTCCTTCTGTCACGCGGGTCGTCAGATCACGGAATCGAAACAATCCCACGATAGAGACGGCAGCCAAGACGTATCTTCGTGTAATCGTAATCGGATTTGCGACCTTCACGGGCATAATCGCTGCCGGCTACGGAAGTGTACTCTCTGAATCGGCTGTCATCATCGCTGCTCTCACGTTCGCTCTTGGTATCGCCGGGCAGCAAGTGTTCGGATCGCTCATCAGTGGTATGTTTCTGGTCGCCGACCCGGATTTCAACGTCGGCGACTGGGTGGAGTGGCCGGGCGGCGAAGGCACTATTGAAGAAGTCGACTTTCGTGTCACTCGGATTCGGACGCCGAACAATGAGACCGTCTCGGTTCCCAACACCCAACTCACAAACAACGCGATCACCCGACCCTACGGTCGGAACACGTATCGAATTACAGAGCAGGTGTACGTCGCCTATCACGAGGACACCGAACGGGCCCTGATGGAGCTACAACAGATCGCGACGAGTCAGGAGTCCGTTCTCACCGATCCGTCGCCGAACGCGCGCATCCTTGAGCTTGGAGAGAACGCGATCACGATACGAGCAGAGTTCTGGGTTGCAGAGCCAAAAAACAGAAGCATTCTAACAGTTCGTTCCGACTTTCGCCGAGCAGTGAAACAGCAATTCGACGAGGAAGGAATCACGCTCGCGCCGCCGACCGCGCAGTTACTCTCGGGAGAAGTGACCGTGACTGACCGGTAGCGATCTGCTATCCGGCCCGCAGCCGGAACATACTTGATAAACGACAGACAGAACGTGGCATGGACCGCCGTGCCCTCCTCGCAGCCTTCGGTGTCGGAGTCTCGTGTCTCGCGGGCTGTGCCGACCGTGAAGCCACCGCGAACGAGTCAACACCGGACGAGCCGTCGGATCGCCCCGCAGAGTATCCGGACGGGGCAGGACCGGACTCGATCGACTTCTCGACGCTCGAATCGGACGACGAGACTGTTCTGCACGCACCCCGAGACCACTGGAACTCCTACGCGATCCTCTTCAGTGAGCCGCCCGACCGCCGGCGTATCGAGGGGGACTACTACGTCAACTCCTCCACCGGAGAGGTGATCTCCGAGCTGTGGTACGGCGCAAAAGACTATCGAAACGGCGACACGTACGCGTACGTCCAGCCCGCCGACCGCATTCCCGACCAGCAGCCGCGCGACGAGTGGGACGCGGACCCCCAGTTCACCTACGACGCCACCACTGACGCCTACTACCGGTACGACCCGAATTACGGCCAGATCGCGCCCACGAACATCGGTCGACACACGGACCTCCTCGACGCGTACGGCTGGGAGGCACGCACCACGGCGACACACCACGACGTTCCAGTCATCATCTATCGACTGTCGAACGGAGACCCCGAATCCGACCGCGGCACGCCGGCTGTCACCGGATCGCTCAAACTCGGCGTCGACGACGGAATCATGTACGCGTTCGACATCACACTCGACACGGAGACCGAGGCTCGCTACACGTACACCGTTCGTCCGGCCCCGTTCCCGACCCACGAGTGGGTCGAGACGGCACGAAACGTCGCGGCTACGAATAGCTCCGACGACTGACGGGGTCTGTCAGAAATGCACTGTCCGGGAGTCCCGCGAGCGGAGCGAACGGGACAACGGACGGTGAACGATCAGAGGGAGTGCACCGTCCGGGAATTGAACCGGGCTATTAGCTTGGGAAGCGACAGGTCCTCTTCCGCCTAATTTCGCCAATTATCCGGGGATATTCTCCGGTTTGTGCCCCTCAGATTGCTACATTAACGTAACGCTCGTCAATTGAAATAGATCTACTGCTGGTGTTATTCCAGTAATCGGTGTGATATCTCACGCTAACACGGACTACTGCCGATATAGGACACTCTGTTGAATTCCTCCAAAGGTGACAAAAGTGGGGTACTAGATACAAGGCGCGTATCTCGCACGGGACCATTTTTTGTTCTCAGACAGACGAAGTGCTCAGCACAGGGAGCGTATGCAGTAGTGATGTAGTTACTATACGGTTGATTTATGTTGCTAAATGACGTGATATTGGGTATGAGCGGTCGAAAACCAAACGTTGGTCGTCGTGATCGGATTGTTCGAGCACTCCTTACGCCGATTGCGCTTGGAGCGATAGCCTGGCTTTATACCTCATTTCCGCAGTCATCACTGACACTGGCGGCCATGGGCGGTCTCGGACTCGTTGCGATGATCCTTGGAGTCGGTGCCCTGACAGGTACTTGCGGGGTCTACGCTGCACTTGGTATCGATACCTGTAGTTGCGAAGCTGACTACGCTGCCGGTAGCGTGTGGGGATAGCAGAAGTCTCAGTTGTTCGATGACGCTGAACTCCCGTCGGTTTCTTTTGATTCGTTTGGCTCCATAATTTCCGCATCAAAGTCGGGATTCAAATCTGCGAGCGTTCCGGCACTTGCACGCTCTGGTTGGTCTTGTGTCACACGTCCTGGCGTTTTTTCAGTGATTTTGAAATCTGTTGCCGGTCGCAGTAGCCCCCAAAACGCACCAACCGCATGGAGTGCCACGATTATCGGCGTCAACACCAGATATACCGGCCACACCTCGGGGTATTTTTTGTATTCAATCAGTCCGGCAATCATATACACGAACAGCATGCTGAACAGGCCGACTGACGTGATCAAATAGAGGCCGTGTTGGGGAACGAACTCGGGGTAGAAAAACGCCAGCACGGATAACAGCGGGATGATAGGTGATAGCGTCCACGTAATGATTCGCGTGAACTGTAACGGGAGATACCGCTTTGGGAGACGGTACATATCCCGTAGTGTCCCTGACATCCATCGCCGTCGCTGATTAAACATTTCACGAAGCGATGGCGGGGCTTGGTTTCTGAACCGCCTATTGAGTAGCCGATATTCGAAGCGACCGCCCTGTTGATCGACATACTTCGCCGCTCGCCAGATGTAGGTTGTATCCTCAGTAATCGTCGGCACATCCCACGTGACCTCGTTTTCGAGTTCATGGCGGACCGCGACAGCTCCACCCCATGCGTAAAGGGGATAGGCCATTCGGTGGAAGGACCGTTGTTCGCGCTGATAGCCGACCCGGAACACCTCACAGAGGTAGACCAGCCACGACCCGGTTCGCAAGGGATGTTCGCTGATTTGGATCAGATCAGCTGCCGGCAGCCCCTCGAAGTTGACCATGATACTGTCCTCGTCAAGATACAGAATGTACTCTTGTTCGCACTCGATGTGTTTGCGCGCCCATTCGATGGCCCGGCCTTTCTTTTGGGCCTGGCTTTCGAACTCGTCGGGAACGACATGGACGTCCGCACCGTTGATATCCATCTCCGCCTCAGCGATGACCTTCGTCTCGGCGATTCCGGTAGGGACCGAGTTCGCCGTGATCTGTACTGTTGACGGTGAATTGTAGGTCAGAATTCGGACTTGAATATTATTGAGTCCGATCTCGCTCTCATCGTCTGCTTGCCAGTTGTACGCAAGTACTGTTACTTCAAGCAGCCACCAAAAGGATGAAACTCCGTATAGTACGAGCGTCACCCAAAACACGAACCCAATCAGTGTCCCGACGAGCGAGTCAATCATGTAGAGCCACCAGTTCCTCCTCTCAGGCCATTTATATTGTTTTCCACGCTCATCACTTATCTACCAACTAATTGTTGTCTTGTTCTACACTTCAAACTACAGGCAGCAATCTTCGATAATTTGCTCAGTAATAATTCAGCACTCTGAGCCAACTCCGTTGTTTAATACAGCACTTTGACGGCTATACTACCGCTTGCTAAATGTATCCTCTATATTCAGCACGACCACGAAAACGTATCACTCTCTATGGATTTCACCAGAGACTTCGATGATAGAAATCACATCTTTTCCCCTGCTAGGCCTTCTTTCAAATATCTTGACGAACAAATCCTTTGAGGCGGCGTGAGGTCTGTCAAGAGGCGAGAAGTGAGATAATTAGTGTTACTGTGTATCTTCAACGGCCTATTTTCACCCCTTGTTAGGGTGAAAAATGCGGAAAACAGGCGCTTAAGATCCTGAATGCACCGTCCGGGAATTGAACCCGGGCTATTAGCTTGGGAAGCTAATGTCCTACCACTGGACCAACGGTGCGCACTCGGCGGTACCCGACCGCGACACTTCAACGTAGCGTTTCCGGCGGCCGGTACACCGGGCGGCGCTCACTCGTCGATCATCAGCGGCGGTCCGCGTTTGTGCGCGGTCGCGCGGTGCCGCGCGAGCAGATCGGCGACCGTCGCCGCGTCGACGCCGTCCGTCGAGGCGAGACGCTCCGTGATCGCCCCCGGGCCGAGGCCGTGATCGACGCCGAGACGGAGCACGCGGTCGATCGTCTCGTAGGGTGCACCGAGGTCGTCTTCGTCCCGCTGTCCGGGAAGGAACCCCGCCGTCGGCGGCTTCTCGACGACGAACTGCGGCACGTCGATCTCGGCCGCGAGCGCGCGAACGTCCGTCTTGTACAGGTGACCGAGTGGCAGGAAATCGGCCGCGCCGTCGCCGTACTTCGTGACGTAGCCGAGCAGCCGCTCGCTCCGGTTTCCGGTCCCGCAGACGAGCCGGCCCGTCGCGTTCGCGGCGAGGTACGCCATCGTCATCCGGAGCCGCGCGATCGCGTTGCCCGAGCGAATCGGGTCGTCGTGGAGGTCGAACCGCTCCGGCGCGACCGCGCCGAGTTGCGCGAAGAGCGGCTGGAGGTGAACCGTGTCGTGGTCGATCCCGAGCGCGTCCGCGAGGGCCTCGGCGTCTCTCGCATGCGGTGCCCCGATCTTGTTACACGGGAGTATCAGCCCGTACACGCTCTCGGAGCCGAGGGCCTCGACCGCCAACGCCGCCGTCACGGTGGAATCGAGCCCGCCGCTCATGGCGACGACGACGCCGTCGGCGGCCGCGTCCCCGACCGTCCGCTCGATAAACGCACAGACGCGCTCCCGCTCGACCGCGGGATCTGCCGCGTCGAGCGTCACGTCCGTGTCGGCGGACGACCGCCCCTCCAGTGATTCGACATCTCGCGGGTCCGACGGCGTCGGCGCGGTCGCGTCGACCGCCGACCGGTCTTCGAGTGCGTCCGGTTCGAACGCCGACTGTCCGTGCTCACCCATCGGTGTCACCCTCCGTTGCCGTCGTCGATGCCGAGGTCGCGGGAGCCGCGATCCGGTCGGCCGCCGGGAGGCAGCGCCGGTGTGTAAACCGGCGGGTTGCGATTCTATCGGTCATGATCACGCCGCGCTTTTCGACGAGCGAATAAATACTCGTGGTACAAAATATTTAAGGAATACAGCCTCTATGGTAGTGTATATCTGGGAACTCTCGATAAAATAGTAAAACAATAGCTAAACACAGCTATTATTGCACGTTTGGACCTCACGTCATTTACGAGTAACGCGCAGCGGCTCCGCAGCGACGATACGGCGGTCACCAGAGAGCGTCGGTCTTTTGAGCGCGCACGCCGTTTATAAACCCATGACGGAGGCGGACCGCGGGACGCGTCGCCGGCTCGGAGCGGTCGTACTCGCGGTGTTGATCTCCCAGGTGCTTTTGTATCCGGGGGTCCCCGACCTCGTGGTCGCGCTCGGTGCGCCCGCCGGGATCGACGCCGGAATGTGGTTCCTCGTCGCGGAGTTCGGTGCGTTCGTCACCTTCGCGGTGGTCTGGGGAGCCGCGAGCGACGCTCTCGGTCGCCGACTCCCGCTCGTCGTGGTCGGCGCGCTCGGCGGTGCGGCCTCCTACGTCGCGCTCGCGGCGCTCCCGAAATTCGGTTTCGGCTTCGACGCCGTGCTCGTCGTCCGCGTCGTCGGCGGTGCGCTCACGATCGGGGCGTTCTCGCTCGCTATCACCTCGCTTATGGACCTGCGGGGTGGGAACGGTCGCAACATGGGCACCGCGGGGCTCGCGATCGGGCTCGGCGCGGCGGTCGGGTCCGTCGTCGGGGGCGCGCTCGCCGACTTGAACACGTTCTATCCGGTGTACGCCGCGGCCGCGGTGCTTGCGGCCGCGGCGGCCGCCGCGGCGACCGTCGACGACCGGACGATCGCAGGAGCCCGCCGCGAGGAAGCCGGCGGCGGGGGTACCCTCGACGACGCGGACGAGACCGGCGTCGGCTTCCGTGCCGTGCTCGACCGGACACGGTCGACGCCCGGGCTTCTGGTCCCGCTCGCGTTCGGATTCATCGACCGGCTCACCGCCGGGTTCTTCGCGCTGGTCGGGGTGTACTACTTCCAAGACCCGACGACGTTCGGCCTCTCGGCTGCGGGCGCGGGCGCGACGCTCGCGCTGTTTTTTGTCCCGTTCGCGCTGTTGCAGGCTCCGTTCGGGTCGCTGTCGGATCGGATCGGACGATTCCTCCCGGTCGTCGCGGGATCGATCGCGTACGGCGTCGTCACGATCGGCGTCGGCGTCGCGCCGGTCTACCCCGTCGCGGCCGGCCTGATGGTTCTCGTCGGTGTCTGCGGGGCGCTCATGGCCCCGGCGACGATGGCGCTCGTCACCGACCTCGTCGACCCGGAGGCGCGCGGCGCGGCGATGGGGCTTTTCAACGTGTTCGGCTCGCTCGGCTTCCTCACGGGGTTTCTCGTCGGCGGCGGTACCACGGACTTGTTCGGGTACACGCCCGCGTTCCTCGCAGTGGGCGGGCTGGAACTCGCCATCGCGATCGCGCTGCTCCCGGCGGTGAAAGCGATCGCGCCGGGAAGGGGGATCGGCGGGCTGTTCGAGACCGATCGGTCGACCTCGGAGTGAGCGGCGCGCGGTACGCGCGGTGCGGACGGCCGCTCGACTGCGTGTGCTCCTCCCGCTCGCCTCCACCCGCTCGATTCGAGCCTTTTTACCGCGCTCGTGTCATCGGTACGGACGACAGATGGACCTCCTGATCGTCGGGGCGGGCGAGATCGGCCGCTGGGTCGCCGACACGGTCGGGGCCGACGAGTCGCCGCTCGACGCGACGGTCGCCTTCGCGGACCGCGATCCCGACGTGGCCGCCGACGCGGCCGCGGCGCGCGACGCCGATGTCGTCTCGGCGGACGGCGACACCACCCACGACGCGGTGTGTCTCGCGGTGCCGATGTCGGCTGTCCCCGCCGCGGTCGAGACGTACGCGCCGCGCGCAGAGCGGGCGATGGTGGACGTGTCGGGCGAGATGACGGAGGCGGTCGCGGCGATGCGCGAGCACGCGCCGACGCTCGAACGGGCGAGCTATCATCCGCTTTTCGCCCCGCCGCGCGTTCCCGGCAACGTCGCCGCGGTGACGGACGCAGACGGCCCCGTCGTCGAAGGGATCACCGCGGCGATAGCGCGGGGCGGAAACGACGTGTTCGAGACGACGCCCGCGGAACACGACGAGGCGATGGAGACGGTTCAGGCGGGCGCGCACGCGGCCGTGCTGGCGTGGCGGCTCGCCGGAGACGACGTGCGCGAAGAGTTTCACACGCCCGTCTCGGCCGCGCTCAACGAGGTCGCGGACACGGTGACCGAGGGCGCGCCCGAGGTGTACGCGGAGATCCAGCGCGCGTTCGACGGGGCGGACGACGTCGCGGCGGCGGCCCGCGAAATCGCCGACGCAGACGACGAGGCGTTCGCGTCGCTGTACGAGGCGGCCCGCGGCGACCGCGAGGGGCGCGACCGACACGAGTGACGAGATGAGACATCAATGATAGACCGAGAGGCAGTCCGGAACAACGCGAACTACCTGCGAAACGTCAGGCCGATCGACCCCGACGAGATCGCGGAGTACGTGGAGGGGACGCCGCACCCGGCGGTCGTCCGCGAGACGCTCCGCGAGGAGGCGTTCGACCTCCGGCTTCGGGAGCGGGACGACGGCACCTTCGAGCCCGTGGAGGAGGGTCCGATCCCGGCTCCGAGCTGGTCGCCGACGACGCTCCCGGACGCGTACTCGTTCGCGCTCGAAGACCTCCTCGTCGGCGAGTTCGGCGCGAACTGGCACCGCGGGGAGTCAGGCGATCGACTTCGCGAGGCCGTCCGGCGACTGAAGACGGATTACCTCTACGAGAACGACGTGGCCTACGACCGCGTCGCCGCGCTCGGCTACGCCACGTATCACCTGCCCGCGTACTACGCGACCGTCGGGTACGTGCTCGACGACCTCGCGGAGAACGGTCTCATCGATCGGACGCTCCGGGTCCTCGACGTGGGCGCTGGCGTCGGGGGGCCGGCGCTCGGAGTGCACGACTACCTGCCAGACGACGCCGTCGTCGACTACCACGCGGTGGAGCCCAGCGCGGCCGCCGACGTGCTCGACCACATGCTCGACGAGACGGGACGCAACTTCCGGTCGACGATCCATCGGACGACGGCAGAGGCGTTCTTCGGGACCGAGAGCGGGGGCGACGAAGGGGACGCCGCCGACACCGCCGAGGAGTTCGATCTCGTGTTGTTCGGCAACGTCCTCTCGGAACTCGACGATCCGGTCGCGGTCGTCGAGGCCGCGTTCTCCCGGCTCGCGGCCGACGGGAGCGTCGTCGCCTTCGCGCCCGCCGACCGCAACACGGCGATGGGGCTCCGCGAGGTGGAGCGCGCCGTCGCGACGCCCGGAACCGGCGTGTCCGTGTACGCGCCGACGCTCCGCCTCTGGCCGGACGCGACGCCCGCCGACGGCGGATGGTCGTTCGACGTCGCGCCCGACCTCGACGTGCCGCCGTTCCAGCGCCGGCTCGACGAGGCGGCCTCGCGCGAGGCGGGAGACGAGCCCGGCGAGTTCGTCAACACCGACGTGCAGTTCGCGTACGCGATCCTCAGACCGGACGGGAAGCGGCGGGTCGACGTGCGCGCGAGCGCGGACCGATGCGCGCCCATGGCCGATTCCGAGTCGCACGTCACGGACCGCGTGAACCTGCTGGCGGTGAAGCTCAGTCACGACCTCAGCGACGGCGACAACGCGCTGTACCTCGTCGGCGATGGCTCGCAGACGGTCGACCACTACCTCGTGTGCACCCGAGAGACCGCGCTGAACCGCGACCTCCGCGAGGCCGACTACGGCGCGGTTGTCTTCGTCGAGAACGGGCTCGTCCTCTGGAACGACGACGAGGAGGCGTACAACGTGGTCGTCGACGACGAGACGGTCGTCGACCTCGTCGCGCCCTGACTGCGGTGTCCAGACCCGTGGAGAATCCGGCGCGGCGAGTCCGCGAGCGCAGTCAGGGTCAGCGAACGAATCTGCGTCTGCGAACGCGGTCAGAGTCCGCCGCCCGTCACCGAACCGCCTGAACCGACCTCGTCCCGGACGACGAAGTAGAGTATCCAGACGATCAGGCCGCCGAAGAACGCGCCGACCGTCCACGCGATCGCGTGGCCGCTGTCGCGGCGCTTCGCGTCGCGATAGATGAGCGCCGAGACGACCACTGCCACGAGGGCGAAAAGTACGGGAACCACGAGCAGAACGAACAGTTCCGGACCGACGGGGATGCCTTGGAGGGGGACTGCCATAGCGCGACCAGCTACCGTGACGAGCGTGAAAAACGTTCCTCCGCGAGCGGTCGACGACACGGGGGCGTCCGGCGACAGCCGGGTGCGTCAGCGGGGGTCCGGCTCGCCGCCGTCACTCCGCGCCGACCGGCTCGATCAGTTCCGGCGCGTCGACCGCGGGCGAGTTCACCCGCGTCGACACCGGATGCGCGGTCAGATCGTCGTCGGGATACGGGGCTAACAGGTCGGCGGCCTCGTCGGCGGTACCGTGAAGCCACGTCTCCTCGTCGCTCGGATCGAGGATCACCGCCATCCGGTGATGGAGGTCGGCGACGAGGTCGTTCGGATCGGTCGTGACGATAGTGAACGTCTCGATGATATCCGCTTCGCCGGCGTCTGCGGGGGTGTCAGCGGTCTCGCCGCCGCCGAACGCGTCGAGGCCGGTCTGGGTCGTCTCCGGCACGGGCGGCTTCCACCGCTCGTAGAGTCCGGCCATCGCGAACGGTCGGTCGTCGGCGAAGGCGACGCGGTAGGGCGTTGAACCGGACCCATCCGCGCTGGATCTGTTGGACGTGTCGACCCACTCGTAGAACCCGTCGGCGGGGACGAGACACCGCCGGCGCTCGAAGGCGTCGGCGAAGCTCCGCTTCTCGCGAACGGTCTCCGCGCGAGCGTTTATCAGGTCGAACGACTCGTCGGCCCAGTGCGGAGTGAGTCCCCACTCCATCCGTGTCGCGGTCGTCGGGTCCGCGTCGGAGATTACCGGGAGCGACTGACCGGGTGCGCAGTTGTAGCTCGGCTCGCAGTCGCCGAAGTCGGCGTCGAACCGCGCTTCGAGGTCGGCTGCGGGCGTGAAGAGAGTGTAGCGGCCGCACATATTCTCTACCGTTCGCACGGCAGATATGTAAATTACGAAGCTACCGAAGTGGTCGAAGCTGCCGAAGCGGTGGGGCTAGCGGACGACACGGGGGCAGTCGGCCCGAGGCAGTCGGTCGAGCGTCGACCTCACGCCTCCCCAGCCTCGGCGACCGGCGGCCGCGGTTCGGTCCCGCGGCCGCCGACGGCCTCCCTCGCGTGCCGTCTCGTGGCCGTCCGGGAACGGCCACTCGCGGGCGCGCCGATCGAGGACGGCCGGCACTCGGAACGCCCGGGAACACACCACCTCCGCTCCCGGCGGATTTTTACCGGCGCGACGCCGCGGTCGGGTATGCGCATCGAGAACAGCTTCATCCCGGTCGAGGGCGTTGGCGAGACGACGGAGCGCCGGCTCTGGCGGTCGGGCGTCACGACGTGGGAGGCGTTCGATCCGGCTGTCGATGTCGGCGGCGTCGGGGGCACGACCGCAGATCGGATCGAGTCGTTCATCGCCGAGGCGCTGACGCGGCTCGATGACGGCGACGCCGCCTACTTCGACCGCGCGTTTCCGAGCGGGGAACGCTGGCGGCTCTACGAGAACTTCCGGTCGGAGACGTGTTTCTTCGACATCGAGACGACGGGGCTCGACGAGCACCGCGACCAGGTGACGACGGTGAGCTTCCACCGCGACGGCGAGACGACGACCCTCGTCGCCGGCGAGGATCTCACCGCCGAGGCGGTCGCCGCGCAGTTCCGCGACGCCAGCCTGCTCGCGACGTTCAACGGTGCCCGCTTCGACGTCCCGTTCCTGGAGACCGCACTCGACATCGAGATCGACACGCCGCACCTCGATCTGATGTACCCGGCCAAGCGGATCGGGCTCTCCGGCGGACTGAAACCCATCGAAAAGCAGCTCGGCATCGAGCGTGACCGGCCGGACATCTCCGGACGCGACGCAGTCCGGCTGTGGCGAGAGTACGAGCGCGGCGACGAGGACGCACTCGACACCCTCGTCTCATACAACCGCGAGGACGCGGTGAACCTGCGCACGCTCGCCGACGTGGTCTGTGAGTCGCTTCACGAGAGCGTCTTCGTCGCCGAGCGCGCAGAGGAGTGAGCGTCGCCGAGACCGGGGCACTACGGCGCTATCCGTCGTCGCCGTCGGCGGACGACTCGGCCCGCGACGCCGCGACGCGGTCGGCCGTCGACTCCAGCGCGTCGCCGAGCGTCCGCGCCTGCGCCGGCGAGAGGTCGATCTCGTCGGCGTGCGGAGCGAGTTCGTCGGTGTCCGTCCCGTCGAGTTCGACCTGTAGCGTCACGTGCTCCGGGTCCTCTCGCGGGGCCGTGACGTTTACGACGCCGGGCGCGTCCGTCTCGAACTCGTGGCCGCGGGCGCGGCCGTCGACCAGATCGAGGGTGGTGTACGCGTTCACCCGAAGCAGCCTGTCGGCCATCATCAGTCGTCCGCGGGCGCGTTGGGCGCTGCGTCGAGCGAGTCGTCCTCAGCGTACGGGTACCACGTCCGCTTCGTGTTGTGCATCATGGGATCGTCGTAGTCGGTCTCCTCGGGGTCGACGAACGCGTCCAGCTCTCCGTCGGCGTGGCGGGCGACGAACGCCCGGAACGACTCGCCGTCCTCGCGCTCGGCGGCGAAGGTGTCGATCAGGTTCGCGATCGCGCCCGGAACCTCGTCGGCCGGGACGCGCTGGGTCACCCACCGGGCGAACTGCGGCTCCGCACCGAGCCCGCCGCCGAGTCCGACATCGAGCGCCTCCACGGGCTCGCCGTCCTTGCGCGTCTTCATGCCGCGAAGGCTCACGTCGGCGATCTGCGGCTGCGCGCAGGAGGCCGTACAGCCCGACAGGTGCACGTGGAACTGGTCGACGCCGTCGGGCAGTTCGACGTTCTCCTTGAGCCACCGGGCGTACCGGACCTGCCGGTTCTTCGTCTCGACGATGGACAGCGAACAGAACTCGGTCCCGGTACACGCGACGGAGCCGCGCATGAACGGCGACGGCGACGGCGAGTAGTGTTCCAGAATGGGTTCGTCGAGCAGGCCGTCGAGTTCGTCGTCCGGCACGTCGGTCACGATGACGTTCTGACGCTGTGAGAGACGCACCTCGCCGGAGCCGTACTCTTCGGCGACGTCCGCGAGTTCGAGGACGTCTTCGGCACCCATCCGGCCGACGAGGACGTTCAGGCCGACGAAGTTCGCCCCGTCCTTCTGTGGGTGGACGCCGACGAGGTCGTTGCGCTCGCCCGCGCCCGTGTTGTACGTGTACTCCTCGCGGACGTCGCGACCGGCGGTATGCAACTCGAAGTCGACGTACTCCTCTTGGAGCGTCTCTCGAACCTCGTCGGCTCCCCACTCGTCGACGAGGAACTTGATCCGAGCGTTGTACCGGTCCTCGCGGTCGCCGTTGTCGCGGAACAGCGCGGAAAGCCCGCCGGCCACGTCGGAGACGCGTTCCGGGGGAACCCAGACGTCGATGTCGCGGGCGAGCCGCGGCTCGTTGCGGGAGAGACCCCCGCCGACGCGGACGTTGAATCCGACGACGTCATCGCTGTCGACGGACTCCGTCCGGCTGCTCGTCGAGGATCCCTCGACGCTGTCGACCTCCTTGTACGCGGGCTCGAAGGCGAGGTCGTTGATGTCGCCCTGTCCGGAACCGTCCGCGGAGCCCGTCACCGACACCTTCCACTTCCGCGGGAGGTTCGAGTGGTCGTCGTTCCCCTTGAACGTCTCGTTGAGTTCGCGGATGACGGGCCACGCGTCGATGACCTCCTGGGCGTCTTTTCCGGCCACCGGGTTGCCGACGATGTTTCGCCACGAGTCGCCGCAGGCCTGCTGGGTCGAGAGCCCGTTGGCCTCCAGCTTCTCGAAGATGGCGGGCACGTCCGAGAGTTCGATCCAGTGTAGCTGGATCGACTGTCGGGTGGTGAAGTCGGCGTACGCGTCGCCGAAGATCGGGTTCGTCCCCGGCCCGCGGGCGTACTCGTCGGCTATCTCGCCGACGACGCGGAGCTGCCCCGGTTCGAGCACGCCGTTTGGCGTCCCGATCCGCATCATGAAGTACCCTTCCTGTCCGTTCCGCTGGTGGTACAGGCCCCACCACTTGAACCGCTCGAACCACGCGTCCCGCTCGTCGTCGGGGATCGAGTCGAACCCCCGCTCGGCGAACTCGAACAGGTGGTCCCGGATCTCCGACCCGTAGACCTCCGACTTCCAGTTTTCGACGTCCGTTGGCATCGATATCGCCTACACGTCCCCATCACATAGGCGACTGCGTCGAGTCAACCTTCCCCGGTGCTGCCCCGAAGCGGCAAGCGTTACCCGTTCGTCTCGGGGCGCGGGTTTCTGACCGCGGACCGATCGATTTCGGCGAAGGAACCGTCGTGTATCCGTCCGACGGGTGTCCAGCCGGTCGTTCCGGACGCGCCGCAGGCGATACACTGTCCGTACACGCGGGCCTCGACGGTCGACCCGTCGACGCCGACGGTCTGGAAGTTCTCGACTATCAGATCAGCGAGATCGCAGCCACAGAATTCGTCGGCTTCGAGCCGCCACAGTTCGCTAACGCGCACTTCTCGGTGGTCGTCGACGGAGATCCACGCCCCGTCGTCGAGGACTCGCAGGCGAGTTGTCACGGGTCGAATTAGACGCGGAGGCG
>Ga0102939_1000251_pt1 | contig 19347 bp, 19 predicted proteins | sample SalPon2_B_H2O_MG_FD_78214 | JGI IMG/M metagenome (GOLD analysis project Ga0102939, IMG submission 78214) | Salt pond water microbial communities from South San Francisco under conditions of wetland restoration - Salt Pond MetaG R2_B_H2O_MG | ecosystem: Environmental > Aquatic > Non-marine Saline... | reverse complement strand
GAGGGTCCGCCCACGCTCGTCGTGATCCACGGTCACGTCGTCGTCGACCTCGCCGGTCACGGCGGCGACGTCTGCCTCCGAGACGCGGGTGACGAGCGCGTGGCTCGTCGTCTTCAGCGCGGCGCGCGTGAGAGTCGCGACTTCCGACGGCGACTTGCCCGCCGCGAGAATCGCCTCCGGAACGCCGCGTCGCTTCTCCCGGCCAGCGTCGAACCGTCCGGCCCCGGTGGTGGCGTAGCCCCGGAGTTGCGCCTCGGCCTCGGCCGGGGAGAGGTCTCCCGCAGCGACCGCCTCGAGTAGCTCTCGCATACCTCCTCTCGGCGGTGCAGCAGTACGTACCTGACGCTCGGCTGGCGGCGACCGCGGTTGTCCCTCGCCTGCCGAGTAGGTCCCGTGCCGCGGTTGGCGCGACGGCGGCCCACCGCGGACCGCCGGAGAGTGGGCGCCCACATCCGATGCCCGGGTATATAAATCATTCCAATGGCAAACCCTCCAGACGACAAGCACGGCCGGAGACGCCGCCGTTTTGGAAAATATTTTTATATAGTGCCGGTGTAGAACGACGCGTATGGCAGACCTTATTGTCAAAGCGGCGGTCAAGGAAGCGCTCGACGACAAGAACGTTTCGTCCGACTTCTACGGTGCACTCGACGACGAAGTCACCGAACTGCTCGAAGACGCTGCCCGTCGTGCCGAAGCGAACGACCGAAAGACGGTGCAGCCCCGCGACCTGTAACTCCGCGCCCACCTCCGAATCCCGATTTTTTGACGTGTCTGCCGGCAGCGGTAGCACCGGTCGACAGCACGACCATCGAGTCGCTCAGCGTAGCCGCTCGACCCCGTTGTCAGTCCCGACGTAGACCGCGTCGACGAGGTCGACGAACAGCCCGTGTTCGACCACGCCGGGGACGCCCGACAGCGCCTGGGCCATCTCCCCAGGATCGTCGATCGGGCCGAACGCGCAGTCCAGAACCAAGTTGCCGTTGTCGGTGACCACCGGGCCGTCCTTGGCGTCCGCCCGCCGGAGCGTCGGCTCCCCGTCCAGCGTCGCGACCGCCCGTTCAACCGCGGCGTAGGCGTCGGGAAGGACTTCGAGGGGAACCGGATGCGACAGCGTATCCACGACTTTCGATGGGTCCGCGACAACGACGAACCGGTCGGCGGCAGCGGCGACCACCTTCTCCCGAGCGTGGGCCGCGCCCCCACCTTTGATCGCCACCCGATCGCGGTCGATCCGATCGGCACCGTCGATTGCGAGGTCGATCCCGTCGACCTCGTCGAGTGGCCGGGTCGGAACGCCGGCCTCGCGGGCGAGATGCCGAGCGTCGAACGAGGTGGGGATTCCGCGGACGTCCAGTCCCGCCGCGACCGCCTGGCCGATCGCGCGGATGGCGTACGCGGCGGTGCTGCCGGTCCCCAACCCGACGACGTCGCCGTCGGCTACCTCCTCGGCAGCGCGCTCGCCCGCCCGGCGCTTCTGGTCGTCGGTGCCGCCTGCGGTCTTCATACGCCTGCCTCGGACACCCGAATCACAAAAGTTCCGCTGTGGACGTGTCGTCGCCCCCTCCCACGGCCGCGGTTACAGCCGTTCGAGCACGGCATCGGTGTCGTACGCCAGCGACAGCGACCGCGATCGGCCGCGACCCTCGACGTCGGCGTAGGCGGTGTCGACGACCCCGAGCTGGTCGAGTTTGTTGACGATCTCGGAGTAGCGGGTGTATCCGAGCCCGGTCTCCTCGTGGAACGCCTCGTAGACCTCGCCCGCCCGGTCGCCGTCGTGCGCCGCGATGACCTCGACGAGTTCGCGCTCGCGGTCGGAGAGCCCGCGGAGGCTCCGCGAGAGATGAACGTACTTGGACTTATCGTAGGCCGCGTCGACGTCTTCGACCCCGACAGTCCGGCTCGCGCGCATCTCCGCGTGGAGGCCGGCACGCCGCAGCAGGTCGATCCCGACGCGGATGTCGCCGCTCTCGGCGGTGAGTTCGGCGACGCGGTCGAGTTCGGGCGCGTCCACGACCCCGTCGTGGAAGCCTCTCTTGACGCGCTCTCGCAAGATGCCGACGATCTCGTCGACGTCGTACACCGGAAAGTACACCTCCTCCGGCCGGAAGACGCTCTGCACCCGGCCGTCGAGTTCCTCGATGACGTCGAGTGAGAGGTCCGAAGAGACGACGACGACGCCGATTCGAGCCCCGGAGTGTGCCTCGTGGGCGCGGAGCAGTGAATACAGCGTATCCGACGCCTCGTTATCGTAGAAGAGGTAATTCACGTCGTCGAGCGCGACCGCGAGCACCTCGTCGTCCTCGACGAGTCGGTCGGTGATCTGCCCGAACAGCTTCTTGAACGAGATCCCCGAGGCCGGCGGCTCGTACTCGAAGATGTGCTCGAACACCCGAGAGAAGACGGCGTACCGCGTGGAGTCGACCTGGCAGTTGACTCGGACGGTCCGGACGTCGGTCTGGGCGCCCAACTCGCCGAAGAGCTTCTGGACCGCGGTCGTCTTCCCGGTGCCGGGTGGGCCGCGGACCATCGTGTTGAGCGGACGGGACCCGCGGACCGCCGGGCGGAGCGCGTACTTCAGGCTCTCGAGTTGCGTCTCGCGGTGCTCGAACGTCTCGGGCACGTAGTCGATCTCGAAGACGTGCTCGTCGCGGAACACCGACTCGTCCCACGACAGCATCCCCTCGTCGGGGTCCTCGCTCATCAGGTGAACGACTGCCAGCGGCCTACTTAACGGTTCCCCAGGTGGCGTGGGTCGCCGCCCTGAGAGTCGGGTGGCGCCGCTTCGCCGGTCACTCCGTCACGAGCTGGTAGACACGGACAGCGGCGACGGCGCCGACGACCAACGCGAGAGCGCCGACTCCCAGGGTCGTGTACGACGCCGATCCGCCGAGGATCCGGCCGAGGCCGCCAACCGCGATCGAGAGCGCAATCGCGGCCAACACGATATAGAAGACGATCAGTGTGGCCGTCCCGAGAACGTCCCAGAGCGCGTCCCGGGTCGCACGGTAGACGAGGTCGTACGTGGCGTCTTCGGCGTGTGGTGTGGCTTCTTCGGCGTCGTCAGTCGGTCCTCTGTCGGTCGCGGGCCGATCGCGTGGGCGGGCGGAACGGTCGGGGACCATACCGGACCGATCGACTACTGTGCAAAAAATCCGTGCGTCTCACCCACTGCGGTCGGCGCCGGCGGACTCGGACCCGAGCCGTCGCCATCCGGCGCTTGCGACCGCCGCGACGACGCCGACGGTGGAGACCGCGACGATCGCGTAATGCGATCGAAAGGCGATCCGTGGCGTGGCTTGGCTGAGCGTGACTCCGCCGAAGAAGACACTCGCCAGTGGCTCCCCGACGATCGGAACCGAGAGCACCAGTTCGAGTCCGACTCCGCCCAGCGCAAAGGAGAGCTGCGTCCACGGCAGCAACAGGCCGGTATAGCCGTACAGCGCTGCGACCGGAAGCGAGAGCGAAGCCCCGAGAGCGTACCGGGGCCGGTGTGCGATTCCGAGGAGGAATCCGAGGAATGGCACGCCGAAGACCCCGATCGCCAACAGCAGTCGAAGCAACTCCGTGTGCGATGTCGTCGTCGCGACGAGGAGCAGTGCGGCATCGACTACTGTGAGGGCGGCAACGAGGCCGACAAGTGACGTCTTCAAACTCGAATGCGGAGAGTCCGAATCGTCCATCGCAGGATCACGGCGAACTACTGAATCAAGCCGCCTATGGGTTCGGATTCCCGTCGAAGGCGGTGCAAACGAGTCCAAGGCGTCGAACACGGGCAGAGTCCCGGAGTTCGGGTGCGATCAGAACTTCCGAAGCAGCCGGTCGTAAAACCCCGAGTCGTCGCCGTCGGCCAGTTTCTCCACGATCAGCTCGGGGGTCGACCGCGCGAGGTGGTCTTTTACTGGCGACCGATTCACCACGAGTTCACCGCCTTCGAGCCCCAGCGCCTCGATCCCGTCGACCGCGACGTCGAAGTCCGCCGCCGCCCGGATCTCCCGGGCCAGATGCGAGACGAAGACCGCGGTCGCGGCCTGATCGTCGAGCGCCTCCAGAATGCCGGCGACGATCTTTGCCGACGCCCCGGGCTCAGTGATGCTCTCCAGTTCGTCCACGAGGACGAGCCTGTTCGCTGCGCCGTCGGCGAGCCCTCGGAAGTCCCGGAGGGTGCTCTCGAACGCCCCCGCGTCGAGGGTGCCCTGGGTCTTCGCGTAGTAGTGTAGCTCCGAGAACCGTTCGAGTTCGACCCGGTCGGCGGGGACGGGCAGTCCCGTCTGCGCCAGGACGACCACCAGCGCCACCAGATCCAGCGTCGAGGTCTTGCCGCCGGAGTTGACGCCCGACAGCAGCGTCGGCCCCGACACCGTGTAGTCGACGGGCTCGACGTTCTCGAACGCGACGTCTAAGAGCGGTGAGCGCCCGCCCTCGATAGCGATCCCGTGGCCGTCGCCCGCCGGCGTCGATCCGGTCGGCGCCCCGTCGACGAACGTCGGCAGCGTACAATCGAAGTCGGCGGTGAACCGCGCGACAGCGAGTTCGACGTCGATCTCCAAGGCGTCGCGGACCAGCGACTCTGCGGGCTCACGCAGTCCCGAGAGGTCCGCCGCGAGCTCCCGCTTCAGCCGGGCTGCACGGCGGTCTCTCGCAGTTTTCAGCTCGGTCCGGAGCCGCGAGATCACCGACTCCTCGTGGGCCACTGGGAACGACGGGTCCTCGGGGAACGCTCGCTCGGCGAACCCCGCTTCCTCGGGTTCGAGTTCGAGTGCCTCGATCAGGTGTTCGCGAGCGGCGTCGGTCGCGTCGGCGTACTCGTCGGCGAGTTCGCGGTCCAGGAGGGAATCGACCCGGGCGCCCTGCTCGACGAGAGAGAGAAAGTCGGTGCCCTCGATGGTCACGTCCCGTTCCCTGATCGCGTCTCGCAGCCGGTCGTTGGCGACCGACTCCGCGGTCCCCACCGCGGCGTCGAGGTCGTCGACCGCGATCGCGAGCCGGTCGAGTTCCGCGTCGCCGACCACGGTGCCGTCGTCGGCCACCCGGTCGAGGGCGTCCCGCAGTTCGTCGAGGTCGCAGTCGGGATCGAGGCCGGCCGCTTCGGCGACCGCTGCGGCCGCGAGGAGCCGGCCGCGGTTCTCGGCGAAAAACGCCAGCACGCGCTCGGGAACGATCTCGTCGGGCGCTTCCAGGGCGTCGGGGCGGACCCGCACGTCGCCGTCGACGTCGACCCCGGCGAACTGTTCGTCGAGTGCGATCACCGTGGCGTACGACCGAGCGAGTTCCGCCAGCCCGCGGGTGGTCTCGACGACCTCGACCGAGAGTTCGGGAAAGGCCGCCTCGGCGGCCGCGAACCGCTCGGCGTCGGCGGTTGCGAGACACCGATCGCGGACCCGCCGCGTCGGCGGCGGCGCAAGGGGTTCGACGCCCGCGAGGGCGTCGCGGACCGCCGGGTCGGGGTCGCGGTCGGTCGCACGGTCGACGAACTCGCGCACTTCCTCGATCCGGGAGGCCGACCGCGTCGGATAGAAGGTCGCGACGCGTTTGGCCCCGTAGTCGGTCACGGTCCGATCCCGGAGAAGATCGAGTGCGTCCGCGTAGACTTCCCGGGCGCGGTCGGTAGCGAGGAAGCCGCCGTCGTCGCCGTGGCGTCGCCGGATCGCGCCGCGGGCGACAACCGCGGCCCGTCCCTCGGAGAGTCCGGGGGCCCGCGCCAGGGTGGCGACATCACCCTCATCAAGCGCCCGTTCGGCATCGTCGAGTTCCGCGAGCGCGGCCGCAGTCTTCTCGCCGACCCCCGGGATGGCCTCGAACTCCATTCGGGCGCCGTTGGCCCCGCATCCGACAAAACGTTACGGGTGGCGGTACAACTACGCGGGCGAGTGGGTCAAACTGGACCCCCGGCGGCCCTGACTCCGGAAGCCACCGCCCGACGGTGGGTGTTCGTTCAGTCGTCGTCCGTCAGACTGGGGCCATCGACGGCGTGTGACTCCGAGGCCGCCGCTCGCGTCTCGGCCGTGTCGTCGCACCCACGACAACGCGCTTTTGCGACTCCGGGCTAGTGATCGAGGTATGCACACTGAGTCGGACGCCGCAGCCGACGCGGGCGATGCAGACGCCGTGGCCGACCTAGGTGACGACGCCGACACCGATGCTGACCCCGACACCGACGCGACCGCACCGGAAGTGAGGGCCGCGGCGGTCCGGGAGTCGCTCGCCGAGTGCGACGGCGTCGTGATCGCGTTTTCGGGTGGCGTCGACTCCTCGGTCGTCGCAGCGCTCGCCCACGACGCGCTCGGCGACGACGCGGTGGCGTGTACGGCCAAATCCGAGACGCTTCCGGCCGCGGAGCTCGACGACGCTCGCCGGGTGGCCGACGAGATCGGGATCCACCACGAGGTCGTCGAATTCTCCGAACTCGACGACCCGGAGTTCGTCGAGAACGGGGAGGACCGGTGTTACCACTGCCGCACGATGCGGCTGGGCCGGATGTACGAGGCTGCCCGCGAGCTGGGAATCGCCACCGTCTGCGACGGCACCAACGCCTCCGACCCCGGCGAGGGACACCGCCCGGGGCTCCGGGCCGTCGAGGAGTTGGAGGTCCGCTCGCCGCTGCTCGAGGCCGGGGTCTCGAAAGCGGAGGTCAGGGCGATCGCCGACGACTACGGCCTCTCGGTCGCGGACAAGCCCTCGATGGCGTGTCTCTCCTCGCGGATCCCCACCGGAATCGAGGTGACCGACGAGCGCCTCTCGCGGATCGAAGCGGCAGAACGACTGCTCAGGGAGTGGGGGTTCTCGCAGTTCCGGGTGCGCGATCACGACGGGCTCGCCCGGATCGAGATCGACCCCGACGAACTGCCAGCGGCGCTGAACCACGACTTCGTGGTCGCCGCCCGAGAGCACCTCTCGGAGCTGGGGTTCGACCACGTCACGCTTGATCTCCACGGCTACCGGACGGGCAGCGTCAGCCCCGACGAGGACGGGGCAGACACGGATAGCGGTGCTGACGGGGGCGACGACGACCCGGTCGTCGCAGACGTGTTCGACGCCGACTACCCGACAGTCGGCGAGTGAACGCGAGCGGGCCTCAGTCCGCGCGATCCTCGCGGCGGGCGAGCAGGGCGCGGAGCGCCTCGTAGCCGGCCACCAGTCCGAGCGCGACCCCGCCGGCCACCACCGGAGGGAAGCGTAGCTCCGCGACCAACCGGAGGGCGACCGGATCGGGGCTCCCCAGATACCCCACGACGGCGGCGACGAGCCACACGGGGCGGCGAGCGGTGTCGACAGCGAGGCGGACCCGCAAGGCCCGCTGCGAGCGGCCGTAGCGCCGCAGCAGGACCCCTACGAGCTCGAACGCCCCCACCACAATGCCCGCGATGATCACGGGCGTGTACGCCGCGATGCCGTTGGCTGCGAGCACCTCGACGGCCGCTGCGGGCAGTCGATCGTAGTAGGCCCCCGGGACCGGTAGGGGGCTGAGGAGGTAGCCGACAAGCGCCGCGACGGCGACGGCCTGGGGACGGCGGGCCGCAAGCCGCTCGGCTGTGACGACGAACGCCCCGCTCGCGGTCCACCGCAGCGCGAGCAACGTCCCCTCGAACAGCGCGATCATCGTCGCGGCGATGATGATTGGCGCCATCCCCGTCGGGTCGGGGCTGACTAGGAACGCCACCCCGAGGAACGCGCCCCAGAAGAGCAGCCGGCGGGCCCCGAGCCACGTCCGGGTGACGAGGTTCATCATGATCGCGAGCATGATGAAGAGGGGGATCTGGAAGATGATCGCGTTGTACCCCATCAGGATCAAGATGAGGTTGAACGTCTCCTTCAGCCCGAACGCAACGACCGCGGTCCCGGTGGTGTAGGAGGTGAAGTACGCGAATATCGCGGGCAACACGATGAAGTGCGCGAAGGAGATCCCGACGAACGCCAGCACGATACTCGTCGGGACCGCCGCGAGGTAGTAGCGCCGCTCTTTCGGGTAGAGCCCGGGGCGCATGAACAGGTACGTCTCGTAGACGAACACCGGCAGGCCGACCACCAGGCCACCGAGGGCGGCGACCTTGAGTTCGGTCAGGAGGAGCTCCAGCGGGCCGTAGATCCGCGGTCGGCGATCCGTGAGCTCCGGTGCACCGGGGACGTGTTTGTTCCACAGGAAGTCGATGACCTCGGTGGAACTCACAAGATCGAGTCCAAACGCGGAGTTCGCGAGGTCCGCGCCGGGGTACAGAAGCAGCGTGACGATGCCGCCGACCCCGAGCACGACCGCCAGCCGGCGGATCATCTCCTCGATGTGGTCGGCGAGCGGCATCTCCTCGTCGGTCTCGGGGCCGTCCGAGGCGAGCCCGTCGTCGACGAGCGATCCCCCTGACTCCGTTCCAGCCGCGGTGCCGCCCGCGGTCGCGGTGGTCCCGCCGTCGGTTCCGGTGACGGCGGCCGCGTCGGCCGGCGGCTCCTCGTCGCCGGGCCAGATGTCGCCCGAATCGCTTGGTTCGCTCGTGTCGGCGGCGGCGGCAACCTCCTCGTCGGTCACGTCGTCCCCGTCAGGCGCCTCGTCGTCCCCGGAGCCGACGGATTCGAAGCCGGATCTGGGCTCCGACTCCGCGGGCCCGTCAGGGTCGATGTCCGCTACCTCCGGCGGTTCCCCGGCGTCGTCAGTACTGTCGTCGTTCGTATCGGCGTCGTCGGCGTCGCCCTCCGAGCCAGTGTCGGTGTCGTCGCCGTCCCGCAGTTGATCCACGGTCTCCGCGGCGTCGACCTCGGTTGGCCCCTCGTCGGAGCCCGATTCGTCCCCGACGGCGGCGTCCGAATCGGACGCCGGCGTGTCGTCGTCCGTCGGCGTCCCGTCGGCGGGGTCGCTCCCGGACTCGTCGCCCCCGGAGGACCCGTCGTCGGACGTCCCCGCGTCGGACGCCCGGTCTGCACGCTCCGAATCGTCGCCCATTCACCAGTGAATCGCTCCCCGGTTCTTATAGGCCTTTCCGCATCGGCCCGACGGGGGAACTGTCCGCCGGTCCCGGTCGAAAAGATTGATAACCGCGAACGGGCTGTTGTCAGGTATGTCCAGCGCGCTCGACGACGACACCCGGGCGACCCTCGACGCCGGTCGTGAGACCGCCGGTGCCATGCTGCGGGCCGCCCAGAAGGACCTCCAGAAAGTCTTTATCTTCTTTCTGGTCGGCTTCCTCGGGACGTTCTACGCGCTCCGGCTCTACGTCTGGGACTTCCTCAAGCGGGTCACCCGCGCTCAGATGTCCGCGCAGGTCAACGGAGAGGTCTCGATCATCGCACAGACCCCCTTCGATGTCATCCTATTACAGGCGAAGATCGGGCTTGTCGTCGGGGTGGTGCTCGCCATCCCGTCGTTCGTCTACTTCTCGCGGGACGCGCTGAAAGAACGCGACCTGTGGCCTTCCTCGCCCGTTCCGGCCTGGCAGCTCGCGTCGATCCTCGCGGGTATGGTGGTGCTGTTCGTGGCGGGTGTCGCCTACGGCTACTACGTGTTTTTCCCCTTCACGTTCGCGTTCCTCGCACAGAACGCCATCGCCGCTGGCTTCACCCCCACCTACTCGATCGTCAAGTGGGCGCAGTTCATCTTCCTGCTCACTGCGTCGTTCGGGCTGGCGAGCCAGCTCCCGCTCGCGATGACCGGGCTGTCGTACGCCGAGATCGTCCCCTACGAGACGTTCCGCGACAAGTGGCGCTACGCCGTGGTCGGCGTCTTCGCCGTCGGCGCGCTGTTCACTCCGCCCGACCCGTTCACCCAGATCATGTGGGCGATCCCGGTATTGGCTCTCTACGGGCTCAGTCTCTACCTCGCGAAGGTCGTCACTACCGCTCGCCGCGGGAGCGAGCGGATGGACGTCCGCGGGAGTTTCCGAGCGCATTGGAACGTCATCGCAGGCATCGCGGCGGTCGGCGGTCTTCTCGTGTACGCCTTCTTCGTCCGCGGTGGCGTCGCCTACTTCAACCAGGGCCTCGCCGCGATCGGCAGCGACTACGTCGTCGTCGCCCCGTCGCTGCTCGTCCTCGGGGTGTACGTATTCTCGATGGCGCTTGCAGCCGCGGCGGTCGCGCTCGGCTACTTCGTTTACAGCGATCTCGACGACCTCGCGATCGTCGAAGCCGGCGTCGGCGATCCCGCCGCGATCGACCTCGGCGACCTCGACGCCGCGGGCGTCCGCGCCGCTCCGCCGGAGGTGTTCGCTGCGATGGACGAACAAGAGGCAATGGCTGCGGCCGGCGACGCCATCGACGCCGGCGACAAGGTGAAAGCGAAGGCCATCGTCAGCCGCTTCGACGAGGACGGGGAGACGGACGAGGCGGCCGAGCCCGCGGCGGACGCGCCCACCTCGGAGGCGTCGACCGCGACGGGCGAGGCCGCGTCCGGCGGCGGGATCGGCGACCGGGCAACGCGCGCTGGCAGCGCCTTCTTTGAGGCGTTCTCCGGCGACAGCGACGACGGTAACGCGGCCGACCCCGGAGAGACCGGCGCGTCGGCCGAGGGCGATAACTCGGCTGCTGGGGACGATTTCGAGGGGTACTACACCGACCTCCAGTTCATTCTGGAGTCGATCACGTCGGGGTCGTTCCGGATCGTCGGACTGTTCATGATCGTGCTCGCCGGGGTGTTCGGGTGGCTCTACACCGGCGGGATCAAGCGGGTCTACGACGACTTCCTGGCACGGATCCCCGCGGAAGTGCGCCCCGAGGAGGCGTTGAACGTCGTGGCGCTCCACCCGATGGAGGCGCTCGTGTTCGAGGTGAAGTTCGCGACGATCATCGCGGCGCTTGTGACGCTCCCCCTGATCGCGTACTACGCGTGGCCGGCACTCCGGGACCGGAACTTCGTCCGCCATCGCCGCCGTGCGGTCTTCGCGTGGACCGGCGCGCTCACCGCGGGGCTACTCGGCGGGTTCGTGCTCGGGTACACCACCATCGCCCCGTCGATCATCTCGTGGCTTGTCAACGACGCCATCGTGGCGGAGATGGTGATCGCCTACCGCATCACCAACTTCTTTTGGCTCATCTTCTTCACCACCGCGGGCATCGGGCTCCTGGCCAACGTGCCCATCCTGATGATCCTCCTGAACACCACCGGGATCGGCTACGACTCGATGCGCGGCCGGTGGCGGGAGGTCACAGTCGCTATTCTCGCGGCCGCCGCGCTGTTCACGCCGGCGGGCGTGCTCACGATGTTTCTGGTGACGATCCCGCTGATGGCGGCCTACGGTATCGGGTTGGGGATCCTGTTCGTCGTGACGCTCGGCGGCCGGCGAGACCTCGCCGCACCCCGGGCCGACGTGCGGTAGCGACGCGCGTCGGTGTCGGGTGCGCCACGTCGACTGCGGGGGCCATTCGAGTCGGACGTGTCGACCCGTGCCAGACGGCCCTGTGGCGGTGCGGAAAACGCTCCCGTGGGATCGGCAGTGCAGAGCACAGATCGACTCCGGGAATCACCCGTCGACGCCGTCGGTCGGAATCGGGAGCGCCCCCAACGCTCGGTCCGACTGTGACGGTCACTCCCGTGTTCGCATCCGGTGCCGAGACGCTCCGGAGTGTAGCAATACCGAACGACGCCCGGTCGGGCGAGTGCGACCCCGCCGAGCGGACGGGCAGAATCCGCTTCATATATTAACTGGATATTCGTAGGAGAATATATGCCCAAGATCAGCGTGGAGATTCCGGCGGAGCTTCTCGCCGACCTCGACGAACACGTCGGTGAGGACGGGAAGTTCGTGAACCGGAGCGACGCGGTCCGCTCGTCGATCCGCAAGACGCTCGACGTCCTCGACGATATCGACTCCCGACACGGGCGGCTGGACGATGAGTGACGCCCGGTCGGACGCCGGCCGGGTCGTCTTAGTGGCGCTGTTCGTGACCGCGCTGACCACGGCACAGCTAACCGCATCGAAGCTGCTTGCGTTCGAGTTGCCGATCGAACTCCCCGTGACCGGCGCGAGCATCGTGCTGCCGGGGGCGGCGCTGGCGTACGCGCTCACCTTCTTCGCCTCGGACTGTTACTCCGAACTGTACGGCCGGCGCGCCGCGCAGGTGATGGTCAACGTCGGGTTCGCTATGAACTTCGTGCTCCTCGCTTTGGTATGGAGTACGATCCTCGCGCCGGCGGCGAACCCCGAGGCGGCCGGCCAGTTCCGGTCGGTGCTCGCTCCGGGGACGAACATCGTGCTCGGGAGCCTGGTGGCGTACCTCGTGAGCCAGAACTGGGACGTCCTCGTCTTCCACCGGATCCGCGAGGCCACCGGCGCGTCGCTGCTGTGGCTTCGGAACATCGTCTCGACGGCGACCAGTCAGGCCATCGATACAGTGCTGTTCGTCGCGGTGGCGTTTTACGCCGCCCCGCGGGTGCTCGGGTTCGGCGACCCGCTGCCGGTTTCGGTGATCCTCGCGCTGATCGTGGGCCAGTATCTGCTGAAGCTCCTCATCGCGCTTGTCGACACGCCGTTCGTCTACGCGGTGGTGGCGGCGTTCGGCGGCTCCCGGATCGAGACCGACGACAACCCCTGGGCCGCGGACTAACGCCGACCGCAGCGCCACCCGATCCGCCGTCGCCCCGCCTTACTCCCCTATCACTTCGGCGAACCCGAAGTTCGGCTTGACGTCGGTCACGCGGATCCGGACCGCGTCGCCGGTCTCGGTTCCGGGCACGAACAACGTGTAGCCGTCGACCTTCACGACGCCGTCGCCTTCGCTGCCGACGTCGTCGACGACGGCGTCGAGCTCCTCGTCCTCCGCAACGGGCGCAGTGATCCGGTGTTTCCCGACCAGGTACAGCTCCGAGGAGGCGTCCCGAGAGGCGTCGGGATGGATCGTCCGGACGTACTCGAACTCCGCGTCGACGTCGGCCCGGAGGTCGTCAACGTCGCGACCGTCGAACACCTTGGCCGCGAAGTCGCCACCCGCGGGCAACAGCTCCAGTGCGACCTCCAGCGCCTGTCGGGCGAGGTGGACCGACCGGGCGTGATCGACGGAGTACTCGCCGGTCATATCCGGCGCCATATCGGAGATCACGACGTCCGCGCCCGACTCGCCAACCCGTTCGCGAAGTCGTTGCTTGGTCGCTGCGTCGGTCATATCGCCTCGGATCGTCTCGACGGTGTCGGCCTCGAGCGCCGTGATCCGCTGGAAGTCGACGCCGATCACGGTGCCCGAGGGGCCGACCGCCTCGGCGGCGACTTGGAGCCACCCACCGGGGGCGGCGCCCAGGTCGACGACAGTGTTGCCGGGGCCGAACAACCCCGCGGCGTCGTCGAGCTGCTTCAGCTTGTACGCCGATCGGGTGCGGTAGCCCTCCTGTTTGGCTCGGTTGTAGTATTCATCTTTCCCTGTCATACGTACCTCACCGGGGTCCGTGGCACCGTCCGGCTGCCAGTCGCCGACGAATCAATACTCATACCAAGCAGGACGCGACCAACCCGGAAAGGCACATCGGATAGAGCGCAGTAGTCAGGCAACTCTTCAGTTCGTCCGACATCGACCGAAACACGTCGCCGAAACACCCTGCTCGCGGACGGTCGTCTCGCAACTGGTACGAATGTGGTGACAACGACTATATCCTATTCGATCCATTGTCTATACGATTCTTGTCGAACCGGCCGTTTGAGCCACGTTCGAGGCCTCGACGACTATGTTATGAGAATACAGAGAGAATAATGTCAATAAAAACACAATCTGAGAAGTCGCAACCGGTCCACGGTATCGATATGGCTGCTCACGAAGAGTTCCTCGCGTACGCCGCGGAGAACCCGGAAGCCGTCCAGTTCGTCCTGAGCGCGGTTGGTACGGACGAGGGCCGTGTGCTCCATACCCGCTCGAAGACGCAGTCGTACTCTCTCGGCGGCCAGGAGATCAACCGCGTCAGCCGGGAGCACACCCAGCACTTCGGTGGGCACAAAGAAGTCGAGGACCACCTCGGATTCGTCGACCCGACTGACAGGGAGGAGGCCATCGAGGTCGCCCTCGCTGCCCTGACCGGGTGTATCAACGGATCGATCTCGCTGAGTGCGGTACAGGCCGGTGTCGATATCGACGAGCTTGAGACGACCGTCACGATCGACTTCGATCCGTCGGTGTTCCTCGGACTACAGGAGGTCAACGAGGCTGACGGAACCTCGGCAGATATGTACGGAGACCTTCGGATAGACATCCGGGTCAGCGGCGAGGACTTCGACGGCGAGACTCTCGACCGGATTCGGGGATGGGCCAGCCGTTCGCCCGTCTACAACCTGATGACACTCGGACACGAGGCTTCCACACAGGTGTCTCTGCAGTCCGCTCAATCGAACTAAGCAGCCATATCTGCGAATCTCCCGTTTGTGAGCCACCGATCGTCGGAGAACTCCTGGCAGTCCGGCTGTGAGTACCCGGTACGGCGCAGCCCCTTCTCGAAGAGTATCTCAGTGCCGCATCCATCTTATACGTCCCGCTCGGCTATCAGAACGCCTCTCTGAGTCTGTAGAACTCTCAGCGGCCGGCCCGTACACAGGCTCTGTCGGGACCCCGAATGACCGAGACGCGCGAAGTTTTCGTGCCCGCTTTTGTACGTTTATGCACCGGTTGGTTGAATGACGCAGGCGACCCTCCGGCCCGCTGGACGGCCGCTACGGTCCGCGTCCCTCCCAGCGGGGTGCGGTCGTCTCCGCGCAGTGGTGCGATCGTACCGGTTGTGCGCGTGCGCGGACGCGGATATCAGGAGTATTTTTAAGGCCGATGGCGTACCACATTCCATATGTTCAAGGCCATCGTGGGCGCGTCGACGCTGCAGGACGCGCTCGACTCGGTGAGCGTGCTGGTGGACGAGTGCAAGATCCGGCTCAACGAGGAGGACCTGTCGATCCGCGCCGTCGACCCCGCGAACGTCGGGATGGTGGATCTCACGCTCGACGCCGCCGCCTTCGAGTCCTACGAGGCCGACGGCGGCGTGATCGGGGTCAACCTCGCGAAACTCGAGGACTTCGTCGGGATGGCCAGCGGCGACCAGCTCGTCGAACTCGAACTCGACGAGGAGACCCGGAAGCTCAACATTCGGATGGACGGCCTCTCCTCGACGCTGGCGCTGATCGACCCCGACTCCATCCGCCAAGAGCCCGACATTCCCGACCTGGATCTGGCCGCCGAGATCGTCTTGGAGGGCGCCCAGCTCGACCGCGGCATCAAAGCCGCGGACATGGTCTCCGATCACGTCCGACTCCGGGTCAACGCCGACGCGGAGGCGTTCCACATCCAGGCCGAGGGTGACACCGACGACGTCGACTTCCAGCTCGACGCCGGCGACCTGATCGCGCTCACGGCTGGCGCCGCCGACTCGCTGTTCTCCTTAGACTACCTGAAGGATATGAACAAGGCCATTCCGAAAGACGCCGAGGTCACGGTCGAACTCGGCGAGGAGTTCCCGGTGAAGATCCACTACGCGGTCGCAGAGGGCCAAGGCAACGTGACGTACATGCTCGCCCCGCGGATCCAGAGCGACTGAGCCGGTACCGCCGGTCGTTGCTTCCCGGCAGCGTGTTAGTTTCGTTCGGATTCGATCCTGGTCGATGTCCGACGCGTGTATCGCCAGCGCCCGCCCCGGCGTATATCGTGGGAGTTTGCGTCTCGACGACGGGTCGGGGTCTGCGTGACACATCGGCGAGAGCCTCGTCGTGGCCTCGTGGGAGTCTTCGGAGAGGAGAGCGGTCGGGAGGTCACGCGATCGTCAGATTCTGAGTCCCCCGTCTCGCACGAGTCACCCCCGATACCGCTCGATCACGCGCTTTGCGGCCTCGGCCTTCTCCTTCCACCCGTAGCCCGACTCGAAGACGTGACGCTTCGCGTCGACCAACTCCTCCGGCGTCGACTCCTCGAAGCCGCCGCGGGCCCACGCGCCGCTGTCGTGAAGCCACTCGATCGCGTTCGCGCGGGTCTCCGACCACGACAGCCCGACCATCTCGTACCACGCGATCATGGCGAAGACGGCGTTGTCGTGACACCCGGGGACGCTCCCCTGTCGGTAGATGGTTCGCATCGGCTCGCGGGTCGGCTCCGACACCTGCTCGCGGAACTCTTCGGAAGTGCGGAGCCGAAGTACGTCGTTTCGCTCGGTGACCCGCTCGTCGCGCTGCAGCCGCTCTAACGCCGCACGGTGGAGCGCGCTCCACTCGCCGTCGACCGCGTCGTAGAGTGTCCGCTCCTCTGTCGGGCCCGCGGTCAGTTCGGCGACGATGTCGGTGTAGGCCTGCTCGATCTCCGGCCACGCCCGCCCCTCGAACTCGCAGTTGGCGTCGTGGAGGCTGCTCGTAGCCCGGCAGTCGGGACACGGGTAGTCGAACTGCGGCACGGACTGAGCCAGGACGCGCCGCGTCTTAGGTGACACGGTGCCGGGTCGTCGGCGTCGAACGGCTCGTCGGTAGCCACCCGACCGCCGTGTTTATTCGCCGCCGCCCGCAACCACCGATAACTGATGGACCCGCTGTACGCCCGCTATCCGTTCTTCGAGGGGGCCCGCGAAGCCGTCCGAGAAGCGGAGCTCTCGCCGGCCGCCTTGGTCCGGGCGGACGCCCCGGCGGTCGAGCGGGGGCGAGAGCGGGTCGAGCGCGCGCTGATGGAAGGCACCGTGACCGCCGAGGAACCCCGGCGGTGGGACGCCGACACCGAGGTGCTGTCCTATCCGATCGCGCGGATCCTGGTGTCGCTGATCGACACTCCCGCAGCGGTCGAAAAGTACGCCGTCGCGGAGGCGGCGACCGCCCGCAAGCGGCTCGACGCCGACTTCGTCGCCGCCGACGAACTCGAGAGCGCCGGCCGCACTCGGGCGTCGCGCGAGGAAGTCCTGCAGGAGTTCGCCCTGGCGGACGCGGTGCGGCCCGAGCGCGATGACCGCGCCGGGTCGGAGCGTCGGGGGCGGAGCGGATCCGGTCGCCGGGAGCCGACCCACTACTGGATCGGGATCGGGTCGTACCTGGACCTCGCAGACGCCGGGTGGGGAGGGCGGTGGCGGCTCGTCAACCGCGAGGTGGCGGCCGGCGAGGTCCGGGCGACCGCCGAGGACCTCTCGCGGCTGCTGGAGGCCGCAGTCCAGCGCCGCGTCGCCTCGGGGCTGCCGTTCGAGGTCCGCGGCAGCGAGGGCGGCGACGCGATCGCGGAGGCGCTCACGCCCGCGGTGTCCGACCTCCGAGAACTCCTGAACGACCACGACGCCACGGGTCGGACGCCGGTCGAAGCGGTCGTCCCCGCGCTGTTTCCGCCGTGTATGCGGACGCTCGTCCAGCGGGCTCGCGACGACGGCGAGCTCCCGACGACCGCGGAGTTCTCGCTCACCTCGTTCTTGGTCGCGTTAGGAATGGACGCCGGCGACGTGACGACGCTACTCGACGTCGGCGGCGACGCGGCCGAACGGATCGGCACCCGGGTGGAGTACCTCGCGGAACGCGACGGGACGCAATACCCACCGCCGTCGTGCGCCACTATGAAGGCCTACGGCGACTGCGTCGACCCCGACGACCGGTGTGAGACCATCTCTCACCCGCTGTCGTACTACACCGACGCGGTGCGGGCGGCGGGCGACGTCCGCGACTGGCGGGAGGCGACCGGCGGAGGGTGACAACGGTCACGCGGAGGGTGTCACTGGTCGCCGTTGGCCGCGTCGATCGCGTCGTCTAACCGGTCTCGGATCCGGCCTGCCACGTCGACGCTGTACGGTTCGTGCATCCCGCCGGTCTGTACCCAGACGTCCCCGTCCTCCGCGTAGATATCTATGATTGACATATCCGGGTTCCGCCGGTCCCGATCCGACCCGAACTCCGGTGCGTCGTCAGCCGTGCCTTTCGGATGTCCCACACCCACACGTCAACCGGATTACTATTATAGATTCTGCCTCGCGGGGAACGGAGTCGAGCGGGAGCCACGGATCGGGATCGAGCGTCGAGCGCTCCGCAACACACCCTCGAGGTCTCCGGGACGCCCCTCAGGTGTCCAGAAACACGCCGACCACAGCCATCGCGACAATAAACAGCACGATCGCTCCGACGAGCACCAGCCCGCCCGTTTCGCCCAGGTCGGGGCCGTACGTGACGCCGATGCCGATAAAGAGCGCGAAGAACGCACCGACGGAGACGATGGAGACGGCGATCTTCCGGCGCATCTCCGCGTCGATATCCATACCTCCGGGTTCCGCTGGCCGTCTCAAAAGGGCTTCGGATGCGGCTTCGGTCCCCGAACACCACACAACGCGAAGAGTTAGCCGTCTCCAGCCCGTATCTTTGGCGAGGAGGATTCCCGGGGATGACGCACCCAGCACACACATCCGCGTCGACCGATCCGGACCGCACCGCGGCCCCCGATCGCTCCGACTCGGATTCCGACCCCAGCACCGACCGGATCGTCAGTGACGGTCCCACGACGACCGACCGCCACGAGTCACGGCCGCGCCGGCCACCGGCCCGGGGTCGCGACCACGGTGACCGGACGTTCCCCGCCGAGGGGTACGACGGTCGAGCGTACCGCGCCCGAGCGGAGCCGATGGCGGTCTGGCCGCTACGGGACGGCCGCTATCTCGTCGCCAGAGAGGGCCGTACCTACGTCGTCAACGCCGAGCGCGCGGCGTGTACCTGCCCCGACAGCGCCATCCGAGGCGCCCGGTGTAAGCACGTCCGCCGGGTGGCACTCGAGGTCGAGGCGGGGGTCATCCCCGCCCCCGGCGAGCGCGAACGGCCGTGTGCGGTCTGCGGCGGCCGCGCGTTCGTCGACGCCGACGCCCAGGGACCAGCGCTGTGCGTTCGCCACGACCACGACCCCGGCACCCTCGTCACCGACCGGGAGACGGGGACGCTGCTCGTGGTCGTCGACGCTACTGGGCGGCGTGCCGACGACGCACGAACCACCGAGGGGCGGCTCGTCGCCGACTACGAGACCAATGCGGCGTACGGCCGCCACGAGCCGGTGTTCGCCGCCCGGTACGTCGACGCCCGTCCGGCCGGCGGGTCTCGCGGTCGCCGCTCGACCGCCGCTACGGGGCGACGGTACCTGTTTCCGGCGTCGCGGCTCCGGCCGGTCGACGTCGACTCGTCGGCGACCGACCGGTCGACGGGACCGACCCCGAACCGACAGGCGTCGCCCGCGCGGGCGGGGTAGTTTCGCCCCCGAGACAGCGCGGTCGTTCCCGGCTGCCGCCGCCCTCGTCGGCGTCGCTCGCAGCAATACGTACTCGAGGACGCCGTCACCGCCGCTCGCACCATCGGCGTCTCACTCGGTCGTGCCGTCGTCACCGCCGCTCGCACCGTCTCCCACCTCTGTCAGCCGCGCCTGCGCGGGCCCGCCGACGAACGACTCGAAGCCTTCACCCTCCGCGAGCGCGGTCTCCTTTTT
>Ga0102939_1000243_pt1 | contig 19474 bp, 16 predicted proteins | sample SalPon2_B_H2O_MG_FD_78214 | JGI IMG/M metagenome (GOLD analysis project Ga0102939, IMG submission 78214) | Salt pond water microbial communities from South San Francisco under conditions of wetland restoration - Salt Pond MetaG R2_B_H2O_MG | ecosystem: Environmental > Aquatic > Non-marine Saline... | reverse complement strand
CCGGTTACCGTTTTTCGATCGGCGGGACGCTCTGGTCTTGTTCGCCGACGTACCGCGCTCGCGGCCGGATCAGTCGGTTGTCCTCGTACTGTTCCAGCACGTGCGCGATCCACCCGCCAACCCGCGACATCGCGAAAATCGGCGTGTAAATATCGATCGGAATCCCCATCTGGTAGTACATCGACGCCGAGTAAAAGTCGACGTTCGGCGCGATTCCCGTCTCCTCTATCATCTCCTCTTCGATCGTCGTCGAGTAGTTGTACCATTTCATCTCGCCGGCGGCCTCCCCCAGCGCCTTCGAGCGCTCGCTCAACAGGTACGCCCGCGGGTCTTTCACGTTGTACACCCGGTGGCCAAAGCCCGGAATCCGCCGGCCGTTTGCCATCGCCTCCCGCACCCACTTCAGGGGGTCTTTCTCCGAGTCGTCGACCTCTTTGAGCATCTCCATGACGTCCTGGTTGGCGCCGCCGTGGAGGCTTCCCGAGAGCGCGCCGATCGCCGAGGTCACCGAGGCGTGCAGATCCGAGAGCGTCGAGGCGGTCACCATCGCCGCAAACGTCGACGCGTTCAGCCCGTGATCGGCGTGTAATACCAGCGCCATATCGAAAGTATCGGCCAGCACCTCGTCCGGCTCGTCGTCGTTGAGCATATAGAGGAAGTTGGCGGCGTGATCGAGGTCGGCGCGGGGGGCGACGGGATCGTTGCCGTTTCGTCGGCGGGTGAAGGCGGCCAGGGCGGTGGGGAGTTTGGCGGTGATACGGCGGCCTTTCCGGAGGTTGGCGTCGAGGTCCGTCGGATCGGTGTCGGGGGTGGCGTCGGGGTCGGTCGCCGACAGCGCGGAGGCGATGCTGCGGGTGGCGGCCATCGGCTCTTCGTCGGCGGCCGCGAGGTCCTCAATCAGGCGGTGGACGCTGTCGTCGAGTTCGCGCGCCTCGGCCATGGCGTGTTTAAATTCCGCGAGCGCGTCGGCGTCGGGCAACTCGCCGTACCACAACAGATACAGGACTTCCTCGTAGCTGGTACTGCGGGCGAGATCGTCGATGGAATACCCGCGGTAGATCAACTCGCCGGCGTCGCCGTCGATGTAGCTCAGCGACGACTCCGCCACCAACACTCCCTCTAACCCTTTTTTGAGATCCTCGGACATGTGCTATCAGTTTCTATGCATGGGAAAAAAGGGTTATCGTTTGTGTGGACCGCAACTGGATAGCATTGTGAGCTGAAGACGGCGGGTCGTCGCGCTGCGGAAAACTCGACGGGTATCAGTAGGTCTAATAACGCCGACGAAAGCAGTATCAGTAATGACGACCCTCGGCACCGCGAGCGCGTCCCCCGGCGAGATGGACGTCGGGCGGCTCCCGGTCGGTGAAGCGAGAGACGGATCCGAAGTCGGGCTTCCGGTCGCGGTGATCAATGGCCGGCGGGACGGCAAGACACTGTATATTCAGGCTGTCTCCGATGGGGACGAACTCAACGGGCTGGGGGTCATCCGCCGGCTCGTCCCGCAACTCGATCCCGGGGCGATCGCGGGCGAAATCCTCATCGTCGGGATCGTGAATCACTACGGGTTCCAGGTCGCCGAGCATCGGAATCCGATCGACGACACGAAGCTCAACCGGACGTATCCCGGCAACGAATCCGGAACCGCCTCCGAGCGTATCTCCGCCGCGACGTTCGGAGCCGTCCGCCGGTCGGATCTCGTGTTGGACCTTCATCAGGGTTCGACATCGTGTATGATAAACGAAGTCCGAGTCAGGTGTGGCACCCGCCATCGGCTACATCGCGACTGTCTCGAACTGGCCAAAGTGTTCGGTTGCGGGCACATCCTCGACCGCAAGGGACCGGACGGCCAACTCGCCCGGGTCGCCCCCGATGAGGGGGTCCCGACGATCGACCCCGAACTCGGCGGGTCGGTCGGGTGGGACGAAGAATCGATCCGGAAGGGCGTCAAAGGGGTATTCAACGTACTCTACCGGTATGGGTTCCTCGACGGGGAGATCACGACCACGCCACAGATCCGGGCGACCGGGTTCAGCCAGTACGGCTCGCCCGCGGGCGGGCTCGTCACGTTCAAACCCGATCTCGGCGACCGAGTCGAACGGGGCGAAGCGTTGTTCGAAATAACCGATCCGTTCGGGCAGGTGAAAGAGACCGTGACGGCGGACTCGAGCGGGATTCTCTGGCGACACCGACGGCTCCCGCAAGTCGCGAGCGGCGAGTACGTCTGTTCGGTTGGGACGGACATCGACGAGTACTGAAATCGCCATTCGCCCGTTTGTTTATATACGATACCGAAGCCAGACCGCCGTGTGATCTGACAACTCACCGGCGGTCGACCGAGGCCATTGCGCGGGAACTCGCCGCCGGCATCCGACCCCGCCTGTTCACCTGACCGAAACACATAGGCGGACCGCTATCGATCCCTGGATATGTCACTCCGTTGTCCGGGCTGCGGGAAGACGTATGAGGACCGATGGCGATGCTGCTGTGGCGAGCCGCTTCGCTTCGAGGAGCGGCCGCTCCCGTCGGTCACGGATCCGACCGAGACGGAACTCGATCCCCGAGAAGGGCTGTGGACGTTTTCTGAGTTCCTGCCCGTCGAGCGTCGGGTCTCGCTCGGCGAAGGCTACTCACCGCTCGTCGACGCACCGGCATGGGACGCGGCGTTCAAACTCGAGTACGTCTTTCCGACCGGGTCGTTCAAGGACCGGGGCGCCACGACGATTCTCTCTCGGGCTCTCGAAGTCGGCGCTGATCGGGTCATCGACGACTCCTCGGGAAATGCAGGGGCCGCGATCGCCACCTACGCCGCACGTGCGGGCCTCCCGGCAGAGATCTACGTCCCTGCGGACGTCAAAGAAGCGAAGTTACGGGCGATCCGCCGCTCCGGGGCCGATATCGTGCGTGTCGAGGGAGCCAGAGAGGACGTAACCGATGCCTGCGTCGACGCCGTTGAGGCGGGCAAAGGATGGTACGCGAGCCACGCGTGGAACCCCGCTTTTTTCGCCGGAACAGCGACGATGGCCCACGAAATCGCCCACCAGCGAGACTGGTCTGCGCCTGATGCGGTCGTTATGCCGCTCGGCCACGGAACGATGTTTCTCGGCGCGTATCGGGGCTTTAGGCAGTTACTCGATGCTGGATGGATCGACCGACTACCGAAGCTCCTCGGCGCGCAGGCGGCCGGATACGCACCCATCGCAGCGACGCTACACGACGGGGCCGACGCCTCCAGCGACAACGGGATCGCCGACGGGATCCGGATCCGCGAACCGGTCCAGAAGACGGCGATCCTCGGGGCGATCGAGGAATCCGGGGGGGACGCGATCGCGGTTTCGGAGTCGGATACGGCGACCGAACTGGACCGGCTCCACGAGGCGGGGTTCTACACCGAGTCGACCTGTGCTGTCGCACCTGCCGCCCTTCGAACGTACCGAGAGCGGGGCGTCGTCGAACCCGACGACGACGTCGTGGTGCCGCTCTCCGGAAGCGGCCTGAAACAGTAACACTGAGCTCGAAAGGCGGGCAGACAGACGCGCTCAGCTTTCGGGGTGTGTCTCGTCGTCGAAATCGCCCCTGATGAGTGGCTTTGCGATGTGTCGTCTCGCCCGCGGTGGGACCTCGTACCAGCCACACTCCAGTTCCCGGTCGATCGACCGTTCTACCTTTCCGTCGGCGGTCGTTCCGCAGTCACGACAGCGATAGCCTTGCCCGCGTCCGGCCGATTCCATCGTTCGATCGCAATCGGGACAGACCGGCGTTTCGTGCGTCGTCCGAACGAGATCACGGACGGCGAACTTCTCGAGTTTCAGCGTTCCGTCGGTCACTTCGCCACACGCTGTGATCTGATCCCCGGCCCGGAGATTTCGGACCCGCTTCCGGAACCGCTTGGTCGGCTCGAAAGCGGCGCACTCGATCGTTTCCGCCCCGTCACCGAGGCCGAAGAAGACGTGGCCCCCCCGACGGGTGGCCGGCGACGAGACGACACGCCCGTCGAGTTGGTAGGCGTACCCGTCCCGTGTGCTTTCGACGGTACCCTGACGGAGATGGCCGTCCGTTCCCTGGTTCGTGACGAACAGTCGCGCCCGATCGATCGGTTCGCTCTCGACTCGGTCCGTAACGCTCCGACAGGCGGAGGGATCGTCACCGCGGATTCCGAAGAGGACCGGACCCGGTGTCCGCGGGACACAGACCGCTTCTCCTGTGCCGCGGTCGACGGTGTCCCACACCGCCGGATAGAACTCGTCGGCAGCCTCGAAGACGCTGTCGAAGTCGACCGTTCGTTCAGTGCCCCACCGTTCGGGGCTCCGATAACTAATGTGCTCGTACGTCCACTCGTCGAGTGCTTGCCAGGCACCGACCGCCGCGAGCGCGCCGATGATCCCGCGACCGTTCTTCCAACCGTGGGTTCGATAATCGGTTTCTGCTGTGAGTCCCCTCGCGGTCGCTCTCGAGTGATGGTCACTGATCGCATTGCGAGCGAACGCAGAGACCGCTTCGGAAACCGATTCGGGTGCGGCGGCTGTCACAACAAGACCGGGGTTCGTCCGCTCGTCCGCCGTCTCGGCCAGCTCATCGATTACCTCGGTCGCGGTTTCGAACGCCGTCCCTGCAGCCGCGTCGGTGTGGATCGCTACGGCGGCGTTACCGCGGGTCTTGTGTTCGACCGCCGGATTACACCGAACGAGAAGCACCCGATGAACGGTCGCGCCGCTGGCAGCGAGCCGTCGCGCGATCGTGTCGCCGACGTATGTCGTACACATCCCTCGCTTTCGCGAATCCGTGTCGTCGACTCCGATAACGGTCACTGGTGTCGGTACGCTGTCGTCGGCTAACGGCGTTTCGGTTCCGATCAAAATACGCCAGCGTCCCACGTTGAAACCGTCGCTGCACGCGGATTTCGGGGGAAACACATATAACCTGGAAAACACTTACATACCTCTATGACACGATCCGCACTGGTCGGAAACATCACCGCGATGCTCGAAGACGCTGGCTTCACGGTGAGTGACCGGTGTGCGATCCGACCGAAGAGCTTCGACATCGCGGCACGGCGGGACGACGACGTACTCCTATTGAAACTGCTGGCCAACATCGACGCCTTCGACGGGCACACGGGCATCGAGATGCGCCGTCTGGGCGAGTATCTCGACGCGACACCGATGGTGATCGGTCTCAGAACGCGCGATGAAGAACTCGATCCGGGCGTCATCTACTTCAGACACGGCGTCCCGGTGTTCTCGCCGGACACGGCCATGGACCTGTTCATCGAAGGGGTGCCCCCACTGATCTACGCCGCCCCTGGGGGACTGTACGTCAACATCGACGGCGACCTGCTTTCGGACGTCCGTTCCGATCGCGAGATGTCGCTCGGAAAGCTGGCCAACGAACTGGGCGTTTCGCGACGAACCGTCTCGAAGTACGAGGACGGGATGAACGCGAGCGTCGAGGTCGCGGCCGAACTCGAAGACATCTTCGATCAGCCACTCGCGAGTCCGGTCGACGTTCTCGATGGGGCCGAAGAGGTGCGAAACGACGTCGAAGACCCTGAGGAGCCGGAAGCCGATCCCGACGACGAACACATCGTGACGGTGCTCACTCGCGTCGGCTTCGAAGTTCATCCAACCCTCCGAGCGCCGTTCAAGACCGTCAGCGAAGACGAGTCCCGCGAACGGAAGATGCTCACCGGTCACTCCGAATTCAACCGGACAGCCGAAAAGCGCGCCCGGATCATGTCCTCGGTCGGTCGGGTAACTGAAACCCGGTCGGTGTACGTCGTCGACCACGCCGGCCAGGAATCCGTCGACGGGACGGCGCTCATAGAGCGCGAAGAGTTCGAACGGATCGACGACCCCGAAGAACTGGAGAACCTCATCCGCGACCGCGGGGAAGTCGAAGCCTGACGTCGCCTTTTCGCGGATCTAAAACCGCTTTCTGGGCATCAGCCGCACGGTGAGCTGTGCGCTTGTGAATTTCGGTAGATCGTTGCCTCCGATTAGGGGAAGACGAGTATTCGTATTCTATATCGTTCTATATGGTTTATTGGGCCGCCGAAGCACCGATTTGTGAACGTCTCCGAAAGCCGAAGGGCGTTTCAACCGGCGTCACCGAAACCACGGTATGACAGAGACGATCCGGCTGGCGACCCGGGGGTCGGACCTCGCACTTCGACAGGCCCAGCGCGTGGCCGACGCACTCGAGGGGCGCCACCGGGACGCCGAACTCGTCGAGATCGAGACGACGGGCGACGCCGTTCGGGACGAGTTGATCCATCGGCTCGGACAGACCGGCGCCTTCGTCAGGAGCCTCGACGAGAAGGTACTCGACGGGGAGGTCGATGCGGCTGTCCACTCGATGAAAGACATGCCGACCGAGTTTCCGGAAGAGCTCGTTGTCGCGGGTGTTCCCGAGCGTGCAGCTGCCGATGACGTCCTTGTGACGCCCGACGGTGTAGCGCTTGCAGATTTGCCAGCGGGGGCGACTGTCGGAACGTCGAGCCTTCGCCGCAAAGCGCAGTTACTCGCCGCCCGCCCGGATCTCGACGTACAGCCACTCAGAGGAAACGTCGATACGCGAGTCCAGAAACTTCTGGCACCCGGGTTACAGACAGAGCACGAACAGCGACTCGAAGCCGAAGAAGCCGACGAGGAAGCGGAGGACGTTCCGGAGTACGACCGGGCGCCGTCGGAATGGTTCGAGGATCTCGCGGAGTTCGAACGGCAGGCGCTCGGTCGGGAGGTCGAGACCGAATTCGACGCGATCGTACTCGCCGAGGCAGGTCTCGCCCGGATCGGGCTGGCCGACGCGATCGAGTATCACCGGCTCCCGAAGACGTTCGTTCCCGCCCCGGGGCAGGGTGCACTGGCGGTAACTGCTCGGGACGGGGAACTCGCGGGGGCGTTACGGGGTTCGCTGGATCACCCGCGCACACGAGTCGAAACGACGGTCGAACGGACGATACTGGGAACGCTTGGCGGCGGCTGTGTCGCCCCGATCGGCATTTACGCGATTCTCCAGGGGGAACACGTCCAAACGCAGGTTCGGGTCCTCTCGCAGGACGGCACCGAGGAGATAGAAGCGACACGCGATCTTCCGGCCGGGGACCACCCCGCGGCCGCACGGGCGTTCGCCGAGGACCTCGCCGATCGAGGCGCAGCCGAACTCGTCCAGCGCGCACGGAGGGAGACGTGACCGGAACGGTGTATCTCGTCGGGAGTGGCCCGGGCGATCCGGAACTCCTGACGGTGAAGGCAAAGCGACTCATCGAATCCGCTGACGTCGTCCTGCACGACAAACTTCCGGGAGCGGAACTGCTCGAGTCGATCCCGGCGGAGAAGCGCGAAGACGTCGGCAAGCGTGCCGGCGGCGAGTGGACCCCCCAAGAGTATACGAACCGCCGCCTAGTCGAACTCGCGGAGGCGGGAAAGACCGTCGTCCGGCTCAAGGGCGGCGATCCCTTCGTGTTCGGACGCGGCGGCGAGGAGGCCGAACACCTCGCGGATCGCGGCATCGACTTCGAATACGTCCCGGGCGTCACAAGCGCGATCGCCGGTCCCGGTGTCGCCGGGATTCCCGTTACGCACCGCGATCACGCCTCGTCCGTCTCGTTCGTCACGGGCCACGAAGATCCTACCAAAGACGAGTCAGCGATCGACTGGTCGGCGCTCGCCGAGACTGGCGGTACGATCGTCGTGTTGATGGGCGTCGGAAAGCTCCCGATGTACACCGAGGCGTTGCTGTCGGCCGGAATGGATCCGGAAACGCCCGTTGCGCTGATCGAGCGCGCGACGTGGCCCGGACAAGAGGTCGCGTGCGGTACCCTAGAGACGATCGTCGAAGTTCGTGACGAAGCCGAGACCGAGCCCCCGGCGATCACCGTAATCGGCGACGTTGCGGCCACACGCGCCCGAGTGATCGAATTTCTGCAGAACAGTGAGCAGCCAGGAAGCGAGTAGAATAAACCTCATGACGATATATAGAATCAATTCAGGTGTGCGAAACGGATGAGCCGGACAGTCGCGTTCTTCCGCCCGGACGACGAGCGAGCGAACGAGGCCGAAACGTTGCTCTCTGAACTCGGCGTCGAACCGCTCTCGGATCCGATGTTGGCCGTCGAACCGACCGGTGCGACCGCCCGATCGGACGCGGAATACACGATCCTGACGAGCAAGAGCGGTGCCGAACTCGTCGCCGGGACCGACTTCGACCCCGGCGGCGAACTCGTTGCGATCGGCACCCCGACTGCCGAAGCGATCGGGGACGCCGGCTACGCTGTGGATCGACTGCCCGATGAGTTTTCCTCGTCGGGACTCGTCGAGGAACTCGCCGACGGGGTCGACGGTGCCCGTGTCGAGGTCGCCCGGTCGGATCACGGCTCCGACGTGTTGCTTGAGGGCCTGAACGAGGCCGGTGCGTACGTCCACGAGACGATACTGTACCGGCTGGTCCGTCCGCCGGAGGCGGGACGCTCGGCGATCACCGCGGCCGAGGGTAACCTCTCGGGAGCCTGTTTCACGTCGTCGCTGACGGTCGATCACTTCCTCGAGGCTGCGGCCGAACGCGGTGTTCGGGCCGAAGCGATCGAGGGGCTGAACGACGCTGTCGTCGGCGCGATCGGTACCCCGACAGAATCGACGGCCCGATCGAACGGGATCGAGGTCGACCTCGTTCCGGACACTGCCGAGTTCGAAGCGCTGGCGAAGGCGGTCGTCGAACGAATTCAGTCCGAATGACCGCCGTCGGTCGGCGGAGAGAGGAGGGCTTTTGCCGGCGCGGAACCGAGCGGCGGTATGGACGCGCCGCTGTGGACGGAGACCCACGCGCCCGACCTGTCGGAACTCCCGCAGGCAGAGGTGCGGGATCATCTTGAACGCGCGGTCGAAGAGCCGATGAACCTCGTCGTCTTCGGCCCCCGCGGCGTCGGAAAGACGGCCGCCGTCGGCGCGCTTGCTTCCGAGACACACGCCGATCCCGAGAACGACTTCGTCACGATCAACGTCGCCGACTTCTTCGGTCGGACGAAAAAAGAGATCAGAAACGACGAGCGGTTCGCGGGCTTTCTCGAAGGTCGTTCGAGCCTTTCGAAGCGGGACATGATCAGTCACGTGCTGAAAGAACAGGCGGCCTACCAGCCGGTTTCAGGCGACTTCCGGACGATCCTGCTCGACAACGCCGAAGCGATCAGAGAGGACTTCCAGCAGGCGCTTCGCCGGGTGATGGAACAGCATTACGAGGCAACGCAGTTCGTTATCGCGACTCGCCAGCCCTCGAAGCTCATCGCGCCGATCGAGTCGCGGTGCTTCCCGGTCCCGATGCGGGCACCGACACACGAAGAGACCGTCGCGGCACTCGAACGAATCGTCGATCGCGAGGGCGTCGAATACGACGGCGACGGCCTGGAGTACGTTGCCGGCTACGGCGACGGGAACCTCCGGCGGGCGATCCTGGGCGCACAGACCGCTGCCGAGGAAGCCGGCGAAGTGACTATGCAGGCAGCCTACGACGCGCTGGGCGATATCGGAATGCGCGACGCGCTCGAAGAGATCCTCGCGGACGCCGAGGACGGGGCGTTCGAGGACGCCCGGAGCGGGCTCGATGACCTGCTCTACGACGAAGGGTACGAAGGCGAGGCAGTCCTCCGGGAGCTGTTGGCGGCCGCACGAAGCCGATACGGCGGCGAGATGCTTGCTCACGTCCACGCGCTCGCGGGCGAGATAGACTTCGAGATGGCCGAGGGGACCACCGATCGCGTCCACCTCAGCCGTCTGCTCGCGGAACTGGGGCGCTGACCCCGGCTACGCGAGAACGTGGACGTGCCGGACCAGCGAGCCGTGGACGCGTCGCTCGAAGCGCTCAGTGACACGCCAACCGGCCGATTTCGCCGCCGGGACCCACGACTGATCGCCGACGAGAACAGCACGCGGGGCGACTCGCCGGACCTCAGCGAGCGCGCCGCCGACGAGCTCTCCGAGCGATTCGCCCGCGATCTTTGATTGTCGTCCGTACGGGGCATCGAAGACGGCGCCGTCGAAACTGTCGTCAACGAACGGGAGACGGGTCGCATCCCCCCGAACGACCGAGCCGTCGTCGAGGTACTGCCGGAGGTTCCGTCGGGTTCCGCGGACCATTTTCGTCTGTGCGTCGACGCCGACGACGGCCGCGCCGGCGAGGCCGGCTTCGACGAGGATACCGCCGGTCCCGCACATCGGATCGAGCAGCCGCGCGTCGGGGGCGGCTCCGGCGATGTTCGCGATAGCGCGAGCGTCTATCGGGGCCATGCTCCCGGGCTGGAAAAACGGCTTTTCCGTCGGCTTGCGGGCCGAAAAGTCCCGGACAGTCTCCGATTCGAGCCATCCGAGCGCGGCCAATTCGCCGGAAAACAGCGCGACGAGCGTGTGATCCGGTTCCTCCAGATCGACCTCGAACCCCCGATCGACGAGAATGCCTCCGAGACGTCGTTCCGCCGCCTGAGTGTCGACGCCAGAGAGCCCACGCACGTCGCGAGCGCGGACGGCGATAGTCCCGCTGCGGTCGATGCCGGCTGCTTTCGCGACCGCAACCGCGGCGTCGACCGCCGGCTCACAGGTGCCGACGAGCCGACAGACACGGCGAGTGTACGCGAGCGTCTCCGAGTGCTCGATCCCGCGAGCGGTCGCCATCCCCGCGGCGATACGGTCGACGCCGAACGCGCGGCTTTCGGCCTCGCGGGCCGCAAACGCGTCGTCGTCGCCGGCGAATTCGAGCAAATACACAGCCGAGAATGGCCGCCCGCGGGGAATAAACGGCCCGGTCGGCGTCGGATTCGGCCGGTCGCCACGGCTGCTCTTCAGAAACGACCACCTACATTTATAAAGCTTAAATACGTGTTTTAAGTCGAGTCATGCAGGACCCAAAGGAGACTATCAATATCGAGAACGTCGTCGCCTCGACGGGCATCGGCCAGGAACTCGATCTGCAGAGCGTCGCGATGGATCTCGAAGGCGCGGACTACGACCCCGAGCAGTTCCCCGGCCTCGTCTATCGGACCCAGGAACCGAAATCGGCAGCGCTCATTTTCCGGTCCGGCAAGATCGTCTGTACCGGCGCGAAATCCACCGACGACGTCCACGAGTCGCTCCGCATCGTCTTCGACAAGCTCCGAGAACTGGAGATTCAGGTCGACGAGGACCCCGAGATCGTCGTCCAGAACATCGTCACCAGCGCCGATCTCGGCCGGAACCTCAACCTGAACGCCATCGCGATCGGCCTCGGGCTGGAGAACATCGAATACGAACCCGAGCAGTTCCCCGGCCTCGTCTATCGGCTCGACGACCCCGACGTCGTTGCGCTGCTTTTCGGCTCCGGAAAGCTCGTCATCACCGGCGGCAAAGAACCCGATGACGCGAAAGAGGCGGTCGACAAGATCGTCTCGCGGCTCGAGGAACTCGGCCTGCTCGACGGCTAGTCTCGGCGAGCGCTCCCGGTCCGTATTCCCGCCCGGAAGCCTCGTTGCCGAACAAGCATCCCCGTTCCGTCCCTTCGATGCCCGCACCGCGACAATCCCGGCTCACCGCCGCCGGCCGCCGTGGCCGGGGTAATCGCGCTCGAAGCGCTCTTCGATCTCTTCTTTCGAGAGTTCGATCACCGTTGGCCGGCCGTGCGGACAGGAATATGGGTTCTCGCAGTCGTCGAGCGCCGCGAGGAGGCCACTTACGGTCCCCTCCCGGAGCGAGGTGTTGCCCTTGATTGAAGGATGACAGGCCAGATCGCCGAGGAGATCGTCGGTAACCGCCTCGATGGTTCCGTCGGGATCGCCGTCGACGAAGGCGGCGAGTAGATCCCGGGCGATTTCGGGGGCATCGCCGCCGGCGCGGTCGGCGAGCAGCGCCGGAACGGTGGTCACCGACAGGGTACGTTCGTCGGGACGCTGGACCCGAAAGCCGAGCCGCGAGAGCGCCTCACCGTGCGTTTCGACGAGTTCGGCCTCCCGGGCGGTCAGCGCCAACTCGACCGGCTCGGCGAGCGTCTGTGTCGTCGTTTCGTCTTCGAACGCCGCCCGAAGCTGCTCGTAGTTGATCCGCTCGTCGGCGGCGTGTTGATCGATGAGAACGAGCCCATCGTCGGTCTCGGCAACGAGGTAGGTGTCGTCGAACTGCCCGAGAACGGTCATTTTGGGAAGCCGATCCATGGAGTCGGGCGTGCCGGCGGTTTCCGATCCCGAGAGTGTCCGCTGAGTCGGCTCGCTTCGGAACCGATCGGCGTTGGCCGCCTCGGGAGAGTCCAGACGGGGGTCGGCGGCGATCTGCTTGTCGTCCGGTCGATCACTGCCCCGCTCCGTCGACGAACCGGAGTCGGAGGCGTCGGTTGGAGCGACCGTCGACCCGTCGGACGGAGACACGTCCGGGCTCGGTGACGGCGCTTCCGCCGAGTCACCAGCTCGGTCGTCGGCTGGCGTCGGTTCGGTTTCGTCGGGTGATCGATCCGGGGCCTGCTCGGGGTTGTTCGGAGATCCGGTCGGCTGGCGGTCGTCGGAGCCCGGAGCGGATTCAGTGGCCGCCGTCGATCCCGAGCGAGTGGCCGGTTGGTCGCCCGTTTCGGTCGATCCATTGTCGCCGGCGTCACTGGCCCCCGGCGAAACTTCGGTCTGTTTCGATGCCGACCGTCCGCGCGGCGCGCTGGATCGGATCAATCCAGACGCCAGGAGGGCCGACTCGACGGCGTCCGAGACTTGCTGTCTGACCCCTGATTCGTCGGCGAACAGTACTTCCAGTTTTCGGGGATGGACGTTCACATCCACGCCGCCCGGGGGGACGGAGAGATCGACGACGGCGAAGGGATACCGGTCCGGCGCGAGCTGGCCGCCGTAGGCGTCGACGATTGCTTCCCGGACGGCCCCACTGGTCACGTACCGGCCGTCGATCAGCGTCGTCATGTACTCCCGTCCGGCCCGGTTCGTTTCGGGATGACTGACGAGCCCCTCGACCCCTGATAGCGGACCGTCACTGTCGTCGGCTTCGACGTCGATCATGGCGCTTGCGACCTCGCGACCATAGACAGCCATAACGGCGGTCCGGCGGTCGCCGTCGCCGGTCGTCGAGAACGTCTCGCGGCCGTCGTGAGAGAGGCTGGTTGCGATGTCGGGACGGGCCAGCGCGTAGCCGGCGGCGATCTTCTGGACGTGATCGAACTCCGTCGCTTCGGTTTTGAGGTACTTCCGTCGGGCGGGGACCGCACCGAAGAGGTCGGTCACTTCGACGGTGGTGCCCTCCGGACAGCCGACCGGCTCACAGGAGACGATCTCGCCGTTCTCGACGACGAGCGCCGTCCCGCGGCTCCCCCCGCGCGGTTTCGTCTCGATCCGAAGCCGGGCGACCGATCCGATCGCATGGAGCGCTTCGCCGCGAAAGCCGAGCGTGGCGATCGCATCGAGGTCTTCGATCGAATCGAGCTTGCTCGTCGTGTGCTCCCGGACGGCCATCCGAGCATCGGATTCACTCATTCCGACGCCGTCGTCGGAGACGACGATCCGGTCGGTGCCGCCAGCCTCGACGGCGACTTCGATCCGTCCGGCGTCGGCGTCGAGGGCGTTTTCGAGGAGTTCCTTGACGACGGAGGCGGGTCGCTCGACGACCTCTCCGGCGGCGATCCGATCCCGCGTTTCGGCGTCGAGTTCCCTGATGTCCGGTGTCATTCAGCTACGTGGGGCCAACGGGCGGGGGCGCACTAACGGTTTCGCTCCGGACGGCGCGTTTCCGTTGCGCCGCTACTCCTCGTCGAGCCGTCGCTGCCACTCCCGAACCCGGTTCATGAGTTCGACCGGCGACGTCTCGGCGAGGTCGGCGCTTCGGAGGTCCTCGAGGACGGTCTCCGCCTCCGGATCGATCCGCAGGGCGTCGGCTTCGGAGGAGTGGCGCTGCTCGCTGTGTCCGGTTTCCGCCGACGCCCCCGCAGAACCGCCCGCCCGGAACTCGCCGGCGTCGAGATCGAACACCGCCTGGACGGGCTCGTCCGAGCCGCCGCCTTTCGCCTCGATCGCCCGTTCCTCGCGAAGGCGATCCAGCACGTCGCCGGCTCGATCGACGACCGGTTCCGGCACACCCGCCAGGTCGGCGACGTGGACGCCGTAAGACCGATCGGTCGGGCCCGGTTCAACTGTCCGGAGGAAGGTCACGTCACCGTCGGATTCAGTCGCCGCGACGTGGACGTTCTCGACGCGGGGCAGTTCCTCTGCGAGCGTCGTCAGTTCGTGGTAGTGAGTCGCGAACAGTGTGAACGCGCCGATCTCGTTGTGCAAATACTCCGTCGCCGCCCACGCGATCGAGATGCCGTCGTAGGTGGCCGTTCCCCGGCCCACTTCGTCGAGGACGACCAGCGACTCGTCGGTCGCCGAGTGGAGGATGTTCGAAAGCTCCTCCATCTCGACCATGAAGGTCGATCGCCCCTCGGCGAGCTCGTCGAGGGCGCCGACGCGGGTGTAGATCCCGTCGACGAGGCCGACCTGGGCGCTGTCGGCCGGGACGAACGAGCCGATCTGGGCGAGGAGTGTGATCAGCGCTGCCTGCCGCATGTACGTCGATTTGCCGGACATGTTCGGTCCCGTGACGAGCAAGAACCGACGTTCGGCGTCGAGAAAGAGATCGTTCGGAACGAACTGGGTATTAGTCTCGACGACGGGATGTCGCCCGGCTTCGACAGCCAGAGTTCGGTCGTCGAGGAGTTCCGGCCGTGTCCAGCCCCGTTTGGCGGCATGCGCCGCAAGGGAACAACGGACGTCGAGTTCTGCCAGGGTCCGGCCGACTGCCTGGAGGAGGTCGGCACGTTCGGCGACCGACTCCCGAAGCCGACAGAAAGCCTCGTACTCGCGGTCGCCGCGCTCGTCTTCGAGTCGGAAGAGCTCGCGCTCGCGCTCGCGGAGTTCGTCGAAGACGTACCGCTCGGCGTTCTTCAGCGTCTTGATCCCCTCGTAGTGCTCGGGGACGGTCTCGGTTTCGGATTTCGGGACCTGGACGTAGTAGCCGTCGGTCTTGTTGCGGCCGACGGTGACCCGGGAGAAGCCGTGCTGTCGGCGTTCGCGCTCCTCAAGGCTGTCGAAGTACTCCTCGGCGGCCTCCTGTCTGGTCACCAGCTCGTCGAGTTCCTCGTCGTAGCCACGTTTGATGAGTCCGCCTTCGTGAAGCGTCTTGGGCGGATCGTCGGCCAAGGCCGCCAGTTCCGCCCGGAGGTCGGCGATCGCGTCGTGATCGAGATCCTCGAAGAGCGCCGCGACGGGCGAGTCAGTGAGCCGGGGCGACCCCTCGATGCTATCGCGCAGTTCAGGGACGAGCGTCAGCGTTTCGCGGGCGCGAAGGAGCGCGTCGGCGTCGGCGCTCCCCGAGACCGCACGGGCGGCGACGCGTTCGAGGTCGTAAGCCTCGCCGAGCGTTTCGGCAAGTCCCTCCCGGACGATGGCGTCCGAAAGCAGCGCCTCGACGGCGGTCTGGCGCGTCCGAAGCCGATCGATATCCCGGAGCGGGCGGGTCAGCCACGCTTTCAATAGTCGGCCGCCGGCGCTCGTTTCGGTGTGATCGATGGTCTCAAACAGCGTCCGCCCATCGCCCGTCATCGTCGCGGTCAGTTCGAGGTTACGCCGCGTCGTCGAATCGAGGGTCACGTGTTCGTCGGGTTCGTACGAGCCGAGTCGGGTTACCGACGCCAGCGCCCCGACGCCGGTGTCATCGATGTAGGCGATCGCGGCACCCGCCGCCGCGATCGCCGCCTCCGAGAGCCCGACAGTCCCGGCAGCGTCGCCGAACTGCGCTTCGAGCGTGTGTCTGGCGCGTCCGGGGGCGAAGGCCTCCGTCTCGTGTAGCGTCAGCCGGGCGTCGAAGCCGGTCCTGAGCGTCGACAGCACGCCGTCGTCGGTGCGAACGTCCGGCCCCGGCAACAGTTCGACCGGATCGAAGCGATCGATCTCGTTCAGCAGACGGTCGATTACCGCCTCGCCAGAGAGCGTCGTCACCCGAAACCGGCCGGTAGTGATGTCACAGAAAGCCAGGCCGTACGCGCCGTCGACGCACGTGACGCTCGCCAGATACTGCGCCTCGGCGTCGTCGGTTTCGAGCAGCGTTCCGGGCGTGACCGTCCGGGTCACCGCTCGAACGATATCGCCGTCGGTTTCGCGTTGATCGGCGATCGCGACCCGGTATCCGCGCTCGACGAGCGCCTTCACGTACGGCGTCAGGTCGTCGACCGGAACGCCGGCCATCGCGTACGGTTCGCCGCCCGAGGAGCGCTCCGAAACTTTCAGGTCGAGTTCCTCGCCGACGAGCTCGGCGTCTTCGCCGAAGAACTCGTAGAAATCGCCCATCTGCATCGCCAACAGATCGGCCGCCGTCTCGGCCTTCAACTCGAAGAACTCCCCAACGATACCGGATGCCATACCCGGATCGGGGGGTGCCGACCGCTAAAGCGTGACGGGTCGGCGGAAGGATGGGGAGTGCCCGCGGAGTCGTGCCGATAGAGATTCGCCGATAGATCTATACCGTCGGCCCTTCGGCTGTAGTGTCGCCTTACCCGTCTTTTTGAGCTTGAGCGATCGAAAGGATGTTTCAAAATCCATATCTGACAATGTTGCAGAGCGGTACGTATGAGCGAGTTCTATTCACGGAGAAGATATCTTGGTGTCCTTGGAACGGTTGGGACAGCGGGTGTCTCCGGATGTACCACACTCGAAGGCATCCAGCGAGAGTTGGCGAGCCAGGGGGACGAGAAATGGGTGTTCACCACCGAGGGTGAGGAAACGTTGTTCCCGGCAGTAGCCGACGGAACTGTCTACGCGGGAAGTACCGCTGGCACTATCTATGCGGTGGAATCCGGCTCCCAGCGGTGGGCGTTCGAAACCGATGGAGCGATACAATCGCCGCCGAAGGTGGTTGAGACGACCGTCTTTGTAGGGGATACTGAGGGTACGCTGTACGCCGTGGATGCAACGACCGGCGAGGAGAGATGGACGGCTCCCGTTGCCGGTCCGATTACGTCTTCGCCGGTAGCGATTGGTGGAACCATATACACAGGGGCAAACAAACTGCATGCCCTTGATGCAGCAGACGGTACTGAGCAGTGGGTGTTCTCTGGCGACACCTCGATTCGGTCGGCAGTGGCCCTCGGGGAAACAGACACCGTCTATGCCGGTAGTGCTGAGGGACAGGTCTACGGGGTTACCGCTGTCGATGGAAAAGAAAAGTGGGCCAATGAGGCTGATGGAGCGGTTTCTCTGGCCCCCACTGTGAGGCCGGGAGAAGGGGTTGTTGGGGCGACGGATTCGGCGGTGTTCGCGATGGATTGGAAAACAGGGGAACGAAACTGGCGACAGGCGGTGAACGTTGCGGATCAGCATCCGATATATATCGACGGCTATGTTTACGCGGCGGGCAACGGAAACAGTGTATATAACGTCGGGAGTGACGAGGGAGAATGGCCATATAAAATGGATGCCGCGATCTCATCTCAGATCGCTGGAATGGTCCTGTACGGCGCGATCTATGTCGGCGGTGAAGACGGACGGTTTGCCTCGGTTAATTTCATTGATGGCACGGAACGGTGGTCATTCGATACTGCTGGCGTCGTCCGATCCGCGCCAGCGATCGGAACGGGAACAGTATACGTCGGGACCGATACCGGACGGGTACACGCACTCGTAGAAAAAGACGCATAGGGAATCGATCGGACGGCAAATACGCCGAGCCACGTGATCGGTGGACGTAGTGGGTGACCAGTCCAGGGCAGATTCCCCGGAGCAACGATCCCGTTTCGCCGCACCCGACCGCGCTGTCCGCACTAGGTTTCGATACGTCTGTGACTCAGCTACGTTGAGAGCACGGCTGATTGCGCATCTCCGAGGGCACCGGACGCTGGCTCACAAGGTCCCGGCTAGTTCGACAATCTCTTCGACGAGCGTTTCCGGTGTCGGTCCCAGCAGCGTCGCCGTTTCGCCGTGATCGATCACAGCCAGCCCCTCAATCGAGCAGTCACCAAGACGGTCCATCGTCGTCTCGTCGTTTTGAGCGTCGGAACCGACGACGGGCCAGCCGCGTTCCGCCATCGCCGCCCGCAGGGAATCGTCGATCCGACATTCGATGGCTGCGCGCAGGTCCGGACGGAACTCCCGCGCCTCCAGTAGCCGGTGGGCTGGCTCCGCTGGGACGCCGAACCTGACAGGGCCGTCCGGCCTGATCCGGCCGTCCACGATATCGAGTCCGCCCTCGACCGCCGCCGTCTCGTCGACGGTTTCGGCGTAGGGAGTCGCCGCGGCGATGTTCGCGCCTGCTGGGAGAGCGAACGATCCGAGGTCGGCTTGGTCGAGTCGGTCGAGGGCCGAATCGAGCGCGTCGACCGTCGGCTCCCGCGCCGCCTCGTTCCGGAGTCCGACGAGGTGATGCACGGCGCCGGGACCGCTCCCGCTGTCGTGGTGGTATCTGACAGCCCGTTCCATGAACGCGACGCTCCGATCGACCGCCTCGCTCATCGACGCACCGCGGGCGAGCCGTGTCGCGACCGCCGACGAGAGCGTACAGCCCGAGCCGTGCGTCGCGTCGGTGCCGATCCGGGGATGGGTAGCCGTTTCGACCGAATCGGTGGTTACCAAAACGTCGAGTACCGCGTCCCCCGGCATGTGGCCGCCCTTGACGAGCGCCGCGTCGGCACCCATCTCGACGAGCGCTTCGCCGGCGCGGCGCGCGCTTGTCTCGTCGTTCGGTTCGATATCAGTCAGGACCGCGGCTTCGTCGGCGTTCGGCGTGACGAGCGCTGATTCTGCAATGAGTGCCTCGTAAGCGGACTCCGCGGCTTCGGTCAACAGCCGGTCACCGGTCGCCGCGACCATCACCGGATCGACGACGACCGGAGCGTCGAGTTCGCGGACGGCCGCGGTTACCGTCTCGACGACCTCAACGGTGGCGAGCATCCCGGTCTTGACCGCCTGCACGTCGAAATCCGACCGGACCGCGTCGATCTGGGCGTCGATCTCCGCGATCGGAAGAACGTGACTCGACTCGACGCCCGTCGTGTTCTGGGCAGTCACGGCGGTCACCGCTGAGGTTCCGAAGCCGCCGGTCGCCTCGATCGTCTTGAGATCGGCCTGAATCCCGGCGCCGCCGCCGGAGTCACTGCCGGCGATCGTCAACACGACCGGTTTCTCGACCGGTGCCGGAACGCGTCGTTCGGTCATGTCGGTGGTACAACACGAAAATATAAATCGGTGATGGTACGGCGAAACGTCTTGGGTCCGGGACGCGAACAGTCGGGCATGTACCGGGCGATCCTTCCGAACGGACAACTCGAATGTGAACGCTACGAGCGCGGCGAGCGGGGCGTCGAACTGTACGACAGCGACGACGAACTGCTCGCGTTCGTGCCGTATCAGAACCTCGAAGCGCTGCTCACCGAGACGGCTTATGAGACCGACGAGCCGTCGGTGATGTAATTACCCGGAACAAGAACCGATCGCGAAACCGAAGAT
>Ga0102939_1000241_pt1 | contig 19513 bp, 22 predicted proteins | sample SalPon2_B_H2O_MG_FD_78214 | JGI IMG/M metagenome (GOLD analysis project Ga0102939, IMG submission 78214) | Salt pond water microbial communities from South San Francisco under conditions of wetland restoration - Salt Pond MetaG R2_B_H2O_MG | ecosystem: Environmental > Aquatic > Non-marine Saline... | reverse complement strand
TCCATCGTAAATTGAGGTTAAAAGTCCTGGTCCTAGGTCAACTGAAAGTGGTTCTCCTGTATTCTCTACAGGTTCTCCTGGTTTAACACCAGTAGTGTCCTCGTAGACCTGAATGAATGATTTTTCTCCTTCGATTTGAATAACTTCTCCCATCAGACCCTCTTCGCCGACGTGAACAACGTCGTACATCTGAGGATCCATTCCAGTCGCTACAACGACTGGTCCGGTTACCTTGTAGATTTCTCCGTCAGCATCTGCATGCTGAAGATCTGCTTGTGCCATTCAAAAATCACTCTCCGTGATTTTTTCCAAGAAAATTCTTTGAATTTTCATTTTTTTGATTCACCTTATAGTATAAATTTATCAGCCGGTAATATCGGCTCCTATAGCTTTCTTGATTTTTTCCTGTAATCTTTCACTTTCAGCCTTCTCAGAAAGCGCCACGACAACAGGATTTACACTTGAATTAACCTTATTTTGAATTCTCTTACTTAAAATTTCTAAATCCTCTTCTTTGACTACTAAAATACCTATATCGTCTCTGTCAAGGATTTCCTGTATCTTTTCTTCGTAATTTTCTTTATTGAATGTCTCTTTCACTCCTGCAAGTTTGAAACCTAACCTGAAGTCTGAATCACCTATCACGGCGATCTTCCTTTTATGCTCTTCTTCTATATCAGTCATTCATCAATCACCAGTTTATCACGAACTTTCTCTGCCTCTAGACCCGTTGATTTTGCCTGCATAACCATCCTTAGATTCTTCACTTCCGCAACCTTTGAAATGATGTAAGCCATCACTGAAGCAAGCCCCATTGATTCTGTTCTCATTATCTTGCTCGCATTCCTTCTTCTGGCAATTTTAAGCTGCAGTTCAACATCCTCAACAGATCCTTTCTTGATCTTCCATTTTGAATCTCTTAGAATGTTCAATGCTTCCTCAACATCTTCAGTTGCAAGAATTTCTTCCACAAGACTTGAAACCTCTACATCTATAAGTCTTTCACGAATGTCTTTTTCATCAATCCCGCTTTTCTTAAGTCTTAGAACAGTTCTCAAGTTTTCATACTCAAGTTCATTGTGCACGAAATCGCTGAAGTGCTTGTTTCCTACTTTTTCAGCTCTTGAAATAAGTTGTTTAAAGTATGTAGTATCTAACTTGTTTTCAAGTTCTTCTACACTATCTGAAGGAGACATCTCTTGCTTGTACTCCTCTGAGCTACCTAGATCTATTTGATTGATTATCTCCTCAAGAGTCTTTTCAGATAAGGCCTCAATATCCTCCTTGCTGACCTTGTATCCTGGACTGACCACTGATGAGATATCTTCGGAGTCGTTTGATTTCTTCCATCGAATTATCCTCTTGTATGTTGTGACGTCGATTCTTCTTATGTAGCATTCTATGATGCTGCTTAGGCCTTCAGGACTTATTTCTACAAGTTTACGTAGTTCTCTGTACAAGTTTTTCCTTAGAGCTGCTTCCACCAGTTGAGATCCTTCCAATGCTGAACCAAGTTCATTAATTTCTCTGCCGTAGCTTCCTTCTTCTAGTTTTCTAGCTATCTCGTTGCTGTCCATCTTCAAAAGCTGCTCGTAATCGTTTTTATCTAGAAGCTTAGCACCTTTAGCTGAAACTCTTGCATTCATGTACGGATAATCCCTATTTGGGAGTACTTTATTCAGTCCTGATCGGATCATTGTACTAGTTGAAAAGTCTTTCAGCTACTTTTTTCCTGTAGTCCTGTTTGAAATCTTCTAGGATTTTATCATACATGTAGTTCACTCTTCTCTCACCATCTTCCGATATCAAGACAATTCCTTCTTCATCAACCTCTTCGAAATCGTAATCTTTTACTATGCCAGAAAATGACTTACTTCCTCTAATCGTACCTACTTTAAAACCTGCATTTTCTACAGCATTCTGTACGAATCCTCTTTTCTCGTCTTCTGAAAGATTTTCAAGTCTTTCTCTAAATTCCTCAAAAGTATCTTGTATCAAGTTTTGTTTTGCCTCTAACTTGATCTTCTTTGCTTCCATGTTGGCATTTGATTCAGTTCTCTGCTCTAATGCCTTTTTCTTCTCCTCAACTTCTTCCTCAGCTTCAGTCCTAATCTTATCTGCTTTTTCTTCTCCTTCACTTATTATTTCATCTGCTTCTTCCTGTGCATCCTCTAGCAACTGTTTTTTCTCTTGCTTTGCGTCTTCAATAATCTCGTTCTTAACGTCTTCTAATCCCATTCTTGTTTTTTTCACCTTTGATTCGTCTTCTGCGTGTTTTCTTGGTTGTAAATGAAATAGTAAGGGAGGACGTTGAAGGTCCTCCGGTGGTTTTTTCTAAATGAATCCTGCGATAATCAGTGCCACTACGAGACCGAAGATAACCATGGTCTCTGGGATTACTGTCAGGACAAGGACCTGTCCGAAGAGTGAATCATCTTCAGCCAGTGCTCCTACTCCTGCAGCTCCGATCTTAGCCTGTGTGTAAGCTGTTGCAATTGCTGCAATACCTACAGCGGCTGCGGCACCGATTGCTGCCATTCCTTCTATTGCCATTGAGTGATTTTCACCTCAAAATATAATTTTAACTACTAGATGCTCCAAATGGAGCGTATTTTTTACCGCCTCCCTCATAGAACTTTCCGAACATCTCCACGTAGTGAAGTCGAATTCCTTGAAGGAAGCCTTCCATGATTTTGATGAATGTGTTGAACGTGTGTCCAAAGATTAGAATTGCTGTACCTCCGATGATCCCAACCATGGTACCCATCTCAAATAATGGTGCAGCAAGACCGTTCACTACCTTTGCAAGTGCAACTGCTGCCACGGCCACACCAAATATTCTCAGGTATGATAGGATGTTGGATACGAGTGAAGGTATTTCGACCACTCCTTCAATTCCTTCTCCTTTGTAGAGGAGAGCAACTGAGATCAGACCTAGAGGTACACCAAGTACTGCACCGTAAAGATAACCAACTACTGCACTTACTTCCAGCATAACCCAGCTTCCTTTTTCAAGGAAGGCCTCTACAAATCCGTGGTTAGTGAACTCATTGTAAAATCCAATCAGATAACCTAGATTAATGTGGAATACTCCGAATGCTGCTGCAACAGGTAGTACCTGACCCAAGTGCTCTGCTCTGTGGAACAAGATAGGTATTTCAGTTAGGAAATTCCATCCTGTCAAAGCGTATAACGCGTTGTGGTGGTCTCCAAATATTACATATCCGAAGGCATCACCAAACGCTAAACCGAACAAAACGGTGAAGAATGATGCCCACATCAGTGACTTGAAAATATCCTGTGCTGCAGGAACCATCTTATAACCAGCTAAAAACACGAGGAAGCTCGTGAGCCCGTAACCAGCGTCTCCAATCATAAAACCGAAGAGTGCTGGGAAAGTCAGTAAAATAACTATTGAAGGATCTATCTCATTGTACTTCGGAACCGACATTAAGTCGGTAAGTGATTCAAAAGGCTGTACAATACTTGGGTTGTCATGTTCTACTGGAGGATTATCTCCCTCTTCTTCTTCAATATGTATTTTTCCTTCTGTTGATTCATGTAGAACCTCTTGAACTTCCTCAAATTTTTCTGAAGGAACCCATCCTTCCACGATGAAAGCTTTCTCGGTCGTGGCAAACTTCAGAGGAGCTTCAGCTCTTTCAACTTTTTCTGCTAGAAACCTTTCAGATGATTCAATACCGGATTTCCATTTTTTAGATATTTCATCAAGTTTTGAGGCCTCTGAGGATTTTTTATCTTTCAACTCCTCAAGATCATTTTTCTTGTCCTGAATAAGTGACTTAATACTTCCCTTGTGGCTCAACTGTGGAAGATTTATTTTATCTTTGGTGTGAGATGTGATCAGGTTTTCAAACTCTTCATCGGGTCTATAAACTATGGCACTTGCGTATTTTCCTTCAAAAATGTCGAAGTATTTGTAACTGCTTTCTTTTTTTAGTTTTTCAGTGTCTATTTTACCTATGAATGTTTCAAGTGTTTCTGTACCCTTTAAATCTTCGAAATCAAGTTCAATTCCTTTTAAATTTTTCAAAGTCTTCAAGATTTCCTTAGTGTTATCTATGCTGCTTTCAAGTCGTTCTTTCTCTCTTTCAATCTCTTCTACTCTTTCTTCCAGTTCCGCACACTGTTCTTGAACCTTTTCCAAGCTCTTGGTTTTACCAGAATTCTCAACATCAGGAAGTTTCGATAACAGCGATCTTAAATGTACTAATGTCTTCGATAGTTCTTCTGCTTCTTCGAAAGGCTCTCCAGTATTAAGGTCTTCTCCATTGTATTCTTCTATATCCATCAAACCCATGTCGTGTAAATCTGTTATAACTGTCTCTAATTGGTTCTTCGAACCGGTTACTGATATCTTGGTCATTTTTAGAGGTTTGATGGTTATCAACCTTTCAAAGATAGTTTTTTGATAATTTTTCTTCTAAAAAGTTTAGAGCGTCTTCTCTACTGGATTCTGCATTGTTTTTCAGTTCTTTGGCTTCTTTTTCTCCTTCTTCAATTATTTCCTGTCTTCTTTGTTCCATTTCTTTCTTGAAGTCTTCAATCTCTCCCTTCTTCGTTTCGGAGGCGTCTTCTCTGGCTTTTTGGATCATTTCCTTCTTTTTCTTCTCTGCTTTAGCTATTTTCTCTTCACTTTCTTTTCTAGCCTCGCTCAGTAATTCTTCACTTTCCTTTTCGGCTTCTCTCACTTCATTTACAACTGTATCCACTTGCGAAAACACCTCTAATAACCACCATTCTGAAAGCCTTATAAAGGATACGACCTGAGGCTCTCCGCTCCTCTTTATAAAAATTACTGAGATCTATGCTCCAATTAAAAAAGGATGTACACTAGAATCAACTCATATGGAAGAAAGAGGCTGGAAAATCCACGCATCAGAAGATGAAGAACCAGATAAAGACTCGGATGTTTTCTTCAATCCAGCAATGAAACTAAACAGAGACCTATCAGAAATAGCAGCAAAAACATTCAAAGAAATATCAAATATTGATGAGTTTAGAGTATGCGATCCTATGGCAGCCTCAGGAATTCGAGGATTCAGATATTCCAAGATAGCCAACAAATTACACCTGTCAGATGTAAACCCCAACGCCATAGAAAGCATACAAAAAGGGCTCAAAGACAATAATATCGAAGCTGAAGTACACGAAAAAGACGCAAATGTCCTACTATCAGAATACAGAAACTACTTCAATTTAATAGATGTAGATCCTTTTGGACCATTCACAAGATTTCTGGACTCGACAGCTCGGGCAGCTAATCACTCCAGCTTCGTGGGACTAACCGCAACAGACAATGGTGCTGCTTCAGGAAGCTACGCAACCGTATGCGAAAGAAGATACGGTTCAAAACCCATAAGGAACAGCTTCATGCATGAGACAGGTCTTAGAATATACATCAAAGAAGCATTTCAGAATTTCGCCCGATTTGACAAATGTTTCGAACCTAAAGTCTGCTTTCAAGAAAGACATTATGCTCGAGTTATGGGGCGGGTAACAGAATCCAAAAGTAGATGTAACCAGAACCTGAAAAACATCGGCTACTTGACTTACTGTCCCAAATGCAGATGGAGAAAACTTGAAAGGAAACATGAATGTGGTTTTTGTGAAAATAAAGAACTCGAATACGCGGGACCTCTTTGGACAGGAAAAATTGGAGATCAAAGATTCACATCACAAATGATTGAAAACACTCCAGAAGAATGGGAAGAAGCAAGGAAGTATATTGAAACTCTTGATAATGAAGCTTCAATCAAAACGCCGTTCTACGAAATACATGAAATGAGTTCAGAGCTCAATGTTCAAGCACCAAGAACCGACAACGTCATCCAACACCTAAGGGATAAGGGCTATATTGTATCAAAAACACACTTTGAACCTACAGGTGTTAGAACAGATGCTCCATTTGTAGATGTAAGAAATGCAATAAAAGAGGAAAGCACTTCTCAAAATTGATTCAATAGAAATTAAGGAAAAAGGTTGTTGGAAGAAGTTAATTGCTTTTTTCTTCAAGTTCGTCTTCCAGTCCAAGCTTCTCTGCAAGCTCTTTGTAGCGGTTTCTGATTGTTACTTCTGTTACTCCTACTACGTCTGCTACTTCTCTCTGTGTTCGTTTCTCTCCTTCTAGGACTGCTGCTATGTAGAGTGCTGCTGCAGCTAGACCTGTTGGTCCTTTTCCTGAGAGGAGGTCTCTTTCTCTTGCTTCCTTCAGGATTTGACGGGCTCTTGCCTGTACTTCTCCCGAAAGCTGGAGTTTTCCAGCAAATCTTGGTACGTAGTCCTGAGGCTTTGCCGGTAGGATTCTAAGTCCTAGTTCTCTTGCGACGTATCTGTATGCTCTTCCGATTTCACGTTTTTCGATTCCGGATGCATCTGAGATTTCGTCTAGTGTTCTTGGAGTTCCTTGTTTACGTGCTACAATGTAGATGATTGCGGAGATGATGGACTCCATTGAACGACCTCTTACAAGTCCTTGGTCGACGGATTTCTCGTATAGTCGAGCTGTCTCTTCGTGAACTGATTCTGGCAGGTTCAGGTTTGAGATCATGGAGTTTAGTTCGGAAAGTGCGAATCCGAGATTCCTATCTTTTGACTTTGTAAGTCTCTTATGCCACTTACGTAGTCTGTAGTACTGTGCTCTTTTGTTTCCTGATACTTTGTATAGTTCTCCGGAACCTTTTCCGATTTCTGTTGAGACTCCCATGTCGTGTTTTGTATATGTTAGTGGTTGTCCTGCGCGTGCTTTCTTTTCCTTTTCTTCTGCGTTGAATGCTCTGTATTCTGCAGACTGATCGATTCGGTCTTCATCGATTACTGTTCCACAGCTGATACAGATTAGTTCTCCTTTTGAGGAATCTTCCTCGAATTGTTGTCCCCCACATTCTGAACATGTTAGTACTGTGTCTCCTTCTTCTGCTTCTTCTTGTCTTAGTTCATATCCTTCCTCGCCTTCCATTTCTTCTGCGTCTGCTTCGGAAGTTTCTTCCTCTGATTCTTCTTCATCTTTCCAGTCATCAGGTACTTCATAGTTGTCATGCTGTCTTCTTGGAATGTTCTGTGGAGATTCTTCAGTCATTTTTATATACACCTATTAACAATGGTATCTACCGCAAATTTTAAATACGTTAGGGCTTTTTCTTTGAGTCTACAGTAACAACAACCTGCTTCAGAGGGTCTCCACAGCTAATATAATCCTTAGTCCGACATCCAAAATATACAGTGGTAAATGACAAACTAAGGTCGCAAAGAGAAACCATACTAGTAACACTTTTACTCGTCTTAGGAAGCCTATGGGTATTATTCCCATTTCTAGACGCACTAATAATAGCTGCAGTAGTATCCTACCTACTTAAAATAGGACACGATAACCTAAACGAATACATAGACAACGAACTAATATCCTCAACTATAATGATATCTTCAGTCCTCCTAACAGTATCAGTAATGGTCTATGTATTCATAAACAACTTCTTCGACATACTCTCCCAATTCAACGCATTTACGGGCTCACTAAGACAAGGACTACTAAATGTAGTAGAATTCCTCAACCTATCCGAACAATTCCAATCCAATCTTGAAGACTTCATAACAATATTCTCAGACCGCTTCACCAGCGAAATGATCTCAATATTCACATCAATACCTTCACTACTCATAGATGTTTCAATATTCATCGTCACCACATTATTTTTATACAAGGATAGAGAAATCATCGAAAGCCAGCTCAAGGGACTAGTTGAAACCATTCCACAACCAGAGAAGAACATCGTCAGATCTTTGATTCATTCAATCGACGAAATATTTAGAGGAGTATTTCTAACACAAGTAATAGTAGCATTAATACTTGGAGCGGTTAACGCAATAGGATTTATCTTAATACAGAACTTTACCTCTGAAATACCATTCATCCCGCTATGGTCTTTACTCATTGCTTTAGCAGCACTCCTCCCATTGTTTGCAGGTTTCATGGTTTATGGACCAATCAGTATATACTATTTCACCGTCAGTCAACCACTTAAGGCAACGCTAATACTTATATTTGGTGTAGTTGTGATCAATGTGATGTCTGAAATATTCCTACGTCCATGGGTTGGTTCAAAACAAATGGATGAACACCCGCTAGTTATATTCCTAGGGTTTATCACTGGGCCGCTAGTCTTGGGCGTAAAAGGTTTGATTATAGGTCCTTTGATGCTGATATTAACAAAGGAGTTTGCCCTAAACTTCTCTAGGATGTCTTACGAGTCAAGTTCTGATGACCGCACTGAGGACAAGGAGGACTAGAAACCTCTTTCCCACAGTTAACACAAATCTTCTTCCATTCTCTTTTCCCAGAAATCTTATCTTCCATATAGCCCGAAAAATCAATTTCTAGTCTTAATGCAAGATTCTGCATTGCTTTATCATCTGTTAATAGAGTTTTACCTAGAGTAAGGGTTAAAGCAACTAATTTTTCATCGGTTTCAGATGTTGGAGAGTTTATTTTCTCTGATTCTTCTTTTACTTTTTTGAGGCTGTCTTTACTCGGTCTCTGAACTCTGAGATCCATGTTTTTCATCCTTCTTTTTGCCTCTGAGCTTTTTACCTCGTCTTCAACCTCTGGTACTGTGAACATTTTTTCAATATCAACAGTATTTCTTCCATGCAAAATCACATTTGTATCAATTACGGCATCCATCTTCAGTTGAGTTCTTGAACCTTTCCTTATTAAAAAATAGGCAGCCTGAAGGTATGTGTGATTAACAATGGATCTACCTAACGCACCAATCGAAAGAATAATCAGAAAGGCAGGAGCCGAAAGAGTATCAAAAGAAGCAGTTGAAGAACTTAAAGACGCAGTGAAGGACCTTGGTGACGAGGTGGCTTCAGACGCAGTCAATATGGCTGACCACGCAGAAAGAAACACAGTCAAAAAAGAAGACGTAGAAATGGCCACACAGTAAAGGTGTAAATAATGCCGCAACAAGTAGAAGCAGGAAAACTTCGAAACGGTTCGTTCGTCATGATCGACGGAGAACCATGTGAAGTAAGAGATGTCTCAAAGTCTTCTCCAGGAAAGCACGGGAGTGCAAAAGCAAAGATCAAGGCTCGAGGACTGTTTGATGAGAAGGATAGACACATCACCAAGCCAGCAGACACTATGATGATGAGTCCGGACCTTGACAAAAAAGAAGGACAGGTTGTATCTATCGACGGAAATATCGCTCAAGTGATGGATATGGACTCTTATGAAACAGAGGAAATGGATATACCTGACGAGTTCAATGCCAGTGAAGGAGATAAAGTAAATTACTGGGTTGTCGACGACAGAAAGCTTTTCAAAGGGGTCAAGGAAGAATAAACAACTTCCCCTAGTTCCTTCTTTATACTCCTCAATTTCTTAATTCTCTTTTCATGTAAAACAATCAAGATTAAATTAATCCTCTGAAAATTTCTTTCTATGAATTGGAAAAGAATTAGAGATAAAGCCGTTTCCAGACTATATCCTGAGGCGGAAGAAGTAGAAGAGCTACATAATACTTACAGTGAGATATCGGCTTATATAGAAAGTGAATTTGGTTATCAAACATTTTTTGCAGGTTCGGCAGGTCGAGGAACATCTGTAAAAGGCGACCGCGATATAGACGTATTTGTAAAATTCCCAGAAGATACCTCTCGAGAAAAACTGGAGAAAGAGGGCTTAGGAATAGGCAAAGAAACGTTCGACAATTTTGAGGGAAGCTATCACGTGGAATATGCAGAACATCCATATACTAAAGGAAAGATAAATGATTTTGAAGTTGAAATAGTGCCTTGTATAGACACAAGTCCGGGAGACATCAATACTGCTGTGGACAGAAGCCCTCACCACGCAAAATGGGTGGAAAAACATCTTGATGATAAACAAAAGCAAGATGTAGTCTTATTGAAGTCTTTTTTGAAGTCTGCCGGTCTATATGGTTCATCACTTAAAGTGAGAGGGTTCTCAGGATATCTTTGTGAACTATTGATTGAAGAATATGGGAGTTTGAAAGAACTGACAGAAAATTCCTGTGATTGGGGAGAACAAAAAATTATTGATCCAGAAAACCATCATGGTGACGAACTTCCAAAGGTATTGGAGCAAAAATTCTCAAATGATTCTTTAATCGTGATTGATCCTGTAGATCCTGAAAGAAATGTTGCAAGTGTCCTCAACTCCGAGAATTATGCGAAATTCATCCATAGATGCTGGAAATTTGAAGAAAATCCTGGACTCAACTTTTTCGAAAAGGAAGAAAAACAACTGGATAAATTTGCTCTTGAACAAGAGATTGAGAAAAGATCAGACTTCTTGATACTAGAATTTGAGGTAATTGATGAGCCTGATGATATTATATATCCACAGATGCGTAAGGTTATGCGAAGGCTTAGTTCTGAACTTATAAAAAACGATTTCAGAGTCTTTGAGAAAGGCTTCCATGTAGGCCAGAAGATTAGAATATTCTTTGAATTGGAATCTCAACTTCCCAAGATTGAGTACCAGAAAGGGCCTAAAGTATATCACGGAGCTAAGCATTTGGATGAATTCACATCAAAATATGAAAATACGTTCGTACAGGAGGAAAGGCTGGTGGCTAAAATTGATAGAGAATTTACAACAGCAAAGTCGCTCATTCAAGAGTTTTTCTCTCCGGATGTCAGTGGTCTCAAACAACAAGGGATTCCGGGTAATGTTGCCCAGAAAATAGTTGATTTCAGAATGACTGAACCGATGATTGAAGATGAGGAATGGTTAAAATTCTTGGCTGAAAAGCTCAATTTATGAGCGAACACGATGTGAATATAGTTGTTGGTCTTTCAGGAGTAGGAAAAGGAACGGTACTAGAAGAAGCCATGAAACTTACAGAAGAGGAATATGAGGTAGTGAATTATGGCGATAGAATGTTTGAAACAGCCAAAGAGCAAGGACTTGCTGACCATAGAGATGAGATGAAGAACATCGATACCGAAACATACAAACAGATTCAGAAAGATGCTGCAGAAAGCATCGCGGAAGATGCTGAAAACAAGAGTATAATTGTGGAAACTCATGCAGCCATCAAGTCGCCTTTTGGATACATTCCAGGACTGCCAAAGTGGGTTGCAGAAAATCTTGAACCAGAAAAAATCATCATGCTCGATGCATCTTCAAAAGCAATATATGAGAGAAGCCAGGAAGCGGACAGAGATAGAGATACTGAAAAAGCTGGTGTGGAAGGAATCACAGAGTACAGGGAAACGGCAAAGCAAATGGCATCCGCAGTATCAGTGTTGACAGGAGCCTACTTCCAAATAATTCAAAACAAGGATGGCCAAGCTCAACAGGCAGCCGAGAAACTCATAGAAACACTACAGGGATGAGTATCAGAAAGACTCAGACGCTCTCAAAGATGAAGAGTAGCCAAGAAAGGAACAGGATTCAATCCACAAAATGAGTTTTATTTATTCATTGGATAATTTAGTTCCATTTATTTATTAATTTTTCTTTTTTGGTTTCGTTTTTCGGTTTTCTAGTAGATTTGAATCTTGTAATTTGTGTTTTAATTATGTAGAGGGTTATTAGGCTTAATTCAAGGTTTTTTTGTATATGTTTTTTTATTTGGAGATGTTTGGTTGATTTCTTAATGCTTCATCTCGACAAGAATATTTTGTTATGATTTCAAGGTAACAAGCTGGTTGCTGTGGTAATTTCAGGTGTTCAGGGGTGCGTAAGGTTAATAAGGTTTAAACTTTGCTTTTCTACTATGCCTAGCCTCTGGGACTTAGGTAAGAGCTCTAAAGAAAAGCTCAACGAAACATGGGAGGAGGACGGCATCCTACAGGAAAAGGTCGATCAACATCGACACAAGTTCGAAGAAGATTTCAGACAAAACATGCAGGAAGACGTTCCCACACATCCTTACAAGATCTACAGAGATATTGTTGAAAACAGGGAACTAGAAGACGAAGAAAAGATTGCACTAGAACACATGAAAGATGAATTTGCCGAGAAGTGGCAATCACTCAAGCAACAACAATCTTCAAACTGAAGCGATGCCAATCAACATTAGGGGGGACTAAACAGTTCCTCTTTATTATTTTATTGAAAAAAACTAATCGATTTGCTTTGACATATAAGGCCCATCTCTCTCATATCCAAACTTCCTGTAGTACTCCCGTGTTCCCACTGCAGAAATGACAGTGACCTTGTCTTTTCCAAGTTCTCTAGCCTTCTCCTCAGCTCTCTCCATTAACTTAGTACCATATCCTTGGTGTTGCACATCTCCATCTCCACCAATATCAGCTGCGCTTCCAAGAACCTTAAGTTGTCTGACAAGCAGAGTGTCCTCATCTATTTCTGGTCTAAAGCTTTCTGAAGTAGTTCTAAGTCTTACAAAACCTAAAAGAATGTCTTCTTCAATATCTTCAAAGCTCAAAAAGTATTCATGTCCTCCAGAGGCTTCATAATCTCTTTCCACTAGTTCAATATCTTCTTTTTTAGGTTCAACTTCATGAGTACGTTTCATGTGTCCAACTTCTCTGCAACGAGTACATCTACATCTTTCTCCCTCTTTGTGGATTTCCTGCAGTGCCATCTGCCTCATGTTAGTCAGCTGCGGTCCTGCATCAACTTCCGTACTTGGAATATCACGCATAACTCGTTTAACACGCACATGCGGAGGTATCTCATTCTTCAGTATTTCTTTCAATCTTTCCTTAGCTTCATCATCATCTATAGGATCAAACTCCCCTTCTTCGTACTGTCTGTAAAGTTCTGTTCCCTGAATGACCTCGCATGGATAAATTTTGACCTCATCCGGCTGTAGATCTGCGTCGGAGAAAGTTTTTCTGAATTTTTCAATATCTTCTTCATAGCCTTCACCAGGCAATCCAAGCATCAGGTGGTATGCAACCTTGAATCCAGCATTCTTCAAACGTTTCGTCGCTTCAATCACTGGCTCCATGCCGTGACCTCTATTAGTAATTTCGTGGGTTTCATCGAAAACTGTCTGAACTCCCATTTCTACACGTGTCCCGCCCATTTTTAGAATACGGTCAATATGCTCTGTCTCAGCTATATCAGGCCTAGTTTCAAAAGTAACTCCAACATTTCTGACTTCAGCTGTCTCATTAATCTCCTGAGCTTCTTCTATAGTATCTGATCCTTCATACTCACTAGTATCTTCTATCTCATCTTTGTCCGGGTAAGAGTTGAAACCGTCAAAAGCACGCTTCATGAACTCCAGCTGATAATCCGGATCCTGGAACGGGAAAGTACCTCCCATTATAATTAATTTGGATTTGTCAATGCTGTGGCCATTTTTCTCGTACTGTTCCAGTCTGTCATGTGTCTGGTCGAAAGGGTCGTACTGGTTTCTGATCGCTCTCCGGGTGGCTGGTTCTTTTCCTGTATAGCTCTGTGGGGCATCCTTTCCTTTTGGACAATAGATACATCCGCCTCCACATGGTGCAGGACGTGCCATGATCGCAATATTGGCAATACCTGAGATTGAACGAGTCGGCTTCTTCATCAAAACCTTCTTCGCCTTCTTTTCCTCATCATCTCTAAAACTAAGTATATCCGCGTTCTTAGGCATACCAGAGAAATCTGAGTCCCGACAAAGCTCTTTCTTACGACTCTCAACCTCATCCTTAGAAGTAATTTCTCCCGACTCAATTTCTTCAATTATAGTTCTAGAAATATTTTTTAACTCAGACATAACCCACTAATCGTGGCCGAAAGTTAAAAAGAGAAACTACCGAAAAACTCGGTATGAAATACAAAGTACTGATACTATCTGCAATTTTCCTTACAGCATCAGCAACCAGTTTTAGCTTCAATTCTAACAAAGGTCAAGGAGCAATAATAGAACTCTCGGGTACAATTCAGTCAACTTCTTCAGGCTCCCTGTACTCTTCAGGAGGAATCACTCCGCAAAATGTTAGAGACCTGGATGAAAGAGTGGAGGAAGAGGGCTACGAAGCAGTCATATACGAGATCAACTCGGGTGGCGGGCCTGTAGTTGCTTCAAAAGAGATAAAGAGGGAAATCGAATCTGTAGAAGCAACAACCATATGTAGATTCAGAGACGTCGCAGCATCGGGAGCCTACCTATTCTCACTCGGATGCGACAAAATCGTGGCTGACTCCGCCACTATAACAGGAAGCATAGGTGTCACAAGCTCATACCTAGAATTTTCAGAGGCAATGGAAGAATACGGGATAAACTACGTGAACATTTCCTCAGGTAAGTACAAGGAAATCGGCTCTCAATTCACGGAAGCTGACCCTGAGAAAAAAGAGATACTCCAGGAGAAGTCTGACAAGATACACACTCAGTTCCTAGAACTTGTCAGAGAGAACAGGAACATCACTGACTCGGAACATAGAAACATCAGCACTGGAGTGGTTTACCTGGGATCAGAAGCCGAAGAGATAGGATTAGTTGATGAGTTAGGTGGTAGAGAAGCAGCAAAGAATCAAGCTGAAAATGTTTCAGGCAAGGAATTAAGTTTCAAAGAGCTTTCAAGACAGCAATCTTTGGATCTAGGTACCTTTCTGACATCATTCGACCCATCCAATTTCTTTGACTTGAAACAGACTCCATTGACAGCCACCCTTAACTAAAGTTTTCCCCCCCCGTTTCCTCTTACTTTTTGGGAGAAAAATATTTCTACAGCACAGAAATTGTATTTCAGGTAAAATTAAGAAGTAATGAAAAAACGTTTATTCTGGTGATGGCTGATTCATTCCTTCAGGTTGATCTGGCTTGCCTGACTTGTTCCAGAGTGTCTTGAAGACTGGTGCCATCGTGTTTGCTGCAAGATGATCGCTTTCAGTCCAGAAAGCTGAGTCCTGAGTTGAGTGAACATCATCATGTGTCATGGACATCGTGATGGCGTCGTCGTCAACTATTGAGAAGTGTCCTTCAGGTGTTTCCATTTCCTCGTCTTCTTCTAGATGTCTTATCTCTGCAACATCTTCAAGCTTCTGGTAATGGTCGAAGTTCTCTTTTGATACTGGTGCTAGGACTTGCACGCTTACTCCTGCCTCCTTTGCTTCTTGCAGGGTTCCATAATGATTTTCTTGTAGGTCTTTCAGTCCTTCTTCAGAAGTTAGTATTCTGATACTGTCTCCAGCTTCTTGGTACATCGTTCCTTGGTGTTGCTGGATCTGTCTCGAGCCTTTGAGGCTTCCCGACATGTCTGCAGGATCCACAAGTTCAAGACCTTGATCGTAGAGGCTTTCGAGTTCGTCGACAGCTTCAGATTCTTTGAAGTCTTCGAGTCTGTCAACTTTTTCCTGTAGTTCCTGTCTGTGTTGTTTCTTTATGTTTTCGATTGCTTGTTGTGGCGGGATTGAAACGTACTCCATTGGCTGGGATGATTTGATGACAGCGAATCCCTTTTCTGCTAGAGACTCTAGGACGTCGTATGCTCTTGAACGTGGAACGTTTGTCATTTCGGATAGTTCTCCGGCTGTTGAAACTCCTCTTCCTAGTAGTGCGGAGTAGATTTTTCGTTCGTACATGTTCAGCCCGATGTCCTCGAGCTTGTCCAGAGTCTCTTGACTTGCTACCATTTTTTCACCTTTACACAATGATTTATTCCTTTTAGTAAATTATAAACCTTTCTCACTCTTCAATCCTAACCGTCCTCCAAAAAGGATTGAACCATTTATCATTGTTTAGTAAACAATTACCTTGAATTCTTATAAAACCTTTCTAATAAACCGACTTATCTTATCTCTCAAACCCTTAACCTTCTTCCTGAAAATCCTCTTCTCCTCGTGAATACCCTCCCATTCAGGACCATCAAAGAAAGTACTTACCTGATTACCATACTCCTCATAATAACAAATCTCATTCATCCCAAACTTCTCATCCAAAGCCACAGGATTATCAGAATAACCAAGAGCCACAACATCAGTAGGAACCACGTTATCAGGACAAGTCAACATGTCTCCAAGAGCCTGTCCTTCAAAACCAGAAAACCTGACACTAGAAACCTCGTTCTCCTGCGCCACCAACCTCATGTTTTGAACTGCAGCCGAAGACTCAGCCTCACAAGCCTCCACAGCCTTCTCTCTGCCAAAACGCCTAGCCATACGACCTCTATCCGTCAACACTACTATCACTGCAGGTGCTTCAGAAGCTCTCTCATCCCCCACAACATGTTCAACTTGTTCAAGGGTTTCTTGAGTCTCCACAACAATAAATTTTAGACTTTGCACTCCGCCAGGAGAAGGGGCATATCTACCTGCCTCCAATATTCTTCCAATTACCTTCCTAGAAATAGTTTCATCCCTGCAACGATTGAAAGAGGTGATCTTCTTACATTCCTCAAGTACAGACATCAACCAGTAATTGACTTCCTACAGGTTTAAACATTCAGGTACAAAAATTTAGACGTGAAATTCTCACAGGTTGCTGAAACCTTCGAAAAACTAGATCAGACACAGAAAACTTTGGAGAAAACAGATATACTAGCGGAACTCTTCAAAGAAGCTGAAGAGGAACTTCCGGAAATAGTTCTACTATGTACTGGACAGCCTTTTCCATCATGGAAAAACATGGATCTCGGTGTTTCCTCAAAAACACTGGTCAAAATAATCTCTAAGGCGACAGGAAGAGCAGAAGATGAGGTAACAGAAGTCTGGAAAAACCAAGGAGACTTGGGGCTTGCAGCAGAGGAAATGGTGGAGAAAAAGACACAACAAAGACTCATGACTCAAAACCTGACAGTGGAAAAAGTAGTTGAAAGACTTCAAAAAGTAGCTGAGATGGAGGCACAGGGTCTCTCAGGTAGTGTAAACCAGGATAAAAAACAGAAAGAACTTGCAGAACTTATTTCCTCAGCAAGCTCACTGGAGGCAAGATACTTGGCACGGATCATGATAAACAACTTAAGGTTGGGGATTGGAGAAGGAACAATTAGAGACGGCTTGGCAGAAGCCTTTTTCGAGGGTGATCATGTTGAAGACATTCAACAATCCTATGATTTTACAAATGATTTTGCTGAAGTCGCAAAAGCCTCACAAACAGGTATAGAAAAAGTAAGGTCTCTAGAGCTTGAACTTGACAGACCTATTAAATCAATGCTTGCAAAAAAAGTTGAAACGATAGAAGAAGGGTTTGAGGAAGTTGGAAAACCTGCAGCTATAGACTATAAGTACGATGGCATGAGAGCACAAATCCACGTCAAAGAAGGAAAAGTTAAAGTCTACACGAGGAGGCTAGAAGACGTCACTAAGCAATTCCCTGACGTGGTCGAATCTGTAGAGAAAAATATAGAATCTGATAACTGTATAATAGATACAGAGTTGGTGGGATATGATCCTGAAGATGGAGGAATGATTCCTTTCCAGAAACTATCCAAAAGAATCAAACGTAAATATGAGATACAGAAATTGAAGGCTGAGATACCGGTCACGGTCAGACCTTTTGACCTGATTTATCTTGAAGAACCTATTCTGCAGAAAAAATACTCGAAGAGATGGAGCAGGCTCAAAGACATAGTGAATAAAGAGGAAAAGAAGATGAAACTGGTCGATCACCAGGAAACGAGTGATCCTGAAAAGGTTCAGGAAATGCAGCAGCAAAGCCTTTCAGAGGGTCATGAAGGTATAATGATGAAGTCAATGGATGCAGAATACAAGCCAGGCAACAGGGTTGGCTACATGGTCAAACTCAAACCAGTAATGGAGACATTAGACCTTGCAATAGTAGGTGCAAAATGGAGTGAAGGTCGAAGAAGTGACTGGCTTGGAAGATTATATCTTGGCTGCTATGATGAAGAAAAAGATGAATATCTGGAAGTAGGAAAGATGGCTACAGGACTAACTGATGAGCAATTTCAAGAAATCACTGAGAAACTTAAGCCGTTGATAACTAATGAAGAAGGTAGAAAAGTCGAAGTTCGGCCAGAAGTAATAGTAGAAGCTGAATACGAGGAAATACAGAAATCGCCAAATTATTCTTCAGGTTATGCGCTCAGATTCCCTCGTATGAAGCAGTTCAGAGATGACAAAGAGGAAGCTGACAGTATAGAAAAAATACGCAATTTATATGAGAATCAAGAATGAAATTCATACGCAGGAAAAAGAATAAGAAAAAATTGAGAGAACAAATTTTTATTCTCTCTGTCTTTCAAGCCAATTAAGAAGAGTCTTACGGCCTTTATCTCTTCTTTCTGCGGCTATCAAGGCATCGTAGTTTGGATTCTCCATCTCTGAAATGGACTGTTTCGCTTCATCAACAGTGGCTTCGAGAACTTCTGAATAATCTTTACTAATCGTATTCTGAGAACTATCTGAATCGCTTGATCCTGTGTTTAGCCCTTTGTTTTGTTCTTTGTTTCTTGTTTGTTTATCTCTCATTGACTGTGCGTTCTGAAGCTGTTCTTGTAGACCGTTTTTGTCTTTTTGTTTCTTGTTTTCTTCCCTCTTCATTTTCCATTCATCGCTTTCAAGCCATACGATGAAGGCGCCGATCAGTACTAGTAAAGGTCCGATACCTCCAAGTACAAGATCTATTAGCTGGTCTGAGAAGGTTATTGAGGAGTATACTCCTATTACGGTCATCAATGCTCCGATTATAACTTTGATTGCTGGGTGCATGGTATCACAAAACAGTAACCACACATTTTTCTTTTATTTGTTTCGATTCGATAATGACAATACTGATACAGCCCTGGAACGAACCCTCTATCCAATTAATATTAAGGCTAATCATCTGTACAATTTCAATCAATTCCGTCAACTGGTGTAGGGGTTTATAATATTTTACCGAAATACCTTAACCAAGAACTTACCGTCCAAAATGGTTTGGACGATCGAAAAGGAGGATAAACACATGGGATACTACAAATACGCACAGCAAAATTACAACCAGCCAAAGGAACAGCTAGATGAGCTATGGCAACAGAGACTGGTTGAATGGAGAGAAGAAGGAGCAGTAGAGAAAATTGACAACCCAACCAGAATTCCAAAAGCAAGACAGAAAGGCTACAAAGCCATCAACGGAATCACAATGGCAAGGGTAAAGGTCAAAAAAGGAGGAACAAAAAGAAAAAGACCTGACGCAGGAAGAAAACCACGAAACACAGGTCAGAGCAAGTACTCCAGCAAGAAATCAAAACAAGTAATAGCAGAACAGAGAGTATCCCGAAAATTCGAAAACCTAGAAGTTCTAGACAGCTACTGGGTAGCAGAAGACGGAAACAGAAAATGGTATGAAGTAATTCTCGTAAATCCTGATCATCCTGAAATCCAAAGCAACGAAGATCTTAAATGGATTGCTGACGACAGAGACAGAGCAGAAAGAGGCGTCACACCTGCAGCAAAAAGCTCAAGAGGACAAGACAACAAAGGAACAGGAGCAGAAAAAGTAAGACCTTCACAAGCCGCCAACTCAAACACAGGCAAGTGAAAACCACATGTACTCTTTACTCTTTCACGGAGTAAGACTGGCAACATTCTACGGACAGGCACTGATTTGAATCTAATTAT
>Ga0102939_1000237_pt1 | contig 19568 bp, 18 predicted proteins | sample SalPon2_B_H2O_MG_FD_78214 | JGI IMG/M metagenome (GOLD analysis project Ga0102939, IMG submission 78214) | Salt pond water microbial communities from South San Francisco under conditions of wetland restoration - Salt Pond MetaG R2_B_H2O_MG | ecosystem: Environmental > Aquatic > Non-marine Saline... | reverse complement strand
CTCCGCTCGTTTTCCACGCTCGAACCCTCGTAGAGCTATTCGTCCTCACATCGTTCGCGCAGAGTAGTCCCGGGCGGATTCGAACCGCCGTCGTAGGCTCCAAAGGCCCACATGATTGGCCACTACACCACGGGACTCTACTGGGACGTCACACCGGGATCTTTGAAAACCCATCGGGTCGCCGCGCCGGTTTAGTCCGCGCGCTGTTCCCCGGCCTCGACGGCGTCGGCGACGACGTCCAGGTGACAACACGCGTCGGCCTCCGGGTCGAAACAGTCCGGGCAGTTGGGGTTGCGGTCGATGATGGTGTCTAAGCGTTCAGCCACTAGGTCGTCGATGACGGGTTCGAGTTCCTGTGCCTCCGACCGAAACTCGTCGACTGAGAGGACGTTCGCGAGGAAGCGCTCGATGATGCAGTACGTCTGGAGGGCGTCGCGGGCGCGGACGATCCCGTCGTCGGTGAGCGCGACGCCTTTGTACTTCTCGTGTTCCGCGAGCCCACGGGACTCGAGTTTCCCGATCATCTCGTTTGCGCTCGCGGGACTGACGTCCAGCCGGTCGGCGAGCGCGCCCGTCGACGCCGGCCCGTCCTCCATCTGCTGGAGCAGGTAGATCGCCTTGACGTACTGGTCGGCCGTGTTCATCGTGTCCCTCCGTTGTGCGTCGTGGTGCGTCTCATTACCGGGAGTCCATAAGTTTCGTGACCTCCTCGACGCCCTGGGCCTCCTCCTCGCGGATCCCGACGAGGACGTCGATGAGGCGGTCGCGGTCGATACTGAACGACGCGTTGGACGCCCGGAGCGCGCCGACGAGGTCGTCGTAGAACTTGTACGCCGTTTCCTCGTTACACAGCTGGTCGTAGAGGATGTCGTCGAAATCGTCCGGCTCGGTCGCACCGTACTGGGCCTCGACGAGCGCCTCGATCTGCTCGAAGGGCACGCTCTCGGCGTCGAGCCGGTCGGCTAGATCCTCGAGCCGTTCGCGGTGATCCGCGGACTCCTCGGCGGCGTGTTCCAACAGCGACTCGATCTCCGGATCGAGTCGCGGCTCGTCGTCCAGCGACTGGTAGTGGTGGTACGACCGGGCCTCGACCACCTCTTCGAGGACGATCCCGATCTGCAGGAGCCGCGCGAGTTGGTGATCGGAATCCACCTGGTGGCCGACGCTCACGCCCGCACCACCCGGTTTGCGGACGATTCTCCGTTCATATAACCCGGGTGGTGGCTTACGGACTTAAGCGATTCCCCTGCAGTCGGACGACGCCTCCGGCCGCACTCGCTCGGTTCCGCTCCCATCGGCGGCCGTGGTTTCGGTGACTCGACGTCTCCGTCACCGTCGCTGCTCTCCGGCCAGCGCCGCCTCCCGGAGCGTCTCGCACCGTTCGGAGCCGACGGCGATGTCCGAGATGGGCGTCGGATCCCCATCCTCGTCGATGGCGACGAAGACGAAGTACGAGTCGGTGGTCTGTTCGCGGTCGCCGGTTCGTGGAGACTCGTGATACGCCTGCAGCCGGACGCGGAGGCTGGTTCGTCCCGTTGCGTAGACGTAGCTCGTGATGACGCACGTGTCTCCCTGTGGAACGGGGCGCTTGAAATCCAGGTCGTTGACGTAGGCGGTCACGCAGGTCTCTCCCGCGTGCCGCATCGCCGACATCGCGCCGACCTCGTCCATCCAGTGCATGATGTTGCCGCCGTGGGCGCTGCCGTAGTTGTTGGTGTCGTTTGGCTGGATCCGCTCTCGGTTTTCGATGAACGTCTCGCTGATCGTCGCCATACCGTGTTGTCGTCCGCCGTTAACAAAAGTCACTGCTCGTGACGGCGTTCACGATATGAAGAATCCGTGGATGGCTCGTTCAATGCAGGTGAGACATATACTGGACAGTATAATTGAGTCGGATTACAAGTCAGAACAGATTGTTGATTATCGGCAAATTTTAAAATATTCTCATCAAGAAATGTATCTTAATTTGGCAAGAGTCTATGACATAGGAACGTTAGCTAAAGTCTTTCGTGTGATCACAACTGGTACATTGGAACGTCTCAGGGCCGAGTTTCGTATAACTTCCACTGCCCCAACCAGCTGACCACTTGGCTCCGCAGACGGGACACTTTTTTGGCACATCTACCTGGCTATTTTCGATCTCTTGGACTTGCTGCTTTGCTGCCTGTGCTTCTTGTTCTTGCTGCTGCGCATATTCAACAGTTTCGTCCAGCTGTTCGCTTAATTGCTCAACTTGTTCGTCCTTTTTCTTTTTTCGGCGTAACTTGAAGCCGCTTTACCTGCTGCACTGACACCTTTTGCAGCAGCATTCAACATCGCTTTGCGCTGCTCCTGCTCCATCTCGCGCCACTCTTTTGTCTTGTTTTGTTCGCGTCCCTTCGAGAGATCTGCTGCATTTCTCTGCTCGGACTTCGATTCTTTACGATTATAATAAAAGGCAGTCAGCCCGCCCCACGAAAGGAACGGAATTGCTACCACTGCTCCGACTGCCGTTCCAATAATCCCAGGTCCTGGCATTACTGAACTAACTACGAAGTAAGCTACAACACCTATTCCGCCTAATGCGAGTGCCTTCTTTTTACGTCCTGAAGATTTTTCTTTTACTTCTTCAGCTTCATTGTACCCGCAATTGGGACACTCTTTAGCAGTCCCATCTATCATCAACCCACAATTTCCGCAAGGGGCTTGTCGGGGTATGCCACAATTCTTGCACTGTTCATCATCCATCTCTGCCCCACAATCAGGACACATCGGGCGCTCTTTACCACAGAACGAGCAAAACCACTCATTTGCGGCCACCTGACTACCACATCGCTGGCAGTTTACCGCCATATGCCTCCGATTGAATCCTTGATATTTAGTTCTACCTCACGTGTTGTTAATATTGAAAGATTCACACACTCTCTCCAACACCTCTTTCATCCAACCCAGACTGCAACGAATTGCCTACGAGCTACTCTTCGAGCGGTCGCAAGCCATCATAAGGATCGATTACACTTCTACACCAGCCGTTCCGCCGCCAACTCGGCGCCGTCGACCAGCGCCTCGAGCTTTTTCCAGGCGATGTCGGGATGCACCGCGTTCGCGCCCTCCACAACGGTCTCGAAGCCACAGTCGGCGCCCGCGACGATCCGCTCGGGGTCGCCGACCGCGTCAGCGAACCGCTCGATCCGCTCGGCGACGACCTCGGGGTGTTCGACCACGTTGGTCTTCACGTCGATCACGCCCGGAATCAGCCGCCAATCGTCCGGTAGCGGGTGTTCCGCGAAGGTCCGGTGTTCGTGTTGGTGCCGAGGGTTCGCGCCCTCCACGACCAGCCCCCCCACGTCGGCCTCGTAGAACTGCGGGAGCACGTCCTCGAGGGCGACGTCGCAGTGGTGCGGCCCCGGGTAGTTCCCCCAGCAGCCGTGGAGTCGGATCTGCTCGTCCGGAATCCCCGAAACCGCCCGGTTCAATGCCTCGATGTGGGTTTCGACCCGTTCGCGGAACTCCTCGACCGAGTCGTCCTTGTAGGTGAGCGTGAACCCCGCGAGCAGGTCGGGAGCGTCGATCTGGAGGATCGCGCCCGTCTCGGCGATCACCTCGTACTCGGTCTGTAGCGCCCCCGCGAGGTCGAAGACGTACTCCTCGAGGGAGTCGTGATACTCAGTTTCGGTGAACCGGAGGACCGCTCCCGGCGACGGAGCGGTGTGGAACCGCGCGGGGAACTCGACGCCCTCGGCGTCGGTTGCGTCGTCGAACCGGGCGAGGTCGCGCCGGAGGGCCTCGATACCGACGTATTCGATCGGCCCTTGTGCAACCGGCCCGCCGATGTTCTCGGTGTCGCCCAACACCTCCTCGGCGTACTCAGGGTAGTCGTCGAGGTCGGCGGGCCACGCCCGCTCGACGGTTCCCTTCCCGAACCCCGACAGCCGGTTGGTCACGTCGACGGAGTAGGCGATCCGGCTCTGTTCGCCGTCGTTCGCGATGTCGATCCCGACGTCGGCTTGGCGGCGCACCACCTCGCGGACCGACTCGCCGACCGCGTTCTCGAACGCCGATTCGTCGCGACCCTCCGGGTCGGTCAGCAGCTCACGGAGCCGCTCCGACCGGGGCAGGCTCCCGACGTGGGTGGTCCGGATGGTTGGCGTTGTCATCGCTCGTTCCCTGGCGGCGGGCTCACAAAGGGGTGGCGGACCGTGCCGACTCGACGCCGCCGAGCCGCCGCAGAAGTCTCCAGGTCGGTCGACGTCACGCCGGACCCCGCTGTCCGGCACCGCGATGAACGCGCCTCTGTCGCCGTCGAGCGGGAGCTCCCGCCCCGACAGCCCGGTTCGTATCCGAACAGTACCAGCGAGAACCGGCCTGGCTTACATGTAGCCGAGGTCGCGGAGCCGTTCCATCAGATCCTCTTTGTCCTGGGCACGGCCCGCACGTTCGGTGGTGTTCTCCATATCTTGGAGCCACGCCGGCTCCTCGGTGGTCTTGTCGGTGGAAACTTCGCTGCCGAGCGACCGGAAGCCCGCGAAGTACTTCGGCGAGATGGGGATGTCCGCCATCGTGATACCTTCGGGGAGGTCGTCGGCGCTCTGTGGCACGTAGCCGTCGTCCGGGAACGCCTCAACGGTGTCGGGCACCACGAAGTTCCAGAACGCGTCCCAGACCGCAGCCTCGTCGAACTGGAGGATGGGCTGGATGCGGTCGTGGGGTGGGTAGATGTCGGGGTCGTGCCGCGGCGAAAAGAACGTCTCGTCGGCGCGCGCCTCCTGTTCGTCCCACCGGACGCCGGAGATCACGCCGTCGATGTCGTGCTCCTCTAAGGTGTCGTTGAGCGCGACCGTCTTCAGCAGGTGGTTGCCGACGTAGGTGTCGAGCAGGAACGGGAAGGTGTCGTCGTCGTACTCGAGCAGGTCACGGATGTGGTGTTGGTTGTGTTCGGAGAGTTCCGAGACCGGGATGTCGTCGCCGGGGTCGAGGCCGTGTTCGTCGACGTAGGCGCCGACGTCCTCGTTGCGGGCGTAGACGACGTTGAGGTCCCACGCCTCGGCCCACCGGTCGACGAAGTCGTGGATCTCGTCGAAGTGCTGGAAATGGTCGATGAACACCGCGGGCGGGACTTCGAGGTCGTACCGCTCTGCGACCTCCTTGATGAAGTACAGCGTGAGTGTGGAGTCCTTCCCGCCGGTCCACATCACCGCGGGCGTGCGGTACTGTTCGAGCCCGCGCTTCGTGACTTCGATGGCTTTCTCGATTTTGTCTTGGATCGCGGGGTAGTCAGCGGGCGTCTCGCCCTCGCCGTCAGTGTAGTCGACGTCGAGGTAGTTGGGGAAGTCGCCTGCCATAGTGTAATTAGATATAATTAGACGCCGTATATGTTTTGTGACATCCGGCTATCCCCTCCAAACGCCCGGCACGCCCCTCCAGTAGAGCTTTGCGTGCCCGCCCGATACGCGGACACCGATGTCCGATATGCCGACGGTTTACGTCACTCGCAGGATCCCGGAGACCGGTCTCGATCGGCTCCGAGACCGGTACGAGGTAGTGGTTTGGGGAGACGAACTCCCGCCCGCCAAAGACCACATCGAGACACAGTTGCGATCGCTGGACGCCGAGGGGCTGGTCTGTCTCCTCTCGGACGACGTCGACGCCGACGTGCTCGACGCCGCCCCCGACCTCTCGGTCGTCAGCACGTTTTCGGTGGGGTACGACCACATCGACCTGGCTGCGGCCGCCGACCGCGACATCGCGGTCGGCCATACCCCCGGCGTCCTGACCGAGACCACCGCCGACCTCGCGTGGGCGCTCCTGCTGGCGTGCGCCCGCCGGACGGTCGAGGCCCACGCGTACGTCGAAGCCGACGAGTGGGAGGTGTGGGGGCCGACGCTGCTCACCGGCGCCGACGTTCACGACGCGACCCTCGGGATCGTCGGGCTCGGCAAGATCGGAACGGCGGTCGCGCGGCGCGGCGCCGGTTTCGGAATGGAGGTACTCTACACCGGCCGAAACCGCAACCCCGACCGCGAGGCCGAACTCGCCGAGGTCGGGGTTGACGCCGCTTACGTCGATCGGGAGACGCTCCTCGCGGAGAGCGACATCGTCTCGCTGCACGTCCCGCTGATCCAGGCGACTCAGGCGTTCATTGCCGAGGACGAACTCAAACGGATGGACGAGAACGCGATCCTGATCAACACCAGCCGCGGCGGGGTCGTCGACACCGACGCCCTCGATACCGCGTTGGAGCGTGGCTGGATCGGCCGCGCGGGGCTCGACGTCACCGACCCCGAGCCGCTCGCTGCCGACCACCCGATTCTCCGACACGCGCCGGAGCGTCTCGTGGTCACGCCGCACATCGGGAGCGCCAGCGTCGGCACGCGGAACCGGATGGCAGCGATGGCCGCCGCAAACGTCGAGGCGGGAATCGAGGACCGCGACCTCCCGCACTCGGCGCTCCGCGACGCCGGGCTGGAGTGACTTCTTCGCTCGTCACTCCGCCACCAGGAGCACCCGGAGGTCGTTGACGTTGGTGCCGGTCGCACCGGTCCGGACGAGTGCGTCGCGGTCGTCGAGGTAGCCGTAGACGTCGTGTGCCGCGAGCGCGGCCCGGGCGCGCTGCGGGTCGTCGACGGTGTCGGGGTCGACAACCGCGCCCGCACCGTCCGTCGGACCGTCGAGGCCGTCCGTGTCGACGGCACAGCAGACGGTCCGTGCGGGGAGGTCGACCGCGGCGCGCAGCGCGAACTCCTGGTTCGGGCCGCCGGTCCCGTCTGCGTCACCGACTGCGGCGGTCGTCTCCCCGCCAGACAGGATCGCCGCCGGCGGTTCTACGGGGTCGCCGCGGCGCTGGATCTCCTCGGCGATCGCGACGTGAGTCACCGCGGCGGCCTGAGATTCCCCGCGGATCGACGACGACAGCACGATCGGTTCGAATCCCTGCGCCGTGCAGATCTCTCGGGCGGCCGCGAGCGCGGTGGCGTTGTCCGCGAGCACGTGGACCGACACGTTGTCGAAAGCCGGGTGCCCGGCGGCGGGCGTCTCGGCGACCTCGCCCGACGCCCCGCGCTCGAGGTGGTTCGACACCGACGCGGGCGGATCGATGTCGTACTCCGTGAGGACGGCTCGGGCGGTCTCGTAGGACGTCGCGTCCGGGGATATCGGCCCGCTCGCGACCACCGACGGGTCCTCGGAGGTCACGTCGCTGACGACGACACCAACCGTCGTCGCCGGCGCGAGCTCACCGGCCAGGCGCCCGCCTTTCACCGCCGAGAGGTGCTTCCGGACGGCGTTGATCCGATCGATCGGCGCGCCCGACCGGACGAGGGCGTCGGTGAGTTCCCGGAGGTCCACGAGCGGTACCCCCTCGACTGGCGCGGCGAGCAGCGCGCTGCCCCCGCCGGTCACCGCGACCACGACGAGGGTGTCGTTGTCGGCCGCCCGAGCGCGTTCTAAGAGTCGGCGCGTGCCGTCGTGGTTGGGCTCGCTCGGCACGGGATGTGTCCCCTCGACGACATCGACGCGGTCGGCTGGAGCGGGGTCGTCGGTCACGACTACCCCGTCGGTCAGTCTGGGCCCCATCGCATCCGCGAGGTGGCTTGCGATCCGGCCCGCGGCGTTCCCGCCGCCGAGCACGAGCACGTCGTCGTAGGCCGTGAGGTCGTACGCAGCTCCGGCAACGGTGAGCGTCCCGTCCGTGACTCCGACGGCGTCACGAAGGACGTTCTCCGGCCGAGCGGCGTCGATCCCGGCCTCGACCGCATCGAGTGCGACCGCCATCCGGTCGGTCGTCCGCGTCTGGTCCCGATCGATCACGGCCGCGTGTTCGCCCGTGGCGGTAGTAAAACCCTCACTGCGGCGGGCGGCGTACCGCGTGCGGTGACCACCGAACGCCGCCTCGTGTGCCAGCGGTTCCGACGACTGCGGGCCGTTCTTCCGTCCCGTCGGGCGATCGGCGCCAACCGGCGACGCACAGCCGTATCCCTCATAACCAAATTTATGTGCGACTGGATGGTACCGGGTGGCATGACTCTCGACGGTTTCGCCCTCGCCGCCACGACGGACGACCTCACACGGGAGCCGGAAGCCCGTGAGGCGGCGGATCTCGTCGAATTCCGGATTGACAAGGCCGACGAGCCGATCGAACAGCTCGAAGCCTACGACGGCGAGTTGCCCATCGTGGCCACCAACAGGAACCAGTGGTTCGGGGGCAAGGCCCGCGACACCGGACGCTTGGACACGCTCTTTGCGGCCTCCCGGTTCGACGCCGTCGCATACGTCGACCTCGAACTCGAGACCGTTCGCGCGAAAGAGTGGATCGTCGGGGAGTTCCGCGGGAACGACGTCGACCTCATCGTCTCACATCACGACTTCGACGCGACGCCCGAGCGGGAGGTCCTGACCGCAATCATCGAGGAGTGCGACAGCTACGGCGACGTCGCGAAGGTCGCGACGCACCCGGGGGGCCTCTCGGACACCCTCACGCTCTTGGGCGCGCTCCACGAGGCCACCCAAGCCGGGATCGACGCCGCCGGGATCGCGATGGGGGAAGTCGGGAGCCACACCCGCGTCATCGGCCACGTGTACGGCTCGAAACTGGGGTATGCGCCGCTCCACGACGACGACAGCGAGTACGCTCCCGGACAGATCCCGCTTCGGACGCTCGCGGCGCTCGTCAAGGCCACGCGGATCGACGGCGGCTCCCCCGGAGTCGGGGGGCCCGGCGACGACGCGCCGGCAGCCTCGGAGCTGACGCTCCCGAACTGAGCCGGCGGTCGGCCCCGGTGGCGCGCCTCAGCCCCGGGAGCCACCCGCCAGCGGTTCGACGAGAGTGAGGTCCTTCTCGGCGGTGATGGCTCGGAGCCGTTCGAGTACCGATCCTGCCGCCCCGGCCTCCACAGAGATCCCCAGCCGGGCGCTCGAAACGTCCGCGGTTCCCTCGGGTGCGACGACCGCCACGTCCGTCACTGTCGCGTTCGTCGACCCGCGGATCCGCGAGAGCGTGTCCGAGAGGTCGGTGTCGATGACGTGCCCGGAAACCACCACGGTGAGCTCTTCGCTGTACCGCTCGGCGCCCGCTCGGATCACGTTGATCCCGGCGTCTCGGAGGCCGTCGATGATCCGCTCGAACCGATCAGGTGTCGCCTCCACGTCGACCTCGACCGGGATGTGGCCGCGCGGCGTGACGCTGCCCCGCTCGTGGAAGATCGACAGCAGGTTACCGCCGTTCTGGGCAATGGGGCGGAGCGACCGGAGCAACTCGCCGGGCTCGTCCACCAGTTCCAGCCGTAGGGTGTACGCACCGATGTCTGAGCCGACGTCACTCACCGGCCGCTACCCCCCAGTCCGACGCGTCCGCGTGCATATCCGATGCCGCGGGCGGCACAGGAATAAAGCTACTGTCGGGGGGCAGCACGCCTCTGACGCGCTCCCGACTGCGTGACTCAGTCCGAAATGAACTTGTTGTCCCGCCAGTTCACGCCGTTGGATCCGCCCTCGCTCTGGGCGGGGTTCTCGACGACTTCGATGCTCGCGGGGCGCTCTTCGCCCTCAACGATCCGGTGGGCCGCGAGTTCGTCGTCGATCTCGGTGATCGCGGTGAGTGTCCCCTTCTCGGCGCGCAGCGCGACCTCCCGGAGCACCAGGAACATCGGGTACTGAAGCGCGGTGTTCTGCAGCACGGTTTCGCGGTCGCCCTTGAAGCACGCGAACTCCACGAGTTCCGAGGGAATCTCTTCTTCTTCTTCTTCCCACCGCGGCGCACCCGCCCGCGGGGGCTCTTCCTCGTAGACGCGGTTCTCCGTAATGCTGGCTTTTAGCTGGGCGGTCGGCGTGTACTTGCTCAGATTGTCCTCGGCGGCGACGGCTTTGAGGATGAGCGTGTTGTTCCGGCGAGTCACCTCCACGTCGTCGATTTCCGGCGGCAGGTCCGGGTCACCGTGTAGATACTCTTCGACATCTTCTAAAGGCAGTTCCAGTGTCGAGTGAAGTCGGTATACGCGGCCTGACATAGTTATGGGGGGTGGTACCCGTACGAACGGAGCGGCGTGACGTCGGTACCTACAGTCCAGTAGGACCCCCGGACTTATATGGCCTACCCTTCTACGCTCAACGTTCGTGACGGTGCCTTCGTACGGCGATCGCTTGGGGCAGCGCCTCCGCGGGAGGTGTGTCACCCCGCGGCGGGGGTCGCTCAGCCGAGCCAAGGGAGTCGGAACGCCTCCCTCGATCGCCGGCAGCGGGGTCGCTACGCGTCCAGTGTCGCCTCGAGTTCGTCACGTTCGTCGAGTTCGGCCAGGATGTCGCTGCCGCCGACGAACTCCCCCTCGACGAACGTCTGAGGGATGGTCTCCCACCCGCTGTGTTCCTCCAGTGCGGTCCGGTATTCCGCGAGGGCGGGCAGCGTGTCGACGGTCTCGAACTCCTCGACGTACTGGGAGATGAGGTTCACCGCGCGCTGGGAGTAGCCGCACTGTGGCATGAGCCGGTTGCCCTTCATGAACAGCACGACGTCGTTCGATTCGATGGCGTCGTCGACGGCTGCCTGTACCTCTTCGGCACTCAGGTCCGCCTCGGGCTGGAACGTCATAGCCACACATACGCGGTCGGCGGTCAAATGGGTTGCGTCCCGGGCTCGGCGGTGCGGCACCGCGCCCCGGCGAGCGACGCCTCGATCTCGGCCCTATTCGTTACCGACGCGGACGACATCGATGAGCGAGTACACCGGGACGTCATCGATGGACTCGACTCCCTGCTTGTCGACGATGACGACGCACGCCACCGGATGGCCGCCCTCCTCGCGAATCGCGTCGATGGTCTCCTGCATCGTCGTTCCCGAAGTCACGATGTCGTCGACCACGTAGCACTCCCGGTCGCGGATCGATGCGAAGTTCCGCGAGAACGACCCCCCGAGCTCGTCGATGTCGCCCTCCTCCCACTGGTGCTTGGCGGGGGCGTACGACCCCAAGTCGGTGTCGAGTTCCTGGGAGACGACCGTCGCCAGCGGCGCGCCCGCCTTTTCGATCCCGATCGTCAGGTCCACCGCCTCGCCCCGCTTCGACAGGAGATCCGCCATCGCCCGTCCCACCTGCGTGAGCCGCTGTGAATCTCGCCCGACCGCGCTCCAGTCGACGTGGATGTCGTGCGGCCCACTCCCCGCACCGGTCAGCCCCGACGGCTCGGGTTCCGTCGCCGACTCCCCCGATCCACCACGATCGGCCAGCCAACTCGCCGTCTCCCGGGAGACGTTCAGTTCGTCGGCGATCTCGCCTTTCGACAGCCCCCGGTCGGCGAGCTCGGCGGCGCTCGCGATCAGGTCATCGACGTTCTTCATACGGACTAAGTTGCACGGCGGTTTTTATAGTGGTGTCGTCGTCGTCGAACGCGGCCGCCACGTCGTCGACGCCGTAGACGCCAGTCACCAGCCGGTCGAGGAACCACCCCGGGAACGTCGAGAGGGCCTCCGCCGACGCCTCGAAGTGCCGCATCCGGGAGTTCACACTGCCGACCAGCGCCTTGTTGTGCAACACCAGCTCCCGGTGGAGCCGGCCGCCGTCGATCTCGAACGTCCACGGCTCCGGCACGCCCAACAACGCGCCGACGCCGTTGGGTGCGAGGGCGTCGATCGTCTCGAAGGCGTGTTTCGCGTAGCCCGTCGCCTCGAACACGAAATCGATCGGCTCGTGTGCGTCCGGAATCTCGGCCACCGGCGTCTCCCGGGAGTCGACGTAGGTCGCTCCCAGCCTCTCGATGATGTCGATCGTCGGGTCCGGCCGGTCCCGACGCCCCAGACAGTAGAGGCGGTCGTACTCTTCGACGTGCTCCAGATACGCAAGCGTGAGCAGCCCCAGGCTCCCGTTGCCGAGCACCGCCGCGGATTCGGGCTGCCAGGTGAACGACGACCGGGCGGCGGTGGCGAGTTCGACCGCTTTCGCCGCGATCGAGAGGGGCTCGACCAGGAAGCCGACGTCTGCGAGCGACGCCGGGATCGAGAGCAGAAACTCCGCGTCGGTCACGAAGTATTCGGACATGTACCCGTGGGCGCCGACGATCCCGCGCTCGAGGTACTGTCCGGCGGGGGCCATATCCGATTCGCCGCGCTCGAAGTACTCGTTTGCCTCGCCGTTCGGCGGGCGGCGGATCGTCGGCACGACCACGTCGCCCGCCGCGAACCGCGTGTCGCCGCCGTCCTCGACGACGCCGACAGCCTCGTGGCCCAACACGAGGTGGTTCTCCCCCTCCGGGAACTCGCCGTGGTTGCCGGCGATGACCTCGTGGTCGGTCCCGTCGACGCCGACCCGGAGCGTTCGGACGAGGACCTCGCCGGCGGTCGGCTCCGGTCGCTCCCGGTCGAGGACCGCCGGCTCGCCCCGTCCCTGTTCGACTGCGATGGCTTGCATAGAGAGGTGTAGCCGCCGCGCTGATAAAAGATTTATTCCGCCACGAGTTAATCCTCCGGGTCACGATCCGTCCAGGTCGCCTACGAGTTCGCCGCCGAGTCCGACGTATTCGGCGGGCGAGAGCGCCCGGAGTTCCGCGCGAACCTCGTCGTCGACCCCGAGGTCGTCGAAGAGTGTCCGGAAGTCCGCGAGCGTCACGTCACGCCCGCGTGTGAGTTCTTTGACCCGTTCGTAGGCATCGGTGTCGCCCTCCCGGCGGAGGATGGTCTGGACGGCCTCGCCGATGAGCTCAGGATGCGCCTCGAGCTCCTCGCGCATCACCACCTCGTTGGGAACCACCTTCCGGAGGCCGGTTTCGGTCTTGCCGTACCCGACGAGACAGTGTGCGAACGCCGCGCCGATGTTCCGCTTCACCGTCGAGTCCGAGAGGTCCCGCTGGAGGCGCGAAGTGGTGATGTAGTCGGCGAGAAAGCCCAGATCGGAGTTCGCCTTCGAGAGGTTTCCCTCTGAGTTCTCGAAGTCGATCGGGTTCACCTTGTGCGGCATCGTCGACGACCCGGTCTCGCCCGTCGACGCCTCCTGACCGAGATACCGGTCGGAGACGTAGCGCCACACGTCGCGGTCGAGGTCCAAGAGGACGTTGTTGACGCCGCGGAGCGCGTCGAAGACCGCCGCGAGGTCGTCACACGGGTTCACCTGTGTCGACAGGGCGGTGTGTTCGAGCCCCAGGTCGGTCACGAACGACCGCGAGAACGCCCGCCAGTCGACCTTGGGGTAGGCGGCGACGTGGGCGGCGTAGGTGCCGGAGGCGCCGGCCAGCTTCCCGGAGAGGCCGTCGGCCGCGTTCGCGATCCGACCCGTCACGGTGCCCAGCCGCGCGGCGTAGACCGCCATCTCCTTGCCGAACGTGGTCGGGGTCGCGGGCTGGCCGTGGGTTCGAGCCAGCATCGGCGTGTCGCGGTACTCGTGAGCGAGGTCGACGAGTTCGTCGCGGACGTCGGCGAGCGCGGGTAGGAGCACCGCCTCGACCGCGGGGCCGACGAGCAGCCGGTGGGCGAGGTTGTTCACGTCCTCCGAGGTCAATCCAAAGTGGATCCACGGGTGGATGCGTTTCTCAGCCCGGGTTCGGAGGAAGTATTCGACCGCCTTCACGTCGTGGTTGGTCGCGGCGTAGCCTTCGGCCCCCTCGGTCTCCAACCGCTTGATCAGCTCGGCGTCTGTGGCGTCGAACCCCTCGACGACCGCCCGGAGGTCGCAGCGCTCGTCGCCGGTCAGCGACAGCGGCGTGGCGTCGAGGTCGGCGAGCGCCACCAAGTATTCGACTTCGACGCGGAGGCGGGCGCGCATCAACGCCGCCTCGCTCGCGTACGGTACCAGCGGCTCGGTGCGGCCCGCGTACCGCCCGTCGAGCGGTGAGACGGCCGCCAGCGGGTTCGAGCGCGGAATGTCGTCCATACTCCAGGTGCCGGAGTAGATACGAAAAGGGTGTCGGTGGCGGGGAGCGAGCTACGCCGCGTCGGCCGTGTCCACCTCGCCCCGCGCGATCTCCCGGAGCCGCTCCTCGGACAGTGAGTCGACGACGGCCTCCGGCATCCCGTCGGGGAGATCCTCGGGGATGGACACCTCCTCCCCGCCGGCACCGTCACTCACAGGCCGGGAGCCGTCGGTGTCGGTCTCCTGCTCGGTCAGCCGTGCGACCGATCTCTCGACTTCGGTGACCATCGCGGACTGTTGCTGGTTGGCAGCCGCCAGGTCCTCCACCTCCGCGGCGACCCGGTCCGCCTGATCGGCCACCTCGTCGACCGTCGCGGAGATTTCTTCCGCCGCGGCGGCTTGGTCGTCGGTGGCCTTCGAGACCTCACTGATACCGTCTGCGGTCGCGGCGGTCGCGTCCGCGATATCGGCCAGGTTCCCCATACTCTCCTCGACGCCGGTGATGCCGCTAGTCACCTGGCTTCTCATCTCTTCGAGGCTCCTAACGGCCTCCTCGGCGTCCGTCTGGATCTCGGACACCGTCGTCTCGATCTCGGCAGCCTGCGCCTGTGACTCCTCGGCGAGGGCTTTGATCTCGTCGGCGACCACGCTGAACCCCTCGCCGGCCTCGCCCGCCCGGGCCGCCTCTATGGAGGCGTTCAGCGCAAGCAGGTTCGTCTGGTCGGCGATCCCGTCGATCGCCTCGACGAACTCGTCGATCTGCTGGATCCGTTGCCGGAGTTCGTCAACGTCCGTACCGACGGTCTCGACTTCCCCCTGAATCTCGCTCATCGTGCCGATCGCACCGTCGGCGGACTCTTGGCCCTCCTGTGCGAGGCTTCTGGCTCGCTCGCTGACCGTTTCGACCTCCTCCGCCGTCGCGGCGATCTCCTCGACCGTCGCTGTGAGGTTCGAGACCTCCGAACTCACCTCGTCGACCCGTTCGGACTGCCGCGCCGCAGTGTCGGTGATCTCCGCCGCGCTGTCGGTCACCTCCTCGGACGTGTCCCGGAGTTCGCTGACTGGCTGCTGTACGTCGGACCGGACCTCCGACATCAGCCGCTGGTTCCGCTGGATCTCCGTTTCGAGTCGCTCGTTGTAGGAATGGATGTACGTGTCGGTGACGACCTGCATATCCAGGTTGATGATCCGAAGGATCGACAGGATGTCCTCGACGGCGTCGTCTACCTCCTCTCTCACGGCCGTTTCGACCGCGTCGCTGGGTGACGCGCCCGCACCGCCGTCGACGCCGTCCCCGGCCGGGGTCTCGGACGCCAGCCTGTCGGTCAGCGACGCCACGAGCGCGTCACCGACCAGCGGCAGAATGAGATCGTAGTACACGCCATACTGCCCGAGGTAGTGTTTCATGGGCATATCGAGTATGTCGTGAAGCTTGCCAATGCGGGCGCGTTCGCGGAAATACTCCGCCCCGTAGGATCCGCCTACAAGCGTCGTTAGATACGCCGACTGGGTCCGTTTGAGCGCGTCGATGCCCTTCGCGGAGCGACCGATCACCTCGACGGTCTCCTCGTAGTCGGTCAGGTTGTCGTAGAAGTCGTCTGCGACCTGCTCGGCGTTGTCCGCAAACGCCTGTTCGTACGTGCGGAGACGCCGGACGTCGTCTTGATCGAAGCCGACGAAATCCTTCCGCCACGCGATCTCGTCCTCGTCGAGCCCGATCTCGTCCACCAACGCCTCGGCGTCGAGTCGGTCGTTGAGTCTCCCCGTCCCGAAGTCACCCATATCGAACTGATCGAGCTCTGTCATCAGTGACGCTCCATCGAACGGTTCAAAATACGTTTCGACCCAACTATCACGACGGATACTCGGAGGCGTCAGCCGCCGGGCCGACCCACGGTTCCCACCGGCACCGCAACTGACTTACCATCCGCGCGAGGGGTCGGACGTATGACTCGGATCGCCGGCCTGGCGAGCAACCGCGGGCGGAATCTCCTGCACATCGACGACGAGCGCCCCGGCGGCGCGACCCTCGGCGTGGTCCTCTCGGACCACGTCGACGCGCCCGTTCTCGAGGCTGCAGCCGACCGTGGCATCCGCACGGAGGTGGTCGAACGCCGCGACGAGGAGTCCCGCGAGGCCCACGAGCGCCGTGTCGTCGACGCCCTGGCCGGGTACGGCGTCGACCTCGTCTGCCTCGACGGATACATGCGGATCCTGACTCCGGAGTTCCTGGACGCGGTCCCGGCGACGCTCAACGTCCATCCGTCGCTGCTTCCGGCGTTCCCGGGCGACGACGCCCACGAACAGGTGCTCGACGCCGGCGCCCGCATAACCGGGTGTACCGTCCACGTCGTGACCGAGACCGTCGACGACGGCCCGATCGTCACCCAGGAGCCCGTCCCCGTCTACGCCGACGACGACGCCGACGCGCTGAAACGACGGGTTCTCCACGACGCGGAGTTCGCGGCGTACCCCCGTGCAGTCCGGTGGTTCGCCACGGACCGGCTCCGGATCGACGACGGGATCGGCACGACGGACCCGACGATTACGATCGAGGGCGACGAGGGCGGCGACCTCCCCGAACGCCGCGTCGTCTCCAGTGACAGAGTCTCGGAGCTCCGGTACGGCGAGAACCCACATCAGGCGGCGGCGGTCTACGCCGACGCCGGGTCCGCGGCGGCCGGCGTGGTCGACGTCCCGCAGCGCAACGCGGGCGCAAAGGCGCTGTCGTACAACAACTACAACGACGCCGACGCCGCTCTGAGCCTCATCCGGGAGTTTGACGTCCCCGCAGCCGCGGTGATCAAACACACCAACCCCGCGGGGTGTGCAACGGCTGAGACGCTGGCTGACGCCTACGACGACGCCCTCGCGACCGACCCGATGAGCGCGTTCGGCGGGGTCGTCGCGCTCAACCGCACCTGCGACGCCGACACTGCCGACGCGATCGTCGCGTCGTTCAAGGAGGTCGTAGTCGCGCCGGGCTATACCGACACCGCCGCCGAGATCCTGACCGCCGAGGACGACCTGCGGGTGCTCGACGCGGGCGACCTGGGTGGCGGCGTCGACGACCGACTGACCGAAAAGCGGCTCGCGGGCGGACGGTTGGTCCAAGAACGGGACACGTGGGCACCGACCCGTGCGGACCTGGAGGTCGTGACCGAAGCCGACCCCACAGACGATCAGGTCGAAACGATGCTGTTCGCGTGGCGGGTGCTGAAACACGTCAAATCCAACGGCATCGTGCTCGCCGACGGCACCGAGACCGTCGGCGTCGGCGCGGGGCAGGTCTCCCGGGTCGACGCCGTCAGGCTGGCCGCGATGAAGGCCGACGAGCACGCCGAGGGCACGGACGTCGAAGGGACCGTGATGGCGTCGGACGCATTCTTCCCCTTCCCCGACGGGGTCGAACGCGCCGCCGACGCCGGCGTCAAGGCGGTGATCCAGCCCGGCGGATCGGTCAACGACGACGACGTCGTCGCCGCCTGTGACGACCGCGGGATCCCGATGGCGTTCACCGGGCGCCGGTGCTTCCGACACGACTGAGACGGCTCACGGCTGACCCCCGCCGTCGGCGGTGACGACGCGGCACCGCTTCGTCACTACTCCTACTCGGGGGCCCGAGAGGAGACCTGGGCGATCGCGCGCCGTTCGATCGCGAGCACGGCGAGGTACAACACGATACTGCCCGCGACAGCGAGGCGTCCGACCACCTCCAGGTCGAGAACCGCCCGAGTCTGCGGGAAGCCGGTGAGGCGGGCGACCACGTACGCTGTTGCGGCGAGCGCGGCCGCCCCGCCGAAGACGACGAGCAGCGATTGCCGGAGGACCCGGCCTCGGCCGCCAGTGACAGCGAGCGTCACCGCCACACCCGCTCCGAGCGCGAGCAATACCGCGACGTCGGAGCTGACAACGGCCCGAGACGGGACGATGCCCGCGAGATGCCCGCCCAGCACTGCGTACCCGAGCAGTATGCCGCCCGCCGCGGTGCCGACGGCCCCGCCGCGAACGACACGAATGGCCGCGTCGACGAGGACGGCACAGACGCCGCAGGCGACGACCGCGGCCGCCACGCGCCCCGCCGTGCCGCTACTCTGTGGCGTCACGCCGAGTCCCCCGGCGACGAGCGCCGCCGCGACGACCACGCTCCCGGTCAGCCCGTAGACGGTCGTGGGCTCGAACACGGGGGTGTAGGTCACCGAGGTGCCGTCGAGGGTCCAGGTCGGTGTCGACCACCGCCGTCGGACGAGCGCCGTGTGTGCGACGAACCCGAAGCACCCGCCGACCACGAGTCCCCACGCCACCGACGGCGGATACGTCGCCGAGGGCCCGGTTCCCACTGCGACGCCGGCGAGCACCGGCGCGGCGTACGCGATGCGGGGGAGCTCGGCGAGCGACGAGGAGTACAGCCCGGTCCCGAGGACGATCCCGGCGAGACCCGCTCCGGCGATTGGGAGCGACAGGGGGAACGCGGCCGGTGCGCCCACGCCGAACCCGCCCGCCGTCCGCGTTCCGGCGACGGCGGCGAGCAGCGCGACCACTCCCGCGACCGCGGCCGCGACCGCGACCCCACGATCCGCGACCGACCGACGTGACCGCACAGACGGCGACACCCCCGTGAGCGGGACGATCGACCGTATGGGGAGTCGCCACCGCACGACCGGCGCCTCCCGACGGTCGAAGCCGCGTTCGGCGACCGCGGTTCCGGCCGCTTCCAGGGCCGAACCCCAAGGGGTGTTAGCCGCTTCTTCGCAGTCGTCCCGCTCCTCTCGCGTCGGGTGCAACACCGGCTCGTACCCCCGGAGCCGCGTCCCGGCCCGCCGAACGGTCGTCCGGGCGGCTCGGAGCCCCTGCCCAGCCGCCCGCAACGCGGTGCCTAGCCTCACCTCCACGGCGCCCCGCCGCTGTGCGACCTCCTGCCGGGCGCGTTCGCGGAGGGTCCGGGACTCCCGCTCCGAGAGGAGGGTCGCGATCGCGTCCGGGTCGACGCCGAGTTCTTCCCGGTAGGTGTGGTAGAACTCGACGCTGGCGTGGCGCTCAACCAGCCGAACCAGGTCGGGGCCGTCGACCAACCCGACGCCCAGCTCCGCCGCACGGTCCTCGGCGGGGGTGGTGAACAGGCCGGTGGTGACGATGCGCCCCGTGTCGGCGCCGACCTGGTATTTCATGGCGAAATACTGCTGTATGTCCGGACCGCCGACGGTGGTCGACTCCTCGTACCGCTTTGCCTGGATGGCCTCGGTCGCGCCGCCGGGTCCGCGTTTGCGCGCCAGCACGTCGATCCCGCCGTCGCGGGACTGCGGCCGAACCGTCGTGCGGTACCCCATCTCCTCCCAGAGGTCCGCAACGAACTGCTCGAACCGGTAGTCGTCCATCGACCGGAGCGTACGGAGCGAGGGCGCGAGGCCGTCGTCGGGGTCGGGGGCGGTCGTGCGATGAGGGGGGTGTGGCGACCAGTCCTGCATGGCTGTGGGTTCGGCGTACTCACACTGATACCTGTTGGCGATAATGAATGTGCTGCTTGTGACAGGAGTCTCCGGGGGCGCAACCCCGAGACTGCGCTCTCTCACTACAGTCCCGCCGTGGGCCCGAAGCGGGCGATCCCGTGGGTCGTCGCGACCGGGCTAGCTGTGGATCCCCATGGCCTCGATCTGCTCTTGATACCGGTTCCGGATGGTGACCTCGGTGACCTGTGCGACGTCGGCGACCTCGCGTTGGGTCTTCTTCTCGTTGCAGAGCAGCGACGCCGCGTAGATCGCCGCCGCG
>Ga0102939_1000234_pt1 | contig 19650 bp, 18 predicted proteins | sample SalPon2_B_H2O_MG_FD_78214 | JGI IMG/M metagenome (GOLD analysis project Ga0102939, IMG submission 78214) | Salt pond water microbial communities from South San Francisco under conditions of wetland restoration - Salt Pond MetaG R2_B_H2O_MG | ecosystem: Environmental > Aquatic > Non-marine Saline... | reverse complement strand
GACCGTCTTGAGCTGTTCGGCGCTCATGTCGGCGACGAACTCCTCGTTGGGCTCGCCGGAGCCGGTCTCGAACCCGAGTTCGTCCTTGATCAGCGCGGCCGTCGGCGGGACGCCGACCTCGATACTGAACGACCCGTCGTCGTCGTAGTCGACGGTGACGGGGACTTCCGTTCCGTCGAAGGCCGCCGTCTGTTCGTTGATCTCGTTGACGACCGCCTGCACGTCGACCGGGGTCGGACCGAGTTCGGGGCCGAGCGGCGGCCCGGGGTTGGCCTGCCCGCCGGGGACGAGTACTTCGATAGTTCCAGCCATACAGGGGAGGAGTGTCGCGGCGGTTTTAAGCGTTGTCGATTCGCCCCGGCGTGGTAGCGGTGCGCACCCCGACGCGGGCTCAGGGCAGGGCGACGCCGTGCCGAACGAGGTACTGGCTCACGTCCTTGATGACGAGCGGGCTCCCGATGATTCGGGCGGTCGCCCCCTCGTCGGCGACGGTGACGGGGAACTCGGATTCGAGGCTGCGGTGGAGTCCGCTGGGCGTATCCGGCGGGAGGACGATCTGGGTGCTGTCGCGGAGACTGGCGGGGTCGGCCATCGCCTTTCCGTTGGTTCCATCGGTTGATGAAGCTATTGAAACGGGGCGGTAGACGCCGGGAGCGACTCGACCCGATCAGGCGTTGACGACCAAGATCCCGAACACCGCCGCCGCGATGAGCCCCACGCTGACCGTCCTGAAACCGTAGCCGAAGAACGTCGAGAAGACGAGGTGGAACACGCCCACGAACGCGACGCCGACACAGAGCAGCGTGGCCGCGAGAGCCCGTTTGCCGTCCATACGCCGGGTACGAACGGGGGGCACATATGGATGGCTGTCCCGTCCGGTTCCGTTCCGTCCGGTTCCGTTCCGTCCGGTTCCGTTCCGTCCGGTTCCGTCCAGTCCGGTCCGGCTCATTCGGGGATCGATCGTCGCGGAACCGCGCGAACGCGGCGCCGGGCGAGCCCCAACCGAACGCCTTTTTCGGCACCGGTGATACCTCTCCCCTAATGGGGCTCAAAGAGGAGATCGAGGCGATCGAAGAGGAGATCGCCGACACCCCGTACAACAAATCGACCGAACAGCACATCGGTCGGCTGAAGGCCAAGCTGTCTGAAAAAAAGGAGAAGCTGGAGCGCCAGCAGTCCTCGGGAAGCGGCGGCGGCGGGTACGCCGTCGAGAAACACGGCGACGCGACGGTCGCGCTCGTCGGCTTTCCCTCCGTCGGCAAGTCGACGCTCCTCAACGCCCTGACGAACGCCGATAGCGAGGTCGGCTCCTACGAGTTCACGACCCTGGACGTCAACCCCGGGATGCTCGAGTACCGCGGCGCGAACATCCAGTTGCTCGACGTCCCCGGGCTCATCGAGGGGGCCGCGGAGAACCGGGGCGGCGGCCAGGCGGTCCTCTCGGTCGTCCGGACCGCCGATCTGGTGTTGTTCGTCCTCTCGGCGTTCGAGATCGACCAGTACGAGCGGCTCTACGAGGAGCTATACAAGAACAAGGTGCGGCTCGACACCGAACCCGTCCAGGTCAACATCCGCAAAAAGATCAAAGGGGGTATCAACCTCACCACGTCGGACCGCGTGAGCCTCGACGACGAGACGATCATGGGCGTCCTCCGGGAGTACGACTACGTCAACGCCGACGTGACGATCCGGGAGGACCTCACGATCGACCAGTTGGTCGACTCCCTGCAGGACAACCGCGAGTACCTCCCCTCGGCCGTCGCGGTCAACAAGGTCGACCTGATCGATCCGAGCTACGTGGAGACGGTCAAAGCGGACCTCCGGAGCCACGACATCGACCCCGAGGAGGCGGTGTTCATCAGTGCGGAGGACGGCCGCGGGCTCGACTCCCTGAAGGAGACCATCTGGAACGACCTCGGGTTGATCCGCATCTACATGGACAAGCCCGGCCGCGGCGTCGACCGCGAGGAGCCGCTCGTTCTGACCGAGACCGAGAACACCGTCGACGACGCGCTGCGGGAACTCGGCGGCAGTTTCGAGGACCGGTTTCGGTTCGCCCGCGTGAGCGGTCCCTCGGCGAAACACGACGACCAGCAGGTCGGCCGCGACCACGAACTCCGAGACGAGGACGTCCTCCGGATCGTCGCCCGCAAGTAGAACGGACGGGCGGACACGAGCGGAAGGGACGGCGCTACGTATCATGCGTGTGGGGGGGACCGGCGCAGGGCGTGGGGATTATATTAGCCGAAGCTGTAAATCGCGCATGGACAAACAGCAGATCATCGCGGTGTTCTTCGTCCTGCTGATGGTGCTTTGGCTGGTAGCCGCCGCGGCGACAGTGTTGTGAGGGCTGCCGGGGCGTGATGGAGTCGCCGAGCGGACATCGATGCCGGCGCGCGTACGCTCCCGTACCGTCGGCCGGGGGCGCGCCGATTTCGGCGGGGATGTATATATCCCGCCGCCGAAGATCCCCCGTGACACTTTTCGATTCGCTCCTCGATCCGGCCGACAGCGAGACCGTCGCGGCGGTCGCACTCGCCGTCGCCGGCGCGGAACGCGACCTCCACGGGGCGGTTCAGGCCCACTACGAGGCGCTCGGCGTCGATCCGCCGGACGACCGCCCGCCGGCCGAGGCGCGCGTCGAGCAGTTGCGGCGACTCGTCCGCCACCACGTCGAGGGCGACCTGTGGGGCTACTTCGTCGAGGAGGCGGCTCCGGAGGGGCTCGAACGTCCAGAGGAGGCACGGGCATTCGCGGGGCTGGACGACGAGGCGTGGGCGGAACAGCTCGACGCGCTCGCCGACGCCGCCCCCGAGGGGTCGGGGGAGACGCCCCGCGAACGGGCCGACGCGGTCGTCCGGGACCGGTTCGGTGTCGACCTCGAAACGTTCGAGACGCGAATCGTCGGCTGGCACCCCGAGCGGACGCTCCGAGGGGCGCTTCGGGGGCCGATCGACGCCGACATCGAGCGAATCAGGGCGGCGACCGACGCGATCGAACGCGCCGAGTAGCTCCCGTCGAAGCGATCATCAGTCCGACTCCCCGGACCGATCGAAGGCGTACAGGTCGCCGCCGGTGCTGCCGACGTACACCGTCTCACCGGCCAACGTCGGCGTCGCCCGCACGCCCCCGTTCGTTCCGATCCGCCACCGCTCCGCGCCGTCTCCCCGATGGTAGGCGGCGACGCTCCCGTCGCGGTGGCCGATGTAGACGCCGTCGGCGACCGACGGCGGCGTCGTGACGGCCGTCCCCGCCTCGGTCCGCCAGCGTTCAGTCCCGTCCGTGGCATCGAGGGCGTACACGCGCCCCGCGTCGGTTTCGGTGCCGGCGTAGACGACCCCGCCGACGACAGCCGGGGCCGTCGCGATGCCGTTCGTTCCGTGCGTCCACCGTTCGCTCCCGTCGGCGGCGTCGAGGGCGTACACTGTCTCGTCGTTCCCCCCGACGTAAACGGTGCCGTCGGCCGCGGCGGGCGAGGACAGCACCGGCCGGTCCGTTCCGATCCGCCACCGCTCCGTGCCGTCGTCGGCGTCGATCGCGTACACCGCCGAGTCCCACCCGCCGACGTAGACGGTTCCGTCGAGGATAGCCGGCGACGAGATGACCCGGTAGGCCGTCCCGAACCGCCAGCGCTCGGCCCCGGTGTCGGCGTCGATCGCGTACACGCGACCTTCGGTCGCCCGGGTGGCGGCGTACACGACGCCCTCCGAGACGACGGGTGCGGCGTCGACCGGACCGTTCGCGTCGAAGTGCCACCGCTCGCTCCCGTCGGCGGCGTCGAGCGCGTACAGGCGGTCGCCCCTCGTGCCGACGTAGACGGTTCCGCCGACGACCGCGGGTGCCGAACGGACGGTACCGCGCACCGCAGTCGACCACAGCCGCACCCCGTCGGTCGCGTCGAGGGCGTCGACCCGTCGCCCGCCGCCGACGTAGACGACGCCATCGACGACCGCCGGCGAGGCACGGACGGGACCGTCCGTCCGGACGCGGAACCGTTCCGTCGGCTCGGCGCCGGCGTCGGCGACCGGACCGGCCGCCCCGGCATCGCCGGTGTTCGCCCGGTCGTACTGGAACGTCGGCGCGCCGCCGACGGCGGGATCGAGCGGCTCCTCGCGGGTGGGTTCCTCGGGGCCGCCGCCGAGGCAGCCGCCGACTGCGCCCGCGCCGCCGGCCGCCAAAGCGAGGAGCGCTCGCCGGCGAGTCGGTCGATCCGGGGGGATCACTCCGCCGCCCTCCAGTCCCGAGGGCCGGTTCGGTTCACGGGTTTCGTTCGACCGGCGGAACAATAAACGCTCGTCGGCGCCGCGGGGAGGACGGGGCGGTTTCAATACCCTTTTGCCGCCGCGACCAGTTCCACCGGGTATGGCAGACTTTCAGGTCATCGTCGGCGACGACGACGGGACCACCTACTCGTTCGAGGTGGACGGACAGGACGCGAACCGATTCATCGGCCGTTCGATCGGCGAGACGGTCGACGGCGATGCCGTCGGCCTCTCGGGCTACGAGGTCGAGATCACCGGCGGCTCCGACCAGTCCGGTCGACCGATGCACGGCGACGTCTCCGGCCCCGAGACGACGAAGCTCCTCTCGACGGGCGGCGTCGGCTTCGAGCCGACCGTCGACGGCGAGCGCAAGCGCATCACCGTCCGCGGGGCGGAGGTCTCCGAGGAGACGCGCCAGATCAACGCGACGATCGCGAGCCGGGGCGACGAGTCGGTCGAGGAACTGCTCGGCGACGACGACGAGGACGAGTAACGCTCGCCCCATGTTCGAGCAGCAGCCGACGGGTGCAGCCGTCGCTGGCCGGCCGGTCGGGTGGCGGCTGTGAGCGACGCCGACGCGGCGGACCGATACGAGGCGTTCCTCTCGGGGGAGCGCCCCGACGACATCCTGATCTACCTCCACGAGGAGGGTGTCGGATCGATCGAACGGCTGGCCGATCTCGGGGTTCGCGTCGACGACGGCGTCGTGTTGGTGCTGCCGGGCGAGGAGGGCCGGGCGGCGTTCCAGCGCGCGACCGGTCTCGACGCGATGGACTTCGCCGGGTCGGCGATGGACACCGACGGCGACGTCGAAGCCGACTGCACCGGCGGTACCTGTCCGAACTCCGAGGGCTCCGGCGAACACTACGCCAAGTTCGTCTTCGCGTTCGTCGAGGAGCGAAACGAGGACGTCGGCGGGATCTACGCCGAGGGCGACGTACGACACGGGTACGCGGCCTGTGCCTGCGGAACGACGTACTCGGAGAAGTCCGTCCTCGACGGCGAGTGATCCGGGAACGGGGACCGAACGCGCTGTTCGAACGCGTCCGGAGGTCCGGGGCGTCGAACGCGGGTGGCGATTACCGGATGGCCCCGTTCGGGGCGGCCCCGAGTCCCTAGTCGGAGTCGCTCGGATCGGCCTGATCGAGCGGGTCTTCGAGGTCGCCGATGATGGTCTCTAAGAGATCGGTGACGGTTACCAGCCCGATCACGTCGCCGTCCTCGATGACGAGTGCGAGTTCCTGTTTCTCGGCCTGGAACTGATCGATCGCGTCGCTCACGTCGGTATCGGGCGAGAGCGTCATCGTCGGGGCGGCCAGTTCAGCGAACTCGACGTCGCCGGTCGACAGCCGCTCGCGGTGGTTGAACAGGGCCGGAGCGTACACGATGCCGCGGAAGTCGGTCAGGTCCGCACCGACCAGCGGATACCGCGTATGCGGGTTCGCTTCCAGCTTCCGAAAGTTCGATTCGACGTCGTCTTCGACCGACAGCGCCACGATATCCGCCGGCGGGAGCATGACCTCCCGAACCGGCTGCTCGCCGATGATCAGGGTGTTTATGATCTCTTCGCGGCGTTCGTCGGCGACGTCGCCCTCCTCGAGCACGGAGCCGAGACGGTTTCGGAGATCCGCCCGGGTTTCGATGACCTCCCGCTCGGTCTCGGTCCACGATTGCGTCATTTCGACGCCGAACAGCCCGAGGGTCCCTTTCGCGACGGAGTCACCGACCCAGATAGCGGGGGCCAGTATCTTCGCGAACCAGTACAGCGGTCGCGCGCCGTATCGTGCGACCTGCTTGGAGCGTTCGACACCGAGGTACGTCGGCGTCTGTTCCCCGTGGGTGAGATGGACGACGTTGATGATGAGAAAGCCGAGCAACGAACCGGCTCCGACGGATGCGAGCGTGGTGTTCGCAAACAGGGGCTCGAACAGGGCAGCCAACCCGGGTTCGGCGATGATCCCGAGCGCGATACTCGTCGCGGAGATCCAGACCTGACAGGTCGTCAGGTAGAACTCCAGGTCCTTGGTCATCTCCCAGGCGAGTTCGAGTCCGGGCGTGTCGAACTCCGATCTGGGGTACTGTCTGACGCGAGTCAGCGCGAATTCGATGGCGACGAAGTACGCGTTCACGCCGATCAGGACGATCCCACCGAGAATCCGTAACCCGATCTCGAGCGGTTCCATCGTTCGACTGTACTCGTAGCCGTTGAAAATAGTGTTTGCATCGAACGAGGATCACTCGTATCGGTGCGCAGGGCTCGCGTCCGATCGACGATCGGACGGATATCAGACGACCCCCTGTTCGCTCCGTCTGCTCAAACCGGTCTCGGCGCCGCCCGTTCGAACCCCGAATCGAGTGACCAGAAGCCGTTCGACTGTCGACGGGGAGAACGCGGACCGAGGGCGACTCACCAAAACAGGATCGTCGGCCGTTGTTCGACGTCTGCTGTCCGCTCCTCTTCGGAGATCCCCGGCAAGCGGACGAGCGCGCGCGTTCCGCCGTCGTCGTCGCGCCCTTCGATCTGGAACGAGCCACCGTACCGCGTTACGATCCAATTGACCAGCCATAATCCGAGACCGGAGCCGTGTTCCAACGCCGTTTCTTCCCCCTTCGAGATGACGTTCGCCTCCATCTCGTCGATGCCCGAACCGGTGTCCTCGACGACGAGGAGCAGAGACTCCCCCTCGTCACGCACGCTGACCGTCACGCGTGGCTCCGTGGCCGTGTTGTGTTTCGCCGCGTTCCCGACAAGCTCCGAAATCGCATCCTCGATCTCCGGTCCGGCATAGATGTCCCGATCGGTCTCGACGGACACGTCGAACGTCGTTCCCGGGTAGTCGTCGCGATACGATTCGATCACGCTCGTGAGTAACGCGTCCGGATCGATCCGCGTGGGCTCGGCCTCACGCCTCGCGGTCTGTTCGAGTGTACGGGCTTTCTCGGAGAGTTCGATCAGACCGTCGCTTTTTTCTTTGATCGTTCCGCCGAGGTCAGCCGCATCGCCCCGGCCGCGGTCGACGAGGAGACCGCTGTGGCCGCTGATGATCCCCATGTCGTTCCGGAGGTTGTGACGGAGGACGCGGTTGAGAACCTCGAACAGTTTCTCCCACCGCTTCTGTTCGGTGATGTCGGCTTGGATGCCCAAGAAGTGCGTCACATCGCCCGCGTCGTCCCGGACCGGTGTGATACGGAGTTGGTTCCAAAACGGCGTCCCGTCCCGCCTGTAGTTGACGAGTTCGACGACGAGCGGGTCGTGGGCATCGATGTGGTCACGGAGTTCGGCAACCGCTGTGGGGTCCGTCTGCTCGCCCTGCAGAAACCGGCAGTTGTCACCGAGGACCTCCGAAGCGTCGTAGCCGGTGATCTGCTCGAACCCCCGATTCACGTACACTAACGGGTTGTCCGGCTGTGACGCATCCGCGAGCGTAATGCCGACTCTCGCCTTGTCGATCGCCTTGTCTTTGATCTCTATCTCGCGCAGGGCCTCTTTCCGCGCGGTGATGTCACGGCCGACGCCGTCGACACCGACGACGTTCCCGTCCTCTAGTATGGGTCTCCCGTTCACCTCGAGAACGACGGTCTCGCCGTCGGCGGTGACGACGTCGAACTCAACGTTCTCGATTTCCTCGCCATCGAGTACCGATTCGAAGGCGTCCATCGGTCCCCGGGCCGACGCGTCAGCGTCGTATCTGGCAAACGGTTGTCCGATCATCTCCTCGGGCGAATAGCCCAAGATCCGTTCGGACGCCGACGAGATATACGTGAACCGGCCCTGTCGATCGAGCCGAAAGAGCAGATCGAACGACGTATCCGCTATCGTCTTGAAACGATCGCGCTCGGCCTCGAGGTCCGCGCGGGTCTCGGCGAGTTCGCTAATGTCGTGCAGAACGGCCGCAATCGTCGTGTTTTCCCCCCCGTTCACGATCGCCGAGAACTCGAACTCGACGGGGGTGATCCCGTCTCCGAGTTGTATCTCGGTTTCCACCGTGAGTCGTTCCGCGGTCGAAGCCTCGGACACCGCTCGGAGGGCGGCTTCACACGAAGCGACCTCGCTCGACGGAACGAGACTCGTGAGACGCGTTCCGACGAGTTGTTCCGGCTCCCGCCCGAGATACGACGCCAGCGGTTGGGTCACGAACGACAGGTCGCCGTCCTCGTCCAGAAGGAACACCTTCTCGTCGAGGTGGCTCAGGATCCGCTGGAGTTGTCGCATCTCCGTTTCCCGTTCGAGGCGATCGAGCGCGCTCGTCGCCGTCAAAGCGAGCAGTTCGACGAGCGCGGCGTCGCTCTCCCCGAACGCGTCCCGTTCCAAGGAGGCGACCCCGAGCACGCCGTGGTCCCCCAGCGGGAGGAACATCCCGGACTCGATCGGCCCGTAATCGACGCCCGTCGTCTCGACGACGCCGTCGACGATGACTGGCTCCTGTGACTGAAACACCCGTCCGACGATGTTTTCGTCGTCGCCGAACGAGGGTGGGTCGGGGATCTTCTGCTGTGCCCGCGGGGAGTACTTCGTCGGCGGCAGCGTCCCCGTCTCGGGATCGTGGAGACGGACCGACGTGATTTCGTACCCGAAGACTGCCTCCAGTTCCTCAAGGATCGCCGTGAGGAGCTCGTCTCGGCCCGTGACTTCGATGAACGACTGTGAAGCCGAGAGGAGCGCGTTCAGCGTCTGTTCGCGGTCCTTGCGCTCGGTTATGTCCTGGGCGGATCCCCGGATCGCCACGACAGCACCCGTCTCGTCCGTGACCGGCACACCCTGCACGCGGAGCCACCGGAGCTCCGCGTCCGTTCTCCAGTACCGCAGTTCCACGTCGAACGGTTCCACGGCTTCGATCGCTTCGTCGACGGCTTGCTCTACGATCGGCCTGTCTTCCTCGTGGTAGACGTCGAGGGCCTCCTCGAGCGGCGGTTCCGAATCGGACGCCACACCGAGGAGATCGAAGAGGTGTTCCGTCCAGAAGACGCTCCCTCGCTCGACGTCGATCTCCCACCCGCCCACGTCGGCGACGCGTTCGGTCTGGTCGAGCAGGTCCCGGAACCGTTCGAGCTCCTGCTCGCGCTGTTTCCGTTCGGTGATGTCGGTGAAATACACCGACAGCCCGTCTTCGTCCGGGTACGCCCGCACCTCGAACCAGACGTCCGTCAGGTCGAACTGCGCTTCGAAGGAGACCGACTCCTGGGCGTCCATCGCGTGGTGATACTGTTCGTAAAAGGTCGTCTCGACCGCCTCGGGAACGTTCTCCCAGAGGTGTCGCCCGACGACGTCGGCGTCGGCGTCGAGCCCCATCGCTTGCCGGAGAACCTCCGTCCCGCCGCCGTTGACGTAGGTGACGTGCCAGTCGGTATCGGTGGCGAAGAACCCGTCGTCGACCCGTTCGAGGGTTCGCTGTAATCTGTCTCGGGCCGCCTCTAGCTCCTCGCGGTACTCGCGCTGTTCAAGTCGTTGTCGCAGCCACTGCGCCATGATCTCGAGGAGGGCCTGTTCCTCTTCGGAGAACGCGGACTGTCGCGGCTCGCTGTCCGCGAAACACAGGGTTCCGTACAGCTCGTCGTTCACGTCGATCCGAGCACCCATATAACACCCCAGGCCGTACTTCTCGAAGGCGGGGTCGCCCGCCATCTCTTCCGGAGCGTTCTCCAACGCAAGGGGAGAGCGGGTGTCAGCGTCGATCGTCCGACGGCAATACGTCTGCGAGAGGTCGTCGGTGACGCCGTCCTGGATCAGTTCGTGATCGCCCCGCGCCGCCACGATATCGAAGTCGCCGGCCGCCGCGTCGATACGGGAGAGAAACGCGATGTCCATCCCGAACACGTCAGCCCCGAACGAGAGTATCTGATCGACTTGTTCGGTAAACGACGCCTCGGGGTCCGATGTGATTCGATGGAGGCGCTGGAGGCTTTCCCGGCTCGCCCGCAACTGGGACTCGTAGTGTCGACGCTCGCGGACGCGCGAGACGACGGACTCGATCTGATTTGCGACGAACCCCTCGTGGACCTCCCCGTCGGTCATCTCGACGATACCGGTCGCCGAACTGTCGAGAACGTGGTCGGCGTGTGCCGTCCCCGTCGCTATCAGAACCGGCAGTTCGGGGTGCTCGTTCCGCAACGCCGAGAGGACGCGTACGCCATCGATCGTCGGCGGATCGTGACGGGTGAGGACACAGTCGACGCGGTCCGCGGCGAGGACGGACCGCGCCCTCTCGAGAGAGGGGACTGTCAGCAGTTCGAAATCGTTCCGGTGCTCGTAGGCGAGTTGCGATCCGAGGCCCCCGTCACCCTCCGTGGGATCGATTACCAGCGCCCGAATAACCGCTTCAGATGCATCCCCGACAGTCATCTAACACAGTACACTCGGCACGGTCCTTATTAACGATTGTGAGGGAAAATATCTCACGGTGAGGATCAAATCCTCGTCTGAGCCTTCGGCGTGTTTATGCTCCGAAGGCAGTCAAAGCCACGTGTGACCCTCCAACTCGGGCGAGCGATCGGTGACGGTATCGAGCGAACACTCACGCCGACCGGTGGAATACTGCTCGTCGCGTTTCTCGGGCTCCAGTTGCTGACGCAGGCGTCGGTCAACACGGTGGTTACCGGCGTCTTCCCGGACGGACCGGCGGGTGAACTCGAAGCGGCCCTCGGGTTGACACTCCCCGTCTCGGCGACCGTCGCCGGCGGCCTGTTCGTCGTGGCGATCGTTCTCAGTGCCGCGTACTTCGTCGTCCTGTCGCGAGCCCTCACCCGCTCGACGGCCGAGTTATCGAGCTTTCCGAGCGATCTCTACACCCACCGGATGGGTCGGGCCACGCTCTCGACGTTCGTCGGCGGGCTCGTCGTCAGTCTCGCCGTCATGGTCGGGTTCGCGTTCCTGTTTCTGCCCGGGATCTTCCTCGCGGTCAGTTTCCTGTTTTTCGCTTTCGTCGTCGGTGTCGAGGATCGAGGGATCGTCGGCGCACTCAAACGGAGTTGGGGCCTCTCTCGCGGCCATCGGTTGAAGCTCGCGGTGCTCGTGTTCCTAGCCGGCGTCGTCGGGGGCGTCAGCGGCCTCGTCGGAACACTTTTCGACCTCGCCGGGTCAGCGATCGTCGGGGAACTGCTCGTGAACACGATCAACAGCCTCCTGTTCGTCCTGTTGTACGGGATAATCGCTGCGGCCTATCTGCAGGTACGAGAGGGCGGCCCCCAGCAGGTCGGATCGAGCGGAGTCCCGGACTCGCTCGACGGTATCGGAAGCTGAAACGCGCGGATCGACTGCTCGTGTCGTTCGACAGCACACATCCCGGAGCGCAGTGTCGGGGCCGTTCGGGCGGACCGAACGCGCGATACGTGGCATCGGTCGGCTCCCGCGCTCTCCGACAATAAAGCTAAGCCGTAACTGCCCCACACCGCCGCCATGTCGAGAGAGTTCGACGCGAGAGACGAGAGAAATCTCATCGAGTACATGGCGGCTCTGTTTGGCTTTTCCCGCCTCTCGACGGCGCTTCCCGGACGGGACATCTATCCGCCGTATCTGTACGTCGGATTCTTCAGTCTCTTGGACGTGTGCGTCCTACAGGTCTACGTTCACCTCACCGGTGGGACCCACATACTGCTTCAAACGCCGAACGTCGTGGCCGGCTACGTCGCGGTTCTGTTGGGCGTGTACGGGGTCCGGTATATGTCGAGCGGATACGGGGACGCACTGGCCGCGATCCGGGCGCAAGACCGTGTCGATTCGTCGGGAATAGCTCGGTTTCAGCGGCTTTTCGGCTGGCGGACGAAGATCGGCATATACGTCGTTGCTGTCGCTGTGCTGTACGCGAACGCCGTTCTCAACGTCGGGGTTCCGAACCGGGTCACGGCGATCAACTTCCTCTTTACCTGGGAGTTCGTCTTCCTTCCGGTCATTGTCGAGTTTGCGCTCACCTACTACGGTATCCACGTCCGGTTGCCACGGCGCATCAAGAAGGCCGAGATCGGTCTGTTCTTCTACGATCCGCGGAATATGGGTGGCTTCGCTGCGGTCGGCCAGCTGTTGAAGCGGTCGTACTACATCTACACCGCTGGACTGTTGCTGTTCTTTGTGCTCGTCTACGGCCCGGTACTGTTTTCAGTGAGCGGCTACGTTCCCGGGCTGTTCGAGTTAGCATTCTTTTCGACGGCTTGGTTCGCCGGACTTCTCTCGATCGGTTACTCGATGTACACCATGCACCGGCTCATGTCCGCGGAGAAAGAACAGCGGATCCGTGAACTCGAGGACCAACTGCACCGGGCGATAGAGAATCCGTACGACATCACCGACTCGAGAGTGACCGATCAAGAACAGTTAGACGACGCTCGACGCCGACTCGAGGAGATACGAAACACGCGGGTCTACCCGGCAACGTTCACCATGTGGAGCCAGATCGCGATCAGCGTTCTTCTCCCACAACTGCTGCAGCTAACGGTCCAGACGGCGCTGTAATTCGGTGTGTCGGTCGCGTGGATCTGTGATCCCACGGTCCGGTGCTGGAGGAGCGATGGAGGTAACGAATTCGATGTGGCTTGGATATAAATGAGTCGTTCGATCGAAAGCTAAGCCTCAAGGGACCGACCCATCACATAAGCCATAATATGCGACTGGCGAGAGTCGAGGCGGACCACTCGGTCTCCTTCATCGGGAGCGAAACCGTCGAACCCTCGTTCATCGAGGGGGCGATCGGGTGTGACCTCACGGAGGAATCGGACACGACCCAGTACGGGTTGGACGACGCGGAGGCGTTCCGCAGTTACATCCGGGAGAACAGCTACTGATGGCGCCGGACGATCACGCGCGGCGTCCCGAGCGGGCGGTCGGCGTCGGTGCCGATATGTACGAGATCGAGGCCACGCCCGAGACCGTACAGTGGGGGTACTTCGACAACTCGGCCGATCCGGTCTGCCGCATCGAGTCCGGCGACGTCGTCCGGATGGAGACGGTCTCTCACCACGCCGGGGACGCGCCGGACTACATGATGGACGACGGCGTCAGAGAGATCTACGAGTCGATAGACCAGGCGGACCGGGGGCCGGGCGTTCACATACTGACCGGGCCGATCCACGTCGACGGGGCGGAGCCCGGCGACGTCCTCGAGTGCCGCGTTCTCGACCTCGAACCGCGGCTGCCGTACGGGAGCAACGTCAGCGCCAACTGGGGGCTGTTGTCCGACGACTTCGACGGGCGGGAGTACGTGACGATCTACGAGGTCGATCGGGGGACGCACACGGCCACGGCGTGCTTCCAGTACGAGTATCCGGACCGATACGACACGCCGGGGCGGATCGTCGATCCGGAGGCGGTCGATCGGGACTCCGTGCTGGAGGACGTCCGGATCCCGGTCCGGTATCATCTCGGGACGGCCGGCGTCGCGCCCGCCGAGGACGGGCGAATCGACTCCGTGCCGCCGGCCGTGTACGGGGGCAACGTCGACAACCGGAACTTCAACGTGGGCACCTCGATGTACTACCCGGTACAGGTCGAGGGCGGGCTCTTCACCGCCGGCGACGCCCACATCGCCGAGGGCGACGGGGAGATCTCCGGGACGGCCATCGAGGCCCACCTCGATGCGGTCGTCCAGTTCCGGATCAGGGACGACATGGAGGTCACGACCCCCGTCTTGGAGACCGACGACCACTGGATGGTACACGCGTTCGACAGCGATCTCGACGAGGCGACGCGGACGGCGGCGCTGGAGATGATCACCTTCCTCGTGGAGAACAAGGGACTCTCCGAGAGCGAGGCGTACTCGCTTTTGAGCGTCGCGGGCGATTTCCAGTCGACGCAGGTGGTCAACGGCGAGAAGGGGATACACTGTAAGGTTCCGAAGGACATCTTCCCGCCGGAATCAGGGTAAGGCGAACAGCCGGCCGCTCCCCTCGGAGTTCGCGTGGATGTGGCTCGGGGACGCCCCGGTTCGGGGGCCGTGGCGCTACTTTCCGACGCCGGTCCCGAAGAGCCGTTCGGCGGCGTAGAGCAGCTTGTTCGCGGGGTTGGCGATCCGGGTGAAATACCCCGTCGGGCCCATCTCCCGCTCGATCTTTGCGGCGACCCACCACCGTCGCGGCGAGGTCGCCGACGTCGACGGAACGGTGCTGTAGACGCAGGTTTCGTGGCTGAACGCCGCCTCCCCGCGCTCTTGGAGCTTCGAGACGAGGATCCCGTCTTCCAGGCAGTCGATCCCCGAGTTCCGGATGTCCTCGTCGGGCTCCATCCGGTAGCCGTCGACCGCATAGAAGTCCTCCGCCCGGAAGGCCATGCCGCGGCCTTTCGGCAGTCGCTCGGCGTTCTGATAGAACGTGAAGAAGCGCTTGAGGATCGGGCTCTCCATCGGTTCGTGGGGCGACACCGGCCCGCCGAACACGCTGTGTGTCCCGTCCTCGAGAGCCGAGACGGCCGTCTCGACGAACGACTCCTCGAGCGACGAGTCCCCCTCGAGGCGGACGACGATGCCGTCCGGCGTCCCGTCGTTCTTCGGGAGGTGTTCGGCGGCCTTTTCGACCCCGAACTGCGAGGAAAACCGGACGCCGGCGCCCTCGAGGACGTGCAGATCGATCTCGAAGTCGGTCTCGGCGGCCATCGCCTCGACCTCCTCGTGCGTCGAATCAGTGCTTCCCCCGTCGATCACGACGAGTCTCGAAACGGGGTGTGTCTGTCGTTGCAGCGACGAGATCGCTCGCCCGATACGCCCCGCCTCGTTCAAAACCGGCATAAAGGCCGTAACTACCATGGGAATTACTTGTCAAGGGTCAGGCAGGGATATTAAAACTAAACATTCCGATCCCGGCCGCGAGCGAACGTCCGGGGGCGGGGCGGCCGCTGGTCGTCGGCCCGCCCGATGCGGTCACTCGCCGGCCAGCCCCGTGTGGTTGAGGCTGACGAGGCTGACGTACCCGAAGACGACGCCGGGGAGATACGTGCCGATCCGATACAGGATCGCGATGCTCGTCGCGGTCGCGCCGGCCACCGGAAAGAACAGCACGAGCAGACCGGCGAAGCCGGCTTCGAACGTTCCGACGCTGCCGGGCGTGGGCGAGAACGTCAGGATCGCCGACAGCGCCACGACGAGGAGGATCGTCTCCGGGACCGGGTCGACGCCGACCGCCAGCATCGAAAAGTACAGCGCCCCCATGTGGCCGACGACGGCGACGTGGGAGACGATCAACGTCGGGACGACCTGTCGGGGGTTGTCCCCGACGTCGCGCATCCGCGACAGCACCTTCCGGCCCTTGTCGGCGAGCGACTCGACGTACGGGCTCCAGCGGCCGAACCCGAACTCGAACGTGACGAGTCCGTCCGCGTAGCCGAACGCCGACTGGAGTCCGCCGAACCAGAGGAGATAGACCGTCAGTATCGAACCCACCAACAGCACCGCCACCCACGGGACGATATCGGCCACCACGCTCCCGATCGTCCCGAAGACGATCGTGTACAGGATCGCGATCGTTCCGAACGTGAGGAACGGAAACGCGTTGGAGAGGTCCGACGACGAGACGCTCGAGAGCGCCTGCGGGAACGTCGCGTCCGTTCGGCTCGAGATGAAGTGCGCGACGAACGGCTCCCCGCCGAACCGACCGAGCGGCGTGATGGCGTTCAGGAACGCGCCGGCCAGCAGCAACCGGAGCGACTCCCGGAACCGGATGTGGATCTCGAGCAGCCCGAAGAACCGATGCCAGACGATCGACCACATCAGGAGGGTGAAACAGCCGCACGCGACCGTCAGCGCCACGTATCCGAGGTCGGATCCGAAAAGCACGCCCAGGAACTCCCGGTAGTCCGAGACGTACACGAGTCCGGCGAGGATCCCGGTCGCGACCAGATACCAGAGCAGCCGGTTTACCCTGCTGCTCATGGGTGCCGGTTCGGTCTCGGGGGCGTTTCTGACGCGCCCGTCGCCCGGGCGGTGTGGTTCGGGGCGCTCCCGCCGCCGGAAGCCGCCCCCGACGTCGACGCGTCGGCGATCGCTACGCCGCACTCGGCGGGACCGGTCGCTCCGTTGCACACACCGGGACGATCGGGCCGCACGGGATCGAGGACGTCGGAGGCCGTAGTCCGCATGTGGGTTCCTGTTGGTTCCGTCCCGCGAATTACTCTTTTGATCGGAGTTCGCGAACGGCGGCGAGCCACCGGTTCGCCTTCCCGAGGACGAAGTCGGTGCACTCGGCGCTGTGGTACGGCCTCGATCGAACGCCTCGGGCGCGGTTATCCGCTCTCCCGTCGCGATAGACTAAAGAGCCTTTTAACCGAACCAAACCAACTATAGCCCTCGGCGCAATCGGTACGATCAACGGTCATGAAACTCGCTACAATCGGTGTCGGCAACGCCGGAAGCAAGGTGGTCGATCGGATGGTCGAGTTCGAGTCCGAGACCAACCGGAACCTCTGTCGGCACGTCCACGCGATCAACACCGCCCGAACGGACCTCGCAAAGCCCGAGTACATCCCCGAGGAACAGCGCGTACTGGTCGGCGACACGAACCAGAAATCGAAGGGGCACGGGGTCGGCGGTGACGTCGAGATCGGCGCCGAGGTCATGTCCGCGGACGTCGACGAGATCCGCCGCGCCTTCGACGACATCGAGATCCACAACGTCGACGCGATACTCGTCGCCGCGGGCCTCGGCGGCGGCACCGGTAGCGGGGGTGGCCCCGTCGTCATCGACGCCCTCCAGGACATGTACGACGAGCCGGTGTACGCCCTCGGCATCCTCCCCGGCGAGTACGAGGGCGGACGGCCGGCGCTGAACGCCGCCCGCTCGCTCCAGTCGTTCGTCAACAAGGTCGACAACTTCATCGGCTTCGACAACGACGCCTGGCGCGCCCGCGAGCAGACGATCGAGGAGGGCTACGAGAAGATGAACCGCGAACTCGCGGCCCGGATCGTGACGCTGCTTGCGGCGGGCGAAACCGACGACAGCGAGGTCGCCGAGAACGCGATGGACTCCAGCGACATCATCCGGACGCTCGCCACCGACGGCGTGTCCTCGATCGGCTACGCAGCCACTGCCGTCGACGCCCAGCCCGAGGGGTTGCTCGACCGGTGGGGCGGAGGCGGCGGAGCCGACGAGCAGTCTCTGAACGACGCCAGTCAGGCGACGAAGATCAAGTCGCTCGTCCGCCGGGCGACGAACTCGCGGCTCACCCTGCCCTGTGAGGTGTCGAGCGCCGAGCGGGTGCTCGTCGTCGTGTCCGGACCGCCAAGCGAGTTCTCCCGGAAAGGCATCGAGAGCGCTCGGCAGTGGCTCGAACAGGAGGCCGGGACCGTCGAGATCCTCGTCGGTGACGACCCCCGGGAGAGCTCGTCGCGGCTCGCTGCGGCCGTGCTGCTCTCGAACGTCTCGGACGCGCCGCGGATCGAGACGCTACAGAACCAGGCCGTCGACGCCCAAGAGCAGATCGCCGAGCAGGAGGCCGCCCGCGAGCAGAAGATCAACGACCTGATCACGGACGAAAACGACGACCTCGACCCCGTAGTCTGAACCGTGTCCCGAACTGATCGCGCTTCGGTGTCGCGACGAGGGCTGCGATGAAGCTCGCGCTCGTCGGAGTCGGCGGGGCCGGGAGCCGCGTCGTCGACGCGATCCGGGGCGTGGAAGCCGACGGCGACCGACAGCTGTGTTACGGGAACCTATTGACGGTCGACATTTCGCGGACGATCGGCGACGGATTCGATCACGTCCCCCGAGAGCAGCGCGTGACGATCGGTGACACCCACCGCGAGGTCGACGACGGCGTCGGCGGCGACCAGGACCTCGCGGTCGAGATCGCCCGCGACGACTTCCCCGAGATACAGCGGGCCCTCGATTCGATCACCATGGGCAAACTGGACGGCGTGTTGGTCGCAGCGGGGCTCGGCGGCGGGACCGGAAGCGGCGCGGGCGCCGTTCTCGTCGAGCGGCTCCAAGAGCTATACGACAAGCCCGTGTACGTCCTCGGGGTCCTTCCGGGCACGGACGACGGGGGCCGCGCGGCGCTGAACGCCGCTCGCTCGATCAGGTCCATCGTCCCGGCCGCCGACAGCACGCTCCTGTTCGACAACGACCGATGGGTCGGCGCCGGTGCCGAGAGTGGCGGTGGGACCGACGACGGCCAGGGGGTCGAGGACCGGTACCGCCGGGCGAACCGCGAACTGGCCGACAGGGTCGTGACGCTGTTCGCCAGGGGCGGTCTCGACCCCGCGTCGATCGGGGCGAACACGCTCGACTCGAGCGACGTCGTCCGCACGCTCTCGCCGGGCGGGGTCGCGTCAGTCGGCTACGCCGAGATCGAACTCGAGGACGACGGGGGAATCCTGTCGTGGCTGCGGTCGCTGCTCCCCGGCGGCCGGGACGCCGGGGCGTCCGAGGAGCGGACGGACGCGGGAAAGATCCAGAGTCTCGTCCGACAGGCGCTCAACTCACAGTTGACGCTGCCCTGTGAGGTGTCGAGCGCCGAGCGCGTCCTCGTCGTGCTGTCCGGTCCCCCGGAGAAGCTCTCCCGACGGGGCTTCGAGAGCGCCCGACAGCTGCTCGAGGCGGAGACGGGAACGGTCGAGGTACTCGCCGGCGACGATCCGCGGCCCGGGTCGTCGACTGTCGCGGCCGTCGTGTTGCTCTCGAACGTCACCGAGGTGCCCCGGATCGACTCGATGCAGCGACGCGCCGTCGACCACGAACGCGCCGACGCCCGGTTGCAGGCCGCCGAGGAGTCGGAGTGACCGACCTATATAGAGGAGAGTGCGGCCCCGACGGGGGAACCATCCGCTCGTGTCGACGGACACGAATCAACCGACGATAGCCAGGACAGCGATTCCGAACATCGCAAAGAGCGTCCGGAGGACGGGCAGTGGAGCGGGATCCTCCGTGTGCACGATCCACGCTCTCGATGCACTACGTCCTTTCGCTCCGTTCGACGACCCGTCAGTGATCGTGACCGGTCAACTCGCCGTACGTCGCGCCGAAGCGGTCCTCGAACAGTTCCATCGTCGTCTCCTCGATGTCGCGGTACTGGTCGGTGTCGCCGCCCTCGGCGTGGTGGACCGTCGCGTGGATGCGCTGTGCGCACGAAAACAGCGCGAGGTCGCCGACGATCTCGGTGTCGGTCTCGTCGTTTTCGCGCATGAGATCGAGCATCTCGCTCGGCAGCGTTACCTCGTCGGCGTCGTCGTCGCCCTCGATCCGCAGCGTGACTGTGTCGTCTGCCATACGCCCGATTCCGGACGGCGACGGAAGGCCCTTCCGGTGTCGTGTGTCGGCGCCGCCTGCCCGGGGGTGGACCCGGATTCGCCGGCCCGGTCAGTCGTCCGCGGCGGCGGGGTCGGCCGCCTCCTCGGCGTCGCGTTCGAGGTCCTCGAGGTAGGCGTCGGCGTCGATGGCGGCCTTCGATCCCATCCCGCCGGCCGTGATGGCCTGCTGGT
>Ga0102939_1000233_pt1 | contig 19662 bp, 19 predicted proteins | sample SalPon2_B_H2O_MG_FD_78214 | JGI IMG/M metagenome (GOLD analysis project Ga0102939, IMG submission 78214) | Salt pond water microbial communities from South San Francisco under conditions of wetland restoration - Salt Pond MetaG R2_B_H2O_MG | ecosystem: Environmental > Aquatic > Non-marine Saline... | reverse complement strand
GTTCCTCGATGATCTGGTCGACCGGGTCGCCCTCGGAGAAGTCGATGGCGGTGGCGTCGCAGTTCTCCTCGGCCAGCTCCAGTCGGCTCGGCACCTGGTCGACGACGTAGATCTCGGCGGCGCCCTTGATCTTCGCGCTGTACGCGGCCATCAGCCCGACCGGGCCGGCGCCGAAGATGGCGACGGACTCGCCGGGCTGGAGGTTCGCCAGCTCCGTGCCGTGCCAGCCGGTCGGGAAGATGTCCGCGAGCAGTGAGAACGCGTCCTCGTGCTCGTCGCCCTTCGGGAGTTTCAGGGCGTTGTGGTCGGCGTACGGCACGCGAAGCTTCTCCGCCTGTCCGCCCGGATACGGTCCCATGGCGACGTAGCCGTACGCGCCGCCCGCGAAGCCGGGGTTGACGTTGGTACAGAACCCGGTGTACCCCTCCTCGCAGTTCTGACAGAATCCGCAGGAGACGTTGAACGGCATCACCACGCGGTCGCCCTCCTCCAGCGTGGAGACCGCCTCGCCCACTTCGGAGACGACGCCCATGTTCTCGTGTCCGAACACGATTCCCTCCTCCGCCGCCGTTCGACCCTCGTACATGTGGAGGTCGGAGCCGCAGATACAGGACGTGGTGATGTCGACCACGACGTCGTTCGGATGTTCGAGTTGCGGGTCGTCTACCTCTTCGACGGCCACGTCGTACGGGCCTTGGTATACTACTGCTTTCATAGTGTGATCCGGCTGAACAGTCTCTCGCAGGTATTCTAAATGTTTTTCAGTGATATATAGGGTTAATAAATCGGGTGAAAGTTCAATTAAGAGTCACTTTAGTCGGATCCGAGCCCGCCGGCGACGCCGAAGGCGATCGGAACCGGCGCCCGGAGGGACGGCCGCGCGTTTGGCGGAGCGCAACGACTTTCCTACGGCACGGTAAACGGAGGGTATGGACTGGCCACACGACCCCGACGGCGAGCAGGGCAGCGAGGGTATGCGGCAGTACGGCCACGCCGTGCTCGCGAAGAAGATCGACGAGGAGGAGGACTTCCCCCTGTCGGCCGCGGAGTACGTCGAGCAGTACGGTGACCACCCGATCCGGATCGACTTCGAGACGGTCGTCTCCGTCGCGGAGATATTCGAGGGCGTCGAGAAGGAGGAGTTCGCCGACTTCGTCGAGTTCCACCAGGAACTCGGCCGCGCGATGCGCGAGAACGGCTACTGGTTCTACGAGGGCGCCGAGCAGTTCGTCGACGGCAGCGCCTGATTCGGCGCCACCGGCCCGTCGGTCTGCCCCGACTCTTTTATCACCCGTCGGGGAGAGCGCTGGCACATGAGCGACGAACGGATCGTCATTCTCGCCCACGAGAAGTTCCCCGACCGCGCGAAGACCGCGCTCGGCGTGATGCGCTACGGCGACCAAGAGGTGCAGGCCGTCCTCGACCGAGACACCGCGGGGACCCGCGTCACCGACCACGTCCCCGACGTGGCTGACGCGCCGGTCGTCGCGTCGTTCGACGAGGCGCGCGCGGCCGCCGACGGCGACGTCGACGCCCTCTACATCGGGATCGCCCCGATCGGCGGCGGCTTCGAGGAGTCGTGGCGCGCCGACGTCGAGGCGGCGATCACGGCCGGCTGCGACGTCGTCAGCGGCCTGCACTACTTCCTCAACGAGGACGACGACCTCGCCGCGCTGGCCGCCGAGCACGGCGTCGATCTGATCGACGTCCGCGAGCCGGACGACGACCTGACGGTGGCGTCGGGCGCCTCCGGCGACGTCGACGCCGACGTGGTGCTCACGGTCGGCACCGACTGCTCGGTCGGGAAGATGACGGCCTCGCTGGAGATCGTCGCCGCGGCCCGCGAGCGCGGGATCGACGCGGCGTTCGTCCCGACCGGCCAGACCGGCATCATGATCGCCGGCTGGGGGAACCCCGTCGACCGCGTCGTCTCCGACTTCACCGCCGGCGCGGTCGAGGACATGCTCCTCGAGATCGGCGACGACCACGACCTCCTCGTCGTCGAGGGGCAGGGGAGCATCATCCACCCCGCCTACTCGGCGGTCACCTGCGGCATCCTCCACGGGTCGATGGCAGACGGGCTGGTCCTCTGTCACGCCGCGGGACGCGAGGCGGTCCACGGGTACGAGTCGTTCTCGCTCCCGCCGCTGGCCGACTACGTCGACCTCTACGAGGGCCTCTCGGCGCCGGTTCGGGAGGCGAGCGTCGTGGCCGGGGCGCTCAACACCAAGGACGTCGACGACGACGCGACCGCCGACGACGCGGTCACCGACTTCGGCGACGCGGTCGGGGTTCCCGCGGCCGACCCGGTCCGGCACGGCGCCGGAGCGATCGTCGACGGCATCGTCGACGCGGGGCTGGGCGAGGCGACCGCGGCCGCCGACGGGGGCACTGAAGCGGGAGCCGACGGAGGGGCTGCCGGCGAATGAGCCTCGACACCGAGTTCGAACGGGTCTCGCTCCCGCTCGAGAACGCGTTCACCATCTCCCGCGGCACCCAGACCGACGCCGAGAACGTGGTCGTCCGGATCACCGACGAGGGCGGGATGACGGGCATCGGCGGGGCCGCGCCGGCGCCCCACTACGGCGAGACGGCCGACACGGTCGAGGCGGTGCTTCCCGACCTCCTCTCGGTCGTGGAGTCGGTCGACGACCCGCACGCCATCCACGAGATCGAGTCCCGGATGGCCGGGTCGATCGGCGACAACCCGGCCGCCCGGGCCGCGGTCTCCATCGCCGTTCACGACCTCGCCGCGAAGCGGCTCGGCGTCCCGCTCCACCGCCTGTGGGGACTCGACGCGTCGGCCGCGCCCGCGACCTCCTACACGGTCGGGCTCGACGAGACGGGGCGCGTCCGCGAGAAGGCCGCGGCCGCCGTCGAGGCCGGCTACCCCGTCCTCAAGATCAAGCTCGGCACCGACCGGGACCGCGAGCTGATCGGCGCCGTCCGCGAGGCCGCGCCGGACGCCCGGCTCCGCGTCGACGCCAACGAGGCCTGGACCCCGCGCGAGGCGGTCGCGAAGAGCGAGTGGCTCGCCGACCGGGACGTGGAGTTCATCGAACAGCCGGTTCCCGCGGAGGACCCGGAGGGGCTCCGATTCGTCTACGAGCGGTCGGCACTCCCGATCGCGGCGGACGAGTCGTGCGTCACGCTGTCAGACATCCCCGCCATCGCCGACCGCTGCGACATCGCGAACCTGAAGCTGATGAAGACCGGCGGACTGCTGGAGGCGCGACGGATGATCTCGACCGCTCGCGCCCACGGGCTGGAAGTGATGTGCGGCTGTATGATCGAGTCGAACGCGTCGATCGCGGCGGCCGCACAGCTCGCGCCGCTGCTCGATTACGCCGACCTCGACGGATCGCTGCTGCTCGCCGAGGACCCGTACGACGGAATCGGAATGGCGGGCGGCGACGTTCGGCTCGGTGAGCAGGATTGGGCGGGGACCGGCGCTCGGCCGCCAAAAGAGCAGTAACGCGTCAGTTGTAACGCGTCAGCTGTAACGCGTCAGTTCCGCGGCTCGTCCGCGTCGACCTCCGACTCCTCCAGTTCGACGTCGAGCTCCTCGTCGGTCTGCGTATCGTCTTCGAGCTCGGCCTCGAGGTCGTCGGCGTCGATCTCCGTCTCGATGTCCGCCAGCTCGGCGTCGACCTCCTCGTCGGTCGCGCCGCCGTCGTCGCTCGCCGGCTCGCTCTTCCCGAGTTCGCCCTTGAGCGTCTCCAGTTCGGCGTCGACCTCGCTGTCCGTCGAGAGGCTCTCCAGCTCGCGGTCGATGCTGTCCTTGTCCGAGAGCGCGTCCTCGAAGGCCCCGGAGTCCTCCAGCTCGTCCATCGCCTCCGCGCGCGCCTCCATCTCCTCGGTGCGCTCCTCCGCGCGCTCGATCGACCGGCTCACGTCTTCCATCTCGTCGCCGACCCCGGTCATCGCCTCGGAGACGCGCGACGACGCCTCCGCCGCCTCGTAGCGGGCCTTCATCGTCTCCTTCTTCGTGCGGAACTCCTCGATGCGGTTCTGGAGCTTGTTCTTCTTCTCGACGAGCTGCTCCTGGGTGTCGTTCAGCTTCGCGATCTGGCCTTCCAGCTCCTCGATCTGCGTCATCTTCGACTTCTTCTTCTCGAGGGCCTTCCGGGCGAGGTCGTCGCGGTCCTGCTGGACCGCCTCGCGGGCCTGTCGGTTGTGCTTCTCGACGTTCTCTTCGAGCTTGCGCTTTTGAATCTCCAGCCGCTTCTTCTGGGTCGTCAGGTCGGCGATCCCCTGCTTGACGTCCTGGAGCTCGTCGCGCATCTGTTCGTACGAGTAGTCGAGCGACTCCGTCGGGTCCTCCGCTCGGTTCAGGAGGGCGTTCAGCTTCGAGCGGACGACGTAGGAGGCGCGCGAGAGGATTCCCATACCCCGGCATACGCGTTCCACCCGTTAAAACCTCATGTGGTCTCGGGGCTCCGCACACGACGGAAACGCCGCCGCCGACCCCTATGCCCCTCGAAACGCCGGCGAGAACCGTTCCCCTGCGGCGTCCGATCGGCGGGATCCGGAGGCGCCCGTTCGGCGGGATCCGGAGGCGCCCGTTCGGAGCGCGGACGTTCCTGAAGATTTATTCGGGTTGTTGTACACGGTTGGGACATGGACATCGGCGTGCTGACGGTTCCCCTGGGCGGCGAATCGATCGACGAGGCGGCCGCGTACCTCGACTCAATCGGGGTCGACGCGGTCGAACTGGGCGTCGGCGGCTGGCCGGGCGAGGACCACGTCGACCGCGAGGCGCACCTCGGCGACGAGAGCGAGCGAGCGGCCCTGCTCGACCTGCTCGACGAGCACGACCTGCGGGTCTCGGCGCTGGCGACCCACAACAACCCGCTCCACCCGGACGAGGAGCGCGCCGCGACGGCCGATCGGGAGCTCCGGGAGGCCATCGAACTGGCCGACCGGCTCGGCGTCGACACCGTCACCTGCTTCTCCGGGCTCCCGGCCGGCGCCCCCGGCGACTCGACGCCCAACTGGATCACGGCGCCGTGGCCGAGCGAGCACGCCGAGGCGCACGAGTACCAGTGGGACGAGGTCGCGATCCCGTACTGGCGGGACCTGGCGGACCACGCCGACCGCCACGGCGTCGACGTCGCCATCGAGATGCACCCGAACATGCTCGTGTACGAGCCGACCGGGATGCTCGCGCTCCGAGAGGCGACGAACGAGCGCATCGGCGCCAACTTCGACCCCTCGCACCTCTACTGGCAGGGGATCGACGTGACCGAGGCGATCCGCTTCCTGGGCGACCACGACGCGATCCACCACGTCCACGCCAAGGACACGAAGGTGTACGACGCGAACGCCCGCGTGAAGGGCGTGCTCGACACGACGAGCTACACCGAGGAGCCGGACCGCTCGTGGCTGTTCCGCTCGATCGGCTACGGCCACGACGAGGGCCACTGGAAGGACGTCGTCTCGACGCTGCGGATGGTCGGCTACGAGGGGGCGCTCTCCATCGAACACGAGGACTCGCTCACCTCCTCGCGCGAGGGGCTAGAGAAGGCGGTCGACGTGCTCGACAGGGCGGTCTTCGAGACGCGACCGGGCGACGCCTACTGGGCGGAGTGAGACGGAGGAGACACACATGACGCAACCACTCAAGATCGGCGTGCTGGGGTATCGGTTCATGGGCAAGGCGCACGCGAACGCGCTGGCGCGGCTCCCGATGTTCTTCCCGGACGCGCCCGAAATCGAGCGCCACACGCTCGTCGGGCGCGACGAGGACGCGCTGGCGGACGCCGCCGAGCGGTTCGGCTTCGCACACACCGCGACGGAGTGGGAGGACGCCCTCGACGAGGTGGACGTCTTCTACAACCTCGGGCCGAACCACGTGCACGCGGAGCCGTCGATCGCGGCCCTCGAAGCGGGCGTCCCCGTGCTCTGTGAGAAGCCGCTGGCGCCGACGCTCGACGAGGCGGCGGCCATGCGCGACGCCGCGGCGGACGCGGACGTCCCCGCCGGCACCGCGTTCAACTACCGGTTCGTCCCGGCGATCCGCTACGCGAAGGGGCTGATCGAGGACGGCGAACTCGGCGAGATCCGTCAGGTGCGCGGGCGGTACCTGCAGGACTGGCTCGTCGACCCCGAGGCGCCGTGGGCGTGGCGGATGGACGCCGACCTCGCCGGCTCCGGCGCGCTCGGCGACCTCGGCGCGCACACGGTCGACCTCGCGAACTTCCTCGTGGGCGGCGAGGTCGGCGGGATCGACCGCGTCTCCGGCCACCTGCAGACCTTCGTCGACGAGCGCCCCGTCTACGACGACGACGGCGACGTGGCCGAGTACCGCGACGTGACCGTCGACGACGCCTACTCCGCGCAGGTCGCGTACGACTCCGGCGCGATGGGGAGCTTCGAAGCGAGCCGCTTCGCGAGCGGCCACAAGAACGACCACACGATCGAGGTGCACGGCTCGAAGGGGAGCCTGCGGTTCTCGCTGGAGCGGCTCAACGAACTGGAGGTGCTCCGGGAGGGCGACCGCGGCTACCAGACGATCCTCGTCACCGACGAGACGGACCCGTACGTCGACCGGTGGTGGCCCCCCGGCCACGTGATCGGGTGGGAGCACACCTTCGTCCACGAGAACTACGAGTTCCTCTCCGCGGTCGCCGAGGGCGGCGAGTTCTCGCCCTCGTTCGCGGAGGGATACGCGGTCCAGGAGGTCCTCCACGCAATCGACCGCGCCGACGAGCGCGGCGAGTGGGTGTCGGTGTCGTAGGCCGACTCCCTCAGAACCCGCCGCCGTTGATCGGGTCTCGGCCCGGCCCCTCCTCGGCCCACTCGCTGATCGCCGAGTCCTCGCCGTCGTAGCTCCCGAGCGTCTCGCGGGTGTCGAACGCGACGGGCTCCCAGATCACGTCGAACTGCTCGTTACCGGTCGCGTTCGGTACGACCACGCGGTCGCCCGGCTCGACGACCCCGCCCCCCGGCCACGCGCCGAACTCGACCTCGCCGTCGGGGTCCTCGCCGCGGACGTACAGCTCCTCGGCGGCGACGGGCTCGGGGCCGGCGGCGACGATGACGAGGTCCCCGGCCTCTCGTTCGACCTGGAACTCCGCGTCGGGGGGCGCGACGCCGTCGATCAGCCCGAACACCGCGGCTCCGACGATGGCCAGCAGGAGGACGACGATGCCGACCAGCAGCCCCGTGCCGGCTATCGGCGTGAACCCGCGCTGGTCGTTCCGGAACCCACTCATTCGGATTGCCCTCCGAGTGCAGTCGTATAAGGGTTTACCCGCCGCTTATCAGACGGGAGAACGGCCGGCGCCATCGACGGGAGCGGAGGCGCCCGCGCGGCGGTCCGGACCCGCCAGTCCGGCGCGAACCGGAACCCCGTTATTCCACCCGCCCGAAGGGAGACTGTGACATCGTGGATCGACGATCCGGCGGGCGGTCGAGCGCGGGGCCCTCGGGGGCTCGCCCGCGCTTGGGTCGAGACCCTCGTGCGACCGCGTCGCCTCTTCGCGAACGGGGTCGCCCCCGGCGATCAGGCGCCCGCGCTGACGTTCGCCATCGCCGTCGCCGCCGCGTTCACGCTCGGCTGGCTGATCGCGGACCCCGCCGTCGTCCCCGGAATCGTCGCGTCGGTCCCGGTCTCCGCGCTCGTCACGCTCCTGGTCGTGATCGTGCTCGCGGCCCCGGTCGGACTCCACCTGACCGCGGCGGTCGCGACCGTGAGCGTCATCGTCGCCAGCGTCGAGTACGACGACGGTTTCGGCCTGCGCGACCGCGGCGGGGTCAGCGAGACCGTGCAGGTCGTCGCGTACGCCAGTTCGCCGATGGCGCTCGCCGGGCCGCCGATACCGTTGCTGCGGATCGCCTGCGGCGCGTACGCGGTCGCGTTGCTGCTGATCGGGTTCCGAGTCGTCCACCGGATGACGCCGCTCCGAACGCTGGTGGCCGGGGTCCCGCCGGCGCTCCTCGGCTACGGCGTCTGCTACCGCGTGATCGCGTCGGTCCGAACTCTTCTCGGCTAGCGCCGCGCCCGGTCCGTCGGCGAGGCCCGCCGGGGCCGCCACGGGCGCTCTGCTCCGGCCGGGTCGGAGTCGACCGTTCCCGGCGAAGCGGTTGCGCGGGGCTTTCGACAACCGTTTTAGGCCCGAGACACTCGGTGTATTCAAATGGGATCCTGTATCATCTGTGGCGTCGACGTCGACGGTGGCGGTCGCATCTGCGATCCGCACCAGGAGGACGTCGTGTTCGACTTCCACGGGAACGCCCCCGATCAGCTCGTGCCCGACCGGTTCTACCGCGGCGTCGTCGACGGCTACGCCGAGTTCGGCGTGTTCATCGACCTCGCGCCGGGCGTGACCGGACTGCTCCACCGCTCCGAGCTCGACCGCCGGCTCGACAGCCTCGACTGGGAGCCCGGAGACGAGGTGTTCGTGCAGGTGAAGGGCGTCCGCGACAACGGGAACATCGACCTGGCGTGGTCGATCCGACAGGCCGACCGCGAGTTCCGCGGCGTGCTCGTTCAGGACGGTGACACGGAGCACCTGCCCGAGGAGGACGATGAGGACGACGCGGCCGACGAAGACGAGGCGGCCGAGACCGAACCGGCCGAACCGGACGCGCCCGACGAGGACGACGGTTCGAGCGGCACGGACGAGACGATCGACGACAACGAGTCGGCCGACGACGACGAGGCGGTCGAAGACGACGCCGCGACGGCGGCCGACGGGCCGGCCGACGAGGGCGTGTCGACGCGTTCGGCCGAGGACGACGTGTCCGACGCGGCGGCAGACGAAGCGCCGACCGACGCCGAGAGCGAAACCGAGGGCGACGAGTCCCAAACCGATGACTCCGAGGACCTCGACGACGACCGCGAACGCGTCGAGATCGGCGCCCTCGCCGAACTCGTCGGCGACGAGGTGCAGATCGACGGCGAGGTCGTCGGCGTCCGCCAGACCGGCGGGCCGACGATCTTCGAAGTACGGGACGAGAGCGGCGTGGTCGACGTCGCCGCGTTCGTCGAGCCGGGCGCCCGCGCGTACCCGAGCGTCGAGGTCGGCGACGTGGTACGGATCGACGGCGAGGTCGAGAGCCACCGCGGCGACGTGCAGGTCGAGTCCGCGGCGCTCGTCCTCCTCGAAGACGACGAGGCCGACGCCGTTCGCCGCCGGCTCGCCGAGGCGCTCACCGACGAGGCGCGTCCCGACGGGCTGCAGCCGCTGGCGGGCGACGAGACGGTCGCACAGCTCGCCGACGGGCTGCTCGACGCCGCGGAAGCGATCCGCCGCGCGGTCCTCGAATCGCGCCCCATCGTCGTGCGCCACACCGCCACCGCCGACGGCTACGTCGCCGGCGCGGCGGTCGAGCGCGCCGTGCTCCCGCTGATCCGCGACGAGCACGCCAAGAGCGACGCCGAGTACCACTACTTCACCCGCCGCCCGCTCGACGACCCGGTGTACGGCATGGACGCGGCGACGAACGACGCGACGCGCATGCTGCAGGACCGCGACCGCCACGACGAGAAGCTCCCGCTGTTCCTTCTCGTCGGCACCGGCTCGACGGTCGAGTCCGCCGACGGCATCGACCTGCTCTCCGTCTACGGCGTCGACGCGGTCGTCGTCGACGCGGAGGTCGCCGACCCCGAGACCCGCGAGGCCGTCGACACGCTCGTCTCCCCGGAGATCGAGTCGATCGAGGGCGACCTCTCGACGGGCGCGCTGGTGGCCTCGCTGGCCTCCGCGGTCAACGACGAGGTCCGCGACGACCTGCGGCACCTCCCCGCGGTGAGCTACTGGGACGACGCCCCCGACCGCTACGTCGACCTCGCCCGCGACGCGGGCTACGACGTCGAGCGCGTCGCGGAGCTCCGCGAAGCCGTCGCCCTGGAGGCGTACTACCAGTCGTATCAGGACAAGCGCGAACTCGTCGCCGACCTCCTCTTCGAGGACGGGGGTAACCTCGCGGCGCACGTCTCCGAGCAGTTCCGCGAGAAGCTGGAGACGGAGGTCGAGACCGCGACCGCGAACGTCGTCACCGAGGCGGTCGACGGCGTGGAGTTCGACGTGCTCGACACCGACGGCTACACCCACCGCTACGACTTCCCGCCGACGCCGCTCCTGCTCGACGACCTCCACCGTCGGCGCGCGAACGGCGAGGCGCACGCGACCGTCGGCATCGGCACCGACGAGCTGTACATCCGCACGACCGCCGACGTCTCCGTCCGCGGCGTCGCCGAGCGGACGGCCGAGCTCGCGCCCGCCGCCGACGTGGCGACGGCCGGGCTCCGCGAGGGTAAAATCGAGTTCCTCTCCGGCGAGCGCGAGGCCGTCGAAGACGCCGTCGTCGCCGCTATCGCCGAGGCGTTCTGAGGCGCGCGGGTAATTCTCGGGCGGCTCCTGAGAACTCCCGTGTATACCGTTCACCGATAAGTTATTGTTTCCGTGTTGACTCATACGGTGTGGGTGATAGTCACATGTCAACACAGCCGTCGGAACGAACGCTCCGCTCGGAGCTGCTGGGGAACGAGGTAACTTTCAACTACTCGGAGACGTGGCTCGCGTACTCCATGCTCGGTCTCCGGGTCGTGATGGCGTGGGTGTTCCTGCAGGCCGGGCTGTCGAAGCTGTTCGAAGGCGGGCTCGCCGACCCGCTCGCGTGGAGTTCAGTCGGCTTCCTCCAGAACGCGATCGCGGAGGCGAATCCGCTCCAGGGGCTGTTCCTCTTCTTCGCCGACTACGCGGCGATCATCGACCCGATGGTGGTGTTCGGGCAGATCCTGATCGGACTGGCGCTGCTGTTCGGCGCCGCCTTCCGGTTCGCCGCGCTGATGGGCGCGCTCATGATGGCGATGTTCTGGACCGCGGCGTGGCAAGGCGGCCTCATGGCCGGCTTCCCGGTGGCGCACGGCTACTTCGTCGACAGCTCGTTCGTCTACATGCTGCTGCTGTTCGGACTCGGCGCGTGGGGCGCGGGCCGGATCCTCGGGGTAGACCGCGTGGTGGAGGAGACGGAACTGGTGAAGAACAGGCCGTGGCTCCGCTACTTCCTCGGGTAGGCGACCGCGGTCTCGCCCCGACACCCCCCGTTATTGCCGCGTGAACGGTCCCGGCGGGAGGATGAGGTCGTCGAGTTCGGCGAGGTGTTTCACGTTGAACACGATCTGTAGCTCGTCGCTCACCGGATAGCCGTTACACGAGAGCCGGAACCCCCGATCGGTGAGTTCGTCGGGCATGATGTGGTTCGCGGGCTGTGAGAGCTCTCCGTCGACGAGATACACCGCGCAGTTCGCACAGGCGCCGCCCCGACACGAGAACGGCCACCCGAACCCGCGGTTCTCGGCCGCCTCCAACAGGCTCTCGTCGGGCTCGACGAGCAGGCGACCGTGCGCCGTCGCGTCGAGGTCGGCGTGCGACGCCTTCTCGAACAGATCCTCGTCGTCGAGCGACCAGCCGTAGTCGGCGAGCACGTCGTAATCGAGGAACTCGACGCGGACCGGCTCCACCTCGGCGGCGTCGCCGTCGTCGTCGCTCATGTCCACGTCGGCGGCCGCGCCGTCGGCGTCGCCGCCGCTCTCCGTCCGCTCGTCGATTTCGCGATAGGCGCGCCTGACGAGCTGGAACTCCTCGACCGTCCCGCCCTGGTCCGGGTGCGCCTTCTTGACGCGGTCGCGGTAGGCCCGCTCGATCGCGGCCTCGTCGGCGTCTTCGTCGACTCCCAACACCTCGAACGGCGAGACCATTCGCTGTCGTACCGTAGCGGACTGACGTACATAAACGCCACACAAGCCGGCAGCGAGGGGAGGCCGTTCGCGGCCGGGCGAACGAGTCGATGGTTTAAGAAGCGCGACGCCGACCGATCGGGTAATGGGAAACGCGGACCTACGCGACCTCGCCGCGATCCGGGACGTCGCGTTCGAGGAGATAGAGGGGAGCGTCGTCGCCGTCGACGCGCACAACTGGCTGTACCGCTACCTCACGACGACGGTCAAGTGGACGGCCGACGAGACGTACACGACCGCCGACGGCGTTGAGGTCGCGAACCTGATCGGCGTCGTCCAGGGGCTGCCGAAGTTCTTCGAGCACGACCTGGTCCCCGTGATGGTGTTCGACGGGGCCGTCACAGATTTAAAGGCCGCCGAGGTCGCGGAGCGGCGCGAGAAGCGCGAGCAAGCCGAGGAGCGGCGGGCGGCGGCCGCGGAGCGCGGCGACGCCGTCGAGGCCGCCCGGTTGGAGGCTCGCACCCAGCGCCTCACGGGGACGATCCAGGAGACGACCCGCGAGCTACTCCGGCTCCTCGACGTGCCGATCGTCGAGGCCCCCGCCGAGGGCGAGGCGCAGTGCGCGCACATGGCCGCGACCGGAACGGTCGACCACGCCGGGAGCGAGGACTACGACACCCTGCTGTTCGGCGCCCCGACGACGCTCCGACAGCTCACGAGCAAGGGGAACCCGGAACTGATGGACCTCGCGGCGACGCTCGAAGACCTCGAACTCGACCGGCAGGGGCTCGTCGACGTCGCCATGCTCTGTGGCACCGACTTCAACGAGGGCGTCCACGGCGTCGGGCCGAAGACCGCGGTGAAGGCCGTCAGAGAACACGGCGACCTGTGGGGCGTCCTCGACGCCCGCGGCGCCGAGATCCCGAACGCCGCCGAGATCCGCGAGCTGTTCATGGACCCCCCGGCGACCGACGTCGACGTCGACGCCGACGTGAACCCCGACGTCGCGGCCGCCCGGGCGTACGTCGTCGACGAGTGGGGCGTCGACGCCGACGAGGTGGAACGGGGGTTCGAGCGCATCAGGGAGTCGCAGGTCCAGACCGGTCTCGACCGCTGGTCGTGAGCGGCGGCCTCCGGGCCGCGAGCCGGCCCGCGCGACGGTGAGGGGGTGGCCGCGAACATACCTTTTATTTCCCCCTCGCGGGAAGGATACGCTACACGTGTCGTGGACCACTTCTCGACCGCGGACTCCGTCGGTCGTCGCGCCCCGGAAGCGGGCCGATCGACGCCGCGCGAACCGGCGGTGCGCGCCGCCCGGAGCGCGCCCGCTTCGAGCGTCCCACGACGACCACTTTCACCCATGAGCTTCGAAGTTCCCGACGAGTTACGCTACCTGGAATCGCACGAGTGGACCACGGCCGACGGCGACACCGTCCGCGTCGGCGTCTCCGACTTCGCGCAGGACGAGCTCGGCGACGTCGTGTTCGTCGAGCTCCCCGAGGTCGGCGACGAGGTCACCGCCGGCGAACCGTTCGGCGTCGTCGAGTCGATCAAGGCGGTGTCGGACCTGTACGCGCCCGTCTCGGGCGAGGTCGTCGCCGTCAACGAGGACCTGTTCGACCGGCCCGAGCTCGTCAACGAGGACCCGTACGGCGACGGGTGGATGCTGGAAGTCGAGCCGGCCGACGGCGGCGACGCCGAGGGGCTCCTCGACGCAGAGGCGTACGACGCGCAGATCGCCTGACGACTCCGACACGCGCAGCGAACCGACCCCCGGACGCGGGGGCCACCACCGGACACACGACCATGACCACCCCACCCTTCGACGGACGACCCGGAACCGGACGACAGAGCGACGGCGGACGCACAGGTGCGGACCGATGAGCGGGGCGAGCGGCACCCCGTACGCACCGCACACGGACGAGGAGACCGCGGCGATGCTCGCCGCCATCGGCGTCGCGGACGAGGAGGCGCTGTTCGACATTCCGGACGCGGTCGCCTTCGACGGCGAGTTCGGTATCGAACCGCGGACGGAGCGTGAGATCCGCGCGGAGTGCTCGCACCTCTTCGCCCGGAACGACGACCTCACGGAGTTCCTCGGGCGCGGCCACTACGGCCACTACGTCCCGAGCGTCGTCGACCACCTCGCGGACCGCGCGGAGTTCCTCACCAGCTACACCCAGTACCAGCCGGAGATATCGCAGGGGTTCCTCCAGGCCCTCTTCGAGTACCAGTCGATGCTCGTGGAGCTGACGGGGCTCCCGGTCGCGAACTGCTCGATGTACGACGCCGCGACCGCGCTCGGCGAGGCGGCGACGCTCGCGGACCGCGTCCGGTCGACCTCGGGCGACACCGTCCTCGTCCCGGACCATCTCCGCGAGGGCAAACGCGAGGTGCTCGCCAACTACTGCGACGGCGCCGACCTGACCGTTGAGTCGTACCCGATGGCCGACGGCAACGCCGACGTCGACGCGCTCGCCGACCGCCTCGGCGACGACGTCGTCATGGTGTACGCCGAGAACCCGACGGTCCGCGGCTGCGTCGAGGAGCGCCTCGGCGCGGTCGGCGACCTCGCGGGCGACGCCGACGCGCTGTTCGTCCTCGGGTCGGACGTCGTCTCGCTGGCGGTCCTCGAGGAGCCGGCGAGCGTCGGCGCCGACGTCGTCGTCGGCGAGGCGAGCGTTATCGGACTCCCGACCGCCTACGGGATGGGCCTCGGGATCTTCGCCTGCAGCGACGAGTTCCTCCGGCAGGTGCCGGGCCGCCTCGTCGGCGCGAGCGAGGACGCCGGCGGCGACCGCGCGTTCACGCTCACGCTCCAGACCCGCGAACAGCACATCCGGAAGGAGCGGGCGACCTCCAACATCTGCACCAATCAGGCGTGGGTCGCGCTCCGCGCGGCGATCCACGCCGCGTCGCTCGGTCCGGACGGCCTCGTCGACCTCGCGAACGACTGCGTCCGCGAGGCGGCCGCGCTCGCCGACCGGATCGACGCGCTGGACGGCGCGATCGCGCCGGTCCACGACCGCCACCACGTCCGGGAGTTCGTCGTCCGCGTCGATCAGCCGGCCGCGCCGATCGCCGAGGACTTAGCGGAGATGGGGTTCGCGGTCCACGTCGTCGGTGACCACCTCCTGCAGGTGTGCGTGACCGACCTGAACGCGGAGCGGACGGACGACCTCGTCGCGGCGTTCGAGGAGGTGATCTGAGTGATCCACGACCAGGCCAGCTACGAGCGCGACGGCGAGGACGTCCGCGAACCCCTGCTCTCCGAGAAGGGGGAGACGACCGTCGACGTGGGGGAGGAGTCGCCGCTCCCCGACGGCCTGACGCGCGACGAACTCACCCTTCCGTCGCCGTCGGAACCGGAGATCGCCCGCCACTACACCCGGCTCTCGCAGATGAACTGGGCGATCGACTCCGGGCCGTACCCCCTCGGAAGCTGCACGATGAAGTACAACCCCAAGTTCACCGAGGACGTCGCCGCCGACCCGAACGCGGCGGTCCACCCGGACCGCTCCGAGCGGTCCGTGCAGGGGAACCTCGAGCTCCAGTACCGGCTCCAAGAGTTCCTCGCCGAGATCGGCGGCATGGACGCCGTGACCCTCCAGCCGCCGGCGGGCGCGGCCGGCGAGCTCACAGGCATTCTCGTCGCGAAGGCGTACCACGAGCACCACGGGAACGACCGGTCGGAGGTCGTGATCCCGGCGTCGGCGCACGGGACGAACTTCGCGACCGCCGCGACCGCGGGCTACGACGTGGTCGAGCTCCCCTCCGGCGAGGACGGGCGGGTCGACGTCGAGGCGCTGGAGGCGGCCGTCGGCGACGACACGGCCGCGCTCATGCTCACCAACCCGAACACCGTCGGGCTCTTCGAACGCGACATCGCGGAGATCGCGGACATCGTCCACGACGCGGGCGGCCTGCTCTACTACGACGGCGCGAATCTCAACGCCCTGCTCGGCCGCGGCCGCCCCGGCGACATGGGGTTCGACGTGATGCATTACAACGTCCACAAGACGTTCGCGACCCCGCACGGCGGCGGCGGCCCCGGCGCCGGGCCGGTCGGCGTCGTCGACGAGCTGTCCGAGTTCCTCCCGTCCCCGCAGGTCCGCGAGAACGAGACCGTCAGCGGGTACGAGCGCTTCGAGCCCGAGCACTCCATCGGGAAGGTCCACGGGTTCACCGGGAACTGGCTCGTCCTCGTCAAGACGTACGCGTACATCGCCCGCCTCGGCGACGAGGGCCTCTCGGACGCCGCCGCGAAGGCCGTGTTAAACGCGAACTACCTCGCCGAACAGATCGACCTCGACGTGCCGCACGGTCCCTTCCACCACGAGTTCGCGGCGACGGCGGGCGAGCGCGACGCCGCCGACGTCGCCAAGCGGATGCTCGACTTCGGCGTCCACCCGCCGACCACGAAGTGGCCCGAGATGGTGCCCGAGGCCATGCTGACGGAACCGACCGAAATCGAGGGGCAGTCGTCGCTCGACGACCTCGCGGAGGCGTTCAACCTCGCGTACGCCGACACCGACGAGGCGCTCGACGCCGCCCCGAACCGGACCGCGGCGGGCCGCATCGACCAGGTCTCCGCCGCGCGGAACCCGCGGCTCTCGTGGCAGGCGCTCGACGACGAATAGGGTAGCGCGGTCGACTCGCGGGCTTCTTTCCGTCGCCTCACAACGCGTCTCGGGGGCCGGCGCTCCCGGGCGACGCGGTCCGTGCCGTGCGTCCGCCGAGGGTCTCCAACTCGAAGTTCTCGAACTGCGATGGCACCTCGCCCTCGGCCGCGTACACGTAGAGCGCGGTCTTCGCGACGCCCCAGACCGTCTGACTGAGCAGGTACGTGGTCGCGAGCGCGACGGCCACCAACACCACCCCGACGACGCCGCCCGCGGCCGGAAACACGGCGGCGAGCGGCAGCGAGACGGCGAGCGCGGCGACGACGAGTCCGATCCCGAAGAGCCCGACGACGAGCGTGACGCCGAAGCCGGCGCCAAGCGTCTCGCCCCAGGTGTCTCGGAACGTCGCGGCGCTCCGCGAGAACATCGAGGTGACGGTGACCTCCTCGAACACCAGCACCGGCACGACGAAGAACGTCGTGACGCTCCAGCCAACGGCGAACAGCGCGCCCAACAGGTCCGCGACCGGGTTGTCCGAGTCTTCGAGGACCTTGATCAGGACGCTCACCGTCGCGGAGATCAGCGACCACGCGACGATCGGACCCAGCCGCCCCCAGACGGCCGAGAGGCTCGCACGGACGCTGGGGTTCCGCCCGTGGAAGGCCTCGTTGGTCGCGTGGACGAGCGCCGCGGCGGCGTTGGTGCTCAGGAACGTCGTGACGAAGTACCAGACGAACAGGGCGACGTACTCTACCCCGCTCCCGACGAGGTTCGCCACCAGCATCGGGATCAGGAAGACGACGAAGAAGCCGGCGCTCGCGGCGGCGGCGATCAGGGGGAACGCCAGCAGCTCGGGGTTCTCCCGGATGACGCCGGCGCTGTCCGTCGTGAGCGTCCAGCCGGTTCGGACCCGGTCGAAGAGTCCGATCCGGCCGCCGGCGGTTCCGGTCACCATGGACTTCCATCACCGCATCCTGATAAATAACCGACGGCCGCTCCGCAACCGACGGACCACGGCGTGACTCACCCGACCGCTCGCGGCCGACTGGCCCGCCGACGGCGACTGCGGTGATGCCGGCGGTCTCCCCGGTTCTCGACCGCTTCGCCGGGACTCCGACGGCGACGCCCACCGATCGCCGCTCTACATCTCCCAGTAGTCGACGGCGTCGTCGGCGTCGTAGTACCCCTCCAGCGAGCGCTCCTCCCGGCCGCCCGGCGGCGACCCGACGTAGACGCCGAACGTGCCCGAGTCGGGATACACCGTCACGTCCGGTTCGGTCATCGTCGACATGACGAGGTAGCGCACCCGCTCGTCGCCCTCGTTGACGACGCGGTGCGCGCCGGAGTCGTCCGCCGCGAACGCGACGTAGTCGCCGGCCTCGATCCCGACGGTCTCCCCGTCGTGACGCAGCGTCGCCTCGCCGGCGAGGACGTACATCGCCTCCTCGTTTGCGGTGTGGTAGTGGTACGGCCACGACTTCGCTCCGGCGGGTAGCTCGTAGAGGCTACAGCCGATCCCCTCGCCGCCCGCCGCCTCGGCGAGTCGCTTCCGGCGGAACCGCACCTCGCCGCGCTCCGTCTCCGTCCAGTCGAGCTCGTCCTCGTGAACGTGTCCCATGGACGGGGCATCGGGGGAGCGAGCAAAACGGTTTGGGGCGTGCCGTCTCCGGGCCGCTCGCCCGGCCGAACCGGAACCACTACGGCGAGCGGTCGCCACCCCTCGCGCATGGAACTCGGCGTCATCGGACTCGGACGGATGGGGCAGATCGTCGTGAACCGGTCGCTGGCGGCGGGCCACGACGTGGTCGCCTTCGACCTCTCGGCTGAGGCGACGGCGACGGCGGCCGACGCGGGCGCGACGCCCGCCGACTCGCTCGACGACCTCTGTGACCGGCTGGGCGAGGAGAAACGGATCTGGCTCATGGTGCCCGCGGGCGAGGCGGTCGACGCCACCCTCTCGGAGCTCGAACCGCACCTCGGCGCCGACGACGTGGTCGTCGACGGCGGCAACTCGCGGTTCCACGAGTCGGTCCGGCGCGCCGAGGCGACGGACGCCGCCTACCTCGACTGCGGCACGTCAGGCGGCCCGGCCAGCGCCGAGGCGGGCTTCTCGCTGATGGTCGGCGGCCCGGAGTGGGCCTACGAGGCGCTGGTGCCGGTCTTCGACGCGGTCGCGACCGGGCCGGACGGCCACGACCGGATGGGCGAGTCCGGCTCGGGCCACTACGTCAAGATGGTCCACAACGGCGTGGAGTACGCGCTGATGCAGGCGTACGGCGAGGGGTTCGAACTGCTCGCCGAGGGCCGGTACGACCTCGACATGGAGTCGGTCGCGCGCACGTGGAACAACGGCGCCGTGATCCGGTCGTGGCTCCTCGAACTGTGCGAGGAGGCGTTCCGCGAGGAGGGGTCCGACCTGGGCGACGTCGCGGACCACGTCGCCGGCGGCTCCACCGGCACGTGGACGGTCGAGGAGGCCCTCGAACAGGAGGTCCCGGTCCCGCTCATTTATCAGGCGCTCGCGGAGCGGTTCGACTCGCGGAACGAGGGGCGGTTCTCGCGACGGCTCGCGAACCGACTGCGGTACGGATTCGGGCGGCACGAGGTCGCGCGGCGGTCGGACGAGGCGTAGCGGCCGGTCGATTTTCGGGGAGACTTCCCCATCGACGCCGAATATCAATCGAGAGCACGCTGCGAGTAATATTTATATAGTGGCGTGTTAGTGACTCACATGCACAGTATGTTCGAGCGATTCTCGAGCGGATACTACCTGGGGGAACTGTACGTCGAGCCCCACGACGGCGACCGCGCCGTCATCCAGCGGGCCGACCACGAACACGTCAACGAGCAGCTGTACGCGGACGGCGAGGGCGTCGAGCGACTCGACGCGCCCCTCGTGATGAAGGTCGGCAGCGGCCACATCGCCGTCGCCGGCGACGACGACGTACCGAGCGGCACGCTCGCGGTTCCGCTCGAGATCGCCGACGAGACCCTCCCGGACCGGCGGAACGTCCTGCTGGCGGACGCCGACCGCGCCGAGAACCTGCTCCGGTGGGAGGGGTGGGAACCGTTCGTGAACGCGTGACACGCCGGGGTGTGAGGACGGCGTCTGGGAGGTAATCGGGGCCCGGCGGTGGGGGACACGCGGTCGGTTATTTATCGGCGATAGGCAGAACGTCAGCGGAAGCGACGGGCTATTTATACGGAATCTCGCGACCCGTCACCCCGCAGACGCACCTTTTAGGTCGCCGGGGGTCGCGGATTCGGTATGATCGACAGGCTGCTCGGGCGCGCCGCGCTGAAAGAGCGGATCGCGGAGCTGGAAGAGGAGAAGCACCACCTCGAACGCCG
>Ga0102939_1000230_pt1 | contig 19665 bp, 20 predicted proteins | sample SalPon2_B_H2O_MG_FD_78214 | JGI IMG/M metagenome (GOLD analysis project Ga0102939, IMG submission 78214) | Salt pond water microbial communities from South San Francisco under conditions of wetland restoration - Salt Pond MetaG R2_B_H2O_MG | ecosystem: Environmental > Aquatic > Non-marine Saline... | reverse complement strand
AGGGCGACGTCGATGCCGAGCCTCTCGGCGACGTCGATGGCGGCGCGCATGTCCGCGCCCGGCTCGATGTCGAAGCGGTCACCGAGCTGGGTCTGGACGTACGAGAGCATCCAGTACGCGAGGAACTGGAAGACGGTGTTGCCGCGCAGGAGGTCGCCCGCGTCGAGGTCGTCCGGCGTCTCGCCCTGCATCTGTCGGTACCGTCCCTCGTCGAGCTCGACCGCGACGACGTCGGGGCGCTCCGCCTCGATCGTCTCCTCCACCTCGTCGACCGAGTGCTCGGAGACGTGCGCGGTCCCGACGACCGTCACCGAGCCCGCTTCGCTCCCGGCACCGTCGTCGGGGCCGGACGCCGCCGGAGGGTCGCTCGCCGTCGGGGGCGCGGACGCGCCGTCGGAGCCCCCTGGCGTCTCTGTCATTGCCGGAAGGTACCCTCTCACGGCGTTTAGGGTTTGTGAGTCGATGTGAGCCGCGGCGACCCTTATCGATCCAACATATTTGTATCCTCACGGCGTTGACGACCGTGTATGTCGCGGCTGTTCCCCTCCCTCCCCGACGCGACCCCCGACGACCGGGAGCCGCGGGTCGTGGGCGTCGACGACGAGGACGCGGACGACCTCATCGCGGCGCTCAGCTCCGAGACCGCCCGCCGGATCCTCACCTACCTCCACGACGAGCCGGCGACGAAGTCGGAGATCGCCGCCGAGGTCGACACATCGCTCCAGAACGTGCAGTACCACCTCGCCAAGCTCGACGGCGCCGACCTCGTCGACGTCGTCGACACGACCTACTCCGAGAAGGGCCGCGAGATGGACGTGTACGCGGCGGCGGACGAGCCGCTCGTCCTGTTCGCCGGCGGCAGCGAGGAGTCGGCCGGGATCAAGAGCGCCCTCACGCGGCTGCTCGGCGGGTACGCGCTCATCGGGGTGGCGGCCGTCGTCGCCCAGCGCGTGCTCGCCGTGGCGGGTCCGACGGCGCAGGTGACGAGGACGACGACCGGGGGCGGGGACGCGGGGGCCGCCGGGGCAGACGGCGTGACACAGGAGAGCGCCACCGAGGGCGGCGACGCGGCGATCGAGGGCACGGTCGAGTACGTCGTCGACCCGGTCGCCGAGTACGCGGTCTCGCTGCTCGAGCCCGGCGTCGTCTTCTTCCTCGGCGCGGCGCTCGTGTTCACGGTCGCGTGGGCGTACTGGTACCGACGCGCTCGGCGCTGACGGGCGCGCGCCGCGGAGTGCGCGCGGCGAGGGTCGCGACGCCGCCCGCGCGTGGGACAGGTATTCATGTCACCGTCGCTTCGTGCCGGTATGGAACACGAGGCCGACGTCGTCGGAGTCGGAACGGGCTCTGCGCCGGGCGGCGACGTCCCGGCGGTGATCCTCTCCGCCCGCGGGGAGTACGTCCCGATATTCGTGAGCGCCGATCAGGCGCAGTCGATCGGGCTGGCGCTGGAGGGCGAGGCGTTCGACCGCCCGCTGACGCACGACCTGCTCGTGGAGGTCCTGACGGAGTTCGGCGGGGCGATCGACCGCGTCCGCGTGGACGACCTCCGCGACGGGACCTTCTACGCGAAGATCGACGCGGAGCGGTACGAGGACGGTGAGCCGGAGGGGTTCGTCTTCGACGCCCGACCCTCCGACGCGCTCGCGCTCGCCGTCCGGGTCGACTGCCCCATCATCGTCTCCGACGAGGTGATCGACGAGGCCGGTCGGTCCCCGGACTCCGTCCGCTTCGACGACGAGTCGGTCGGCGACACCTGACTGCGGCCCTCCTCTCGACGACGGGCAAAGCCCGAGATTCAAGTCCTCCGCCCGTTGACCCGTCGTATGGACGAGACGGCGACCGTCGCGGAGTCGCACACCGAGATGACCGAGATGTTGCTGCCGAACGACACGAACAACCTCGGGCGGGCGCTCGGGGGCGCCGTCCTCCACTGGATGGACATCTGCGGCGCCATCGCCGGGATGCGCTTCGCGAACCGACAGGTGGTCACCGCGTCGATGGACCACGTGGACTTCATCGCCCCCATCGAGATGGGCGAGGTCGCCGTCATCGAGGGGTACGTCTTCAACGTCGGGCGGACGAGCCTCGACGTGAAGGTCGACGTGCGCGCCGAGAACCCCCGGACCGACGAGCGGCGACGCACGACGACCTCCTACTTCACCTTCGTCGCGCTCGACGAGCAGGGCTCCCCGACGAGCGTCCCCGAGCTGACCTGTCCGACCCCCGAGGAGACGGCGCTGCGCGAGGAGGCGATCGAGGGGCGGCGCGAACAGCTCACCGACATCGTGGAGCGGTACGACCTGTAGCCGCCGCTCGCGCGCCCGTCACTCCCCGGCGACCACGTCGACGCGCGGGCCGCCGCCGGTCCCGACGTCGAGCGACGCGACCGCCGCCTCGTGCGCCTCGCGGACGCGATCGGTGAAGGCGTCGAGCGACTCCCCCTCGGCGGCGGCGAGGTGAGTCGGACAGCCGCAGTCGGACGCGCCGAACCCGGAGACGGGCCCCGCGGGGAGGCGCTCGGCGACCGCGCACTCGACGTCGACGCCGCCGCTCCGGACGACGGCGTCGATCCGGGCGCCCGAGTGACCGAGCAGGTAGTCGACGTGCCAGTGGCGGACGTCGTGGGCGCCGCGCGCGGTCCGGCGGTGTCGGTCGACGCGCGAGAAGCCGCCCGCGCCGAGCGCGCTGCCGGTGTACGCGTAGACGCCGGGCTCGAAGCGGCGGTCGCCGAGCGCGCCGACCTCGACCGCGGCGGGGGTCGTCAGGTCGACGATCAGCGTGTAGGTGCCGCCGTCGTCGGCGCCGTCCCCGCTCACGACAGCGCCTCCGGTCGCTCGCTCGCGGCCGGTCGGAGGTCGTCGACGAGGTCGCTCGCGGCGTCCGTCAGCCGGTAGGTCTCGTGGACGTCCGCCGGGTCGCGACCGCGCCCCGACAGCTTCCCCACGACGTCGGCGATCCGGTCGTAGTTGTCGCGGACGAGCCCGCCGACGATCCCCGGCGTCCCCGCCCGGTCGGCGAGCTCTTCGGCCGCCGAGCGGCCGGCGTACACGCGGCGCTCGACCGGGTCGACGAACACCATCGCGAACGGCCGCGAGCCGAACTGCGCGTCGAGGAACGGACCGACCGGATCGGCCTCCCACGGCACCGCGACGACGCCCTCCAGCCGGCGGAGCGCGATCGCCGCGACGGAGCAGTAGGGACAGTCGCCGTCGAAGATCAGCACCGGGGCGTCCGAGTCTGCGTTCATGCGTCCACGTACGGTCCGTGGCGGCTTAAGCGGCCGGCCGGCGGGGAAAAAGGGGGTAGAATCGAGCGCGGAAAGCGTCGATCGCGTCTCAGTGCGAGTGGCCGAGCGCGTCCTCGAGCGACTGCCCGAACCGCTCCTCGAACAGCTCCGCGGCCGTCTCGTTCATCTCCGCGATGTCCTCCGGCACGTCGCCCTCGCTGTGGTGGACGATGACGTGCGCCTGCTGGGCCATCGCCTGCACCACGACGTCGCTGACGACGCGGGTGCCCTGCTCGCCCTGCTCGCTGAGCACGTCGACGAGACCGGCGGGCAGTTCGAACGACTCCTCGTCACCGTCGGGACCGGTGATGGTGTAAGTTTCTGTCTCTCCCATACGCGCATCTCGCGGTCGGGACATAAGGGTCTGTGGAAAGCGCGCGCCGGGGGCGCACGGGCGCCCCGCTCACCGATCGTCGCGGCCCGCGGTCCCGGGCTATCCGTGCGCGGAAACGGCCGTGACCGAGAAGCCGGAGAGGGCGATGGTCGAGAGGTACACCGCGATGGCGGTGACGACGATGGACCCGCCGGAGGGGAGGCCGAGCCCGATCGAGACCGCGAAGCCGCCGAGCACCGACAGCTGACCGAAGATCACCGAGAGGTACGTCGCCTCGCGGAAGCTCCGGGCGACCTGTGAGGCGGCGGCGACGGGGACGACGAGCATCGCGGCGACGAGGATGACGCCGAGCACCTGCATCGCGCCGACGACGACGACCGCGGTCAACACCACGAGGAGCGTGTTGTAGCCGGTGACGTTCAGCTGGGCGACCCGCGCCGCCTGCTCGTCGAAGGTGATGAAGAGGAGCTGTTTGTACGTCAGCGCCACGCCGGCGACGACCACCAGCGAGAGCGCCCCCATCAGCCGCGCGCCCTCCGCCGTGACGACCGCGAGGTTCCCGAACAGGTACCCCTCGATGTTGATCGCCGTCAGCCCGCGCCCGTAGCTGACGATCAGGGTGCCGACCGCGAAGCTCCCGCTGAGCATGATCGCGATCGGCACGTCGCCGTACGCGTCAGTGCGTTCGGTGAGCCACTGGACCGCGAGCGCGCCCAGGATGCCGACGACGAGCGCGACGAGCAGCAGCGAGCCGTCCCAGCCGGTCGAGGCGTTGACGAGGATACCGATCGCGACGCCGGCGAACGCCGTGTGCGCCAGCGTCTCCCCGATGAGCGCCATCTCGCGGTGGACGAGGAACGACCCGACGAGCGGCGCGACGACGCCGACGAGCACGCCGACCGACATCGACTGCCACATGATCGGGTGCCGGAACACGTTCGTCCCGAAGGCGGCGTCCATCCCCCGCCCCAGCGAGCGGAACCCGGCGTACAGGCCGCTCGCGACCGGGAGGTCCTGCGCCCAGTAGAGGAGGAGGAACCCGAGCATGCCGACCGCGACGGCCCCCGTGACGCCGATCCCCGCGAGTTCGATCGTCCGGCGAAGGCCGCGCTCGGGGCGCGCGTTCGCGCTCGGGGTCTCCTCGCCGTCCGGCGTCGTGGTCTCGCTCATCAGTGGTGGTGGTGCACGACCTGTCCGGTCGCGCCGTACGCCTCGGCGAGGGCGTCGCTCTCGACGAACGACTCGGTGTCGCCGTGGTGGTACAGCTCGGTGTTGATACAGGCGATGCGGTTCGCGCGGTCGGTGACGACGCCGATGTCGTGCTCGATGAGGATGATGGTGATACCGTCGTCGTTCAGGTCGTCGAGGAGGGCGTAGAAGGCGTCTCGCGACTCGGCGTCGACGCCGACCGTCGGCTCGTCGAGCGCGAGCAGGTCGGCGTCGCTGGCGAGCGCTCGCGCGATGTACGCCCGCTGCTTCTGGCCGCCGGACAGCTCGGTGACGAGCCGGTCGGCGAGGTCGCCGATCCCGACCGTCTCGATGGCGTCGGCGACGGCGGCGCGGTCGGCCTCGGAGAGCCGCCCCCGCCCGGCGTGCGCGAACCGACCCATGGTCACGCACTCGCGGACCGTGACGGGCATCGACCCGCCGCGGCTCGTCGCCTTCTGCGAGACGTAGCCGATCCGGCCGCCGTCGTCGAACTCGTCGACCGGGCGACCGAACAGCTCGACGGTGCCCGCGTCGGGCTCGTGGAGCCCGAGCATGAGGTGGAGCAGGGTCGTCTTCCCGGAGCCGTTCGGGCCGATGAGCCCGAGGAAGTCGCCCTCCTCGACCGTCAGAGAGACGTCGCTCACGGCGACGGTGTCGCCGTAGGCGAACGTTACGCCGTCGAGGTCGACGATTGCGGTCACTGCGTGTTCCGTGTGTGCGTCGTCCGGACGTTTAGCTCTTGTAGTCCGTCGCCGCCTCGCCGCGGGTCCGTAGGCGTCCGGGTCACTGGACGCCGAAGGCGCGCTCGAACGCCGGGAGGTTGACCTCGGTCATCTGTTCGAGGTAGCCGTAGCCGGCCTCGTTCCACTCCTCGGTCGTCCCGCCGGCCGGGCTGACGGCCATCGTCTCCGTGGCGTCGCTGTTCTCGACTATCGTCTCGGCCAGCGTCGTCGACTCGAACCGGTCGTAGAGGATCGTGTCGATCCCCTCCGCGTCCACCAGTTCGATGGTGTCGGCGATCTGGCTCTGGCTCGGCTCGTTCTGCGGCGAGACCCCGACCGGCGAGTGGAGTCGGAACCCGTAGCGCGCCTCAAGGTACTGGAACGAGTTGTGGCCCGCGACGACGGCCACCTCGCGGTCGGCGTCCGCCGCGATCGACCGGAAGCCGGCGTCGACCGCGTCCAGTTCCTCGGCGTACGCGGCCGCGTTGTCGGCGTACGCCTCGGCGTTTTCGGGGTCGGCCTCGCCGAGTCCCGTCGCGATGGTCTCGACCATCGTCGCCGCGAACACCGGGTCGACCCAGACGTGCGGGTCGTGCTGACGGTCCTCGTCGTGGCCGTCTTCGTCGTGGCCATCCTCTTCATGCCCGTCTTCGCCGTGGCCATCCTCCTCGTGCCCGTCTTCGTCGTGCCCGCCCTCTTCATGCCCGTCCTCGTCGTGCCCGTCCCCGCCGCTCTCCTCCCCGTGCGAGTGGTCCCAGTCGAGCAGGTCGCCCTCGACGTCGGCGAGCGCGTCGACGACCGCGACCGAGTCGTAGTCGGCCTCCAGCGTCGCGGCGAGGTCCTGCGCCCAGGCGAACTCGGGGGAGTCGAGGTAGACGAACGCGTCGGTCGCGGCGACGTCCGCGGCGAGGGTCCCGTCGGGCGTCCAGCCGTGTCCGAGCCGACCGACCTCGACCGGGTTCTCGAAGCTCGCGCGGTCGCCGACGACCTCGTTCGCCCAGTCGTTGAGGGTGAAGAAGGCGGCGTACCCGCCGTCGAACCCCTGGGATCCGCCGCCCGTGGCGCCGGAGCAACCGGCGAGCGAGGTCGCCGCGCCGGCGGCCAACAGTCCCGCTCCGCCCCGCAGCACCGATCGGCGTGAGTGATGCATACCGACTCGTAGCGACTGTTAATAGAAAAGCGTTGTTACTTCATAAGTCTGATTTAATAACTCGGGCGGCGGGAGCGGGATTCAGTTAACAACTCCGGCCGGAGTCGTCAGCGACCCCCGAGTAATCGGCGAGGCGGCCCCCGTTCACTCGGTGAGACCGATCGTCGTCGCGTCCGCGAGCGCCGCGAGCCGTTCGGGGTCGATCGCGAACAGCGCGCTCGGCGTGCCCGCGGCGCCGTACACGGTGTCGTACTCGGCGAGCGTCGGGTCGAAGACGGCGGGGAGCGCGGCGTCGTGGCACAGCGGGGGGACCCCGCCGATGCTCCAACCGACCACGTCGCGGATCCGCGCGGGGTCCGCCATGGCGGCGTCGTCCGCCCCGAAGTGGGCCGCGACCGCGTCCAAGTCGAGTCGGTTCGCGCCGCTGGTGATCGCGGCCACGAGCCGGTCCCCGTCGGCGTCGGCGTCGCCTTCGGTCTCGACCGCGGCGTCCCCGCCCGAGAGCGACACCACGATCGTGGAGGCGATCGCCGCGGTGTCGCAGCCGACGGCGTCGGCCGCCGCGGCCGCCGTCTCCGTGCCGGCGTCGAACTCCACCACGTCGAGGTCGACGCCGTACCTGTCCCGCGCCCGTGCCGCGAACTCCGCCGCGCGCTCGTGCATGGCAAGAAGGAGGCTCGCGACGGGGTATGAAGCTCCCGACCGCGGCACGTATGGCGGCCGGTCGAAACCGCCCCCGCGGGACGCAGACGGCGGCTTAGCGCGTTCGCAACTCGTCCTTGTCCTTGATCACGCGGGCGTCGCCCTCGCCGGAGGTGACCTCGTTGACGAGGTCGTACAGGTCGTTCTGTAGCCCGGCGGGGAACGTGAGGACGCCGACCCACGAGCCGTCGTTCTGCCACTCCTCGCGCTCCAAGTCGCCGAACTCGCGGATCTGCGCCTGACCGGAACCCGCGTAGTCGGCGGGGAGCTGGACCGCCATCGTCACCTCCTCGAACCGGATCGGGATGACCGGACGGAGCGCCTCTAACGCGTCGTCGACCTGATTTTCGACGGGCTCCATCGGGTCGACCTGAAACCCGGCTTCCTCCAGCGCCCGCTCGATGCGCTCCGGCGGGTGCGGGGAGTCGTCCATCTGCGGGTTCACCGCGTTGCGGGTGATGGTGGTGACGAGCTGTCTGTGCTTCTGCTCCTGCATCTCCTCGCGCTGCTCGGCGGTGATCTGGATCTCCCCGCGCTCGACGACCTGCGGGATGATCGCCAGCGGGTCGGTCGTCCCGAACACCGTCTCGAGGTCCTCCTCCGCCGGGCGGTCGCCCCGCGAGGCGTTCTCGAACACGTCCTCGGCGGCGATCACGTCCTCCAACTCGCCGTCGAACTCACCGCGTTTCATCTCCAACGCCGCGTCCGGGTCGATCAGTACTTCGAACCGTTCGCCGTGGGACTCCAGTCGGGCCGTCACGGCCTCGTCGAGCGATATCATACCGACTGATACCACCCCCGCACTGAAAAAGCCTCCCGCGCCCCGTGCGGCCGCTCGCCCGCCTGCGACTCGGGCGGTCGTTCAGGGACGCTCGTCGTCCCAGTCGTCGCGACAGGCCTGCGAACAGAACCGTCGGTGCGTCACGTCGGCCCCGTCGACCCACGTCACGGTCCGGCGGCCGGCGCCCAGCGCCGGCTCCCCGCACGTCGCGCAGCGCGGCGCGGACTCCTCGTCGACGTCCTCTTCGAGGTCGGAAGTCGCATCTACCATACCCGTCCGTACGCCCCCGGGCACTTGAACCCGCGAAGGGCGGCAGTTCTGGCCGGGCCGAACCCGGTCGACCGACGCGACCGACCGGGCGGTCGCACCGATCGGACCGCGGGCCCGCTACCGGCCGCGAGGAGGCTCGCTCGGCGGTCGAAGCGGCGCGTCCGGCGACGACTTCAGCCGCGACGGGTGTTCGACGGTGACCGCCGCGTCGGACGGGGGATCGGACAGGATCCGCTCGCGCCCGTCCGGCCACCGGACGGCGACCCGACGCGGCGTCGCCCCGCCGAGACCGAAGTGCGCGACCGGTTCGGTCTGGCAGAGACAGCCGCCGCCGGCGTCGATGGCGCGGCGCTGGACGCCGGCCGTCGTCTCCAAGCGCACCACGGCGCCGCGGGCGGGCGCCCCGTGGCGCGTGGTGGGGCGCACGCGGAGCCACCCGGCCGCGGCGGCGTCGGGGACCTCGTACACCGATATCGGCTGCGCGGCGACTTCCCCGTGAACGACGAGGAGCTCCAAGACGCCGTCGTCGTCGAGGTCGGCCGCCACCGCCCCGGTCCCGAAGCCGTCCGGCTCGGCGGCGGGACCGAGGTCGACGGGCCGCCAGCGGGAGTCGGCGACGCCGGCCTCCGACCCGTCCCCGCCGACCCGCTCGTAGAGGCGGTTCGGCTCGCCGGAGACGTTGTAGAACAGCTCCTCGCGGCCGTCGTTGTCGAAGTCGGCCGCGACGACGGTCCGGACCCGACCGGGCTCCCGGAGCGCCGCTGGGGCGACGTCCTCGAAGCCGCCGGCCGCGGTGTATCGGAGGAGCCGGTTCGGGCCGTCCTCGTTGCCGACCGCGAACGCGAACGTCCCGCTCTCGTCGACGAGCGCGGCGCCGCGGGTGTCCCCCGAAGGGTCGGCCAACGCCCCGCCGCGGGTCAGGTCGTAGTTGCCGTTCTCGTTCCGGAACAGCCGGTTGGGTCCGCGTTCGACGCCCGCGAACAGGTCGCCCGCGCCGGTGCAGTGGGGCACCGCGAGCAGGGAGCGGCAGCCGCCGTCGACCTCCAGCCCGACGGCGTCGGCCATGTCGGTTATCTCGCCGTCGTCGCCGAGCTCGTAGAACGCGAGCGACGCGGCGTATCCGGAGACGGCGACCCCGTAGCGGCCGGTTCCAAGGCGGTCGAGCGCGGCGACGGATCGCCCGGCGCGCACGTCGAGTCGGTCCGCGTTCACCCCGAGCGCGAACACGTCGGTCCAGCGGTAGCCGTCGGACTCGAGCCGGCTCAAGAGGAGGTCCGGGTCGCCGCCGCCGTCGACCCCCATCGTGCAGTTGTGAACGTACACCTCCTCGCAGCCGTCGGCGTCGAGGTCGGCCGCGCACACGCCCATCCCGTGGCGGGTCCCGTCAGCGACGATGCCGCACGCCGTGTCGACGAAGCGGTCGCCGTCGCGGGCGTACAGCCGGTTCGGTTCGCCGTACCCGGCGACGAACACGAGCGGTCCGTTCCGCCCCGGCGTCACCGCGACGCCGTACCCGCGGATCGGATCGCCGTCACCCACGAGGTCGGACCGCTCCGTGAACATGGTCTCCCGTCACCGCTCGGGAAATATGAACTCACGGGTTAGATTCAGCTCGGGAAGGGTAAATCCGGACTCGGCTCCGCGCTACAGGTTCCGCTCGATGTACCGGTTCATCTCGCGGACGCGCTCGGTGTCGAAGGTCCACATCCCCCGCCAGACCCGCGGTTCGGTCTCCACGGCGAGGAGGCCGACGCCGCCGTCGACGCCGCGTTCGAGGTCCGTCCCCGCCGCGTCGGTCACCGGCTTCGGGCCGCCCGGTGGGCGATACACGACGAACCAGCTGTGGGTGAAATCGTGGCTGTCGCCGCCGTGGACCACCGCGTCGAGGTCGCGAGGAAGCTCGTCCGGCACCCCGTACAGATGCGTGTCGACGCCGGCGTCGGCCACGCGCTCGTACACCCGCCGGGTGCCGATCTCGTCGTCGATCCGCGAGAGCCGCTGGAACGACGACCGGAGCGTTCCGCCGCCGGCCGTCCAGGCGACGCGCTCGATGAACCGAGAGACGGTGATGAGAAGCAGCTTCTGTCGGTTCGATTCGGGATAGCCGCGGAGGGTGAACTGCGTGTCGTCGAGGCCGGTTATCACCGACGGCAGTTCGAGGTCCGCCAGGGTGCGACTGCCGGTGATGTAGAGGTCCGAGTTCACCAGCAACACCGCGTCGCCGAGTTCGCCCAGCGTCGACCCGGCGACGACCTCGTCGCCCTCGACGAGCAGGACGAGGTCCTCCACCGCTTCGGGGTCGTCTCCGTCGAAGGGGACCGCGTCGTTCCGTCGGAGCGCGTCGACGTCGACCACCGGTCCGTCTCTCGCGTGGGTGTCTGTGCCGCCGTCGCCCGCCAAGTCGCCGTCCGTCACCGCCACCGTGTCCTCGCCGAACGTGTCGGCGAGCATGTTGAGAACGGGGTCGGGGTCGGTGCGGTTCACGACCACGATGGATCGCTCGACGCCGTCGAAGCCGTCGAGGAGCTGTTCGAGTGTCACGTATCTCGACTCCGAAACTCCGAGAAATAAGCGTTCGTCTGTGGTTATCCGGTCTGAGAAACGGCGCGACGACCTCGGGTAAAAAGCGTGTGCGAGGCGGGTCCCGATCAGGCCGCGACCGTCTCTTCGAGCAGCTGGAGCGGGTGTTTGATCTCGTAGCCGGTGCCGTGCTCCATCTGCATCGCGCAGGTGGGACACTCGGTCATGCCGACGTCGCCCTCGGCGTCCTCCATGTGCTCGAACATCTCCTCGCCGATCTTCATCGACTTCTCGTACTTCTCGCTCTTCCAGCCGTACGTGCCCGAGATGCCCGAACAGGAGTCGCCGACGTCCTCCATCGTCACGCCGTCGACGTCGCGGAACGTCTCGACGGCCTGCCGCGAGAGCCCCTGGTTACGCGCGTGGCACGGCGCGTGGTACGCGAACGACTGCTCGTCGGCGAGCTGCGTCCCCGCGAGTTCGTTCTCTAAGTCCTCGTTGATCCGGAGGTACTCCAGCGCCTCGTAGGTGTGCTTCGAGACGTCCTCGATCCCGTGGATGTCGAACAGCTCGGGGTACTCCTGTCGGAGGGACATCGAACAGGAGGTGCAGGACGCGATCACGTCCGCGCCCTCGCCGATGGCCTCGATCAGGCTCTCGACGTTCGTCTCCGCGTGCCGGCGCGCGTCCTTCAGCATCCCGTTCGCGAACATCGGGGTGCCGGAGCACTTCTGCGGCGGCACCATCACCTCGTAGCCGAAGTGCTCGTACACCCGGACCATCGCCTTGCCGACCTCGGGCGTGTTGTAGTTGGAGTAACAGCCGTGGAAGTACGCCACTCGCTTGTCCGGGTCCTCCACCTGCGCGCCGCCGCGGGCCTTCCACCACTCGCGGAACGTCTCCGTGGCGAACTCCGGGAAGTCGCGCTCCTTCGGGATGCCGAGCGCCTTGTCCATCGCCCAGCGGACCGGGCCGAAGTTCATCGCGAACGAGGCGGTCCGCGGGAAGAGGCTGGCCAGCCGCGCCGAGGTGCGGTAGTTCGCGAGGACTCGGTTGCGAATGTACTCCACCGACAGCTTCTCCATCTGCTCTTCGACGAACTGGCCGCGCGCCTCGTTGTGCATCTGCGAGAGCGGCACCGAGGAGGGGCAGGCGTCGTCACAGCGCATGCAGTTCGAACAGGAGGTGATCGACTCGTCGATGTCGTGGTCGTCCTTGCGCTTGAGCCGCCACTGCTCCGGGCCCTGGAACTTCGGTCCCGGGAACTCCTCGTCGACCTCCGCGACCGGACAGGAGGTGTCACAGCTGGTGCATTTATAACAGGAGTCGGCCCCCTCGCGGAGGTCGAGGTCGCCGCCGGGGAACACGTCGACCGGATCGTACGCGTCCGGGTCGAGCTCAGTCGAGTCGGAGCCGCCGGTCGCGCTCTCGACGCCGCCGTCCGTGGCCGGGCGCTCGGCGCTCGCGTCGGCCTCCGACGGCTCTCCGTCGTCCGGTACGAATATCGACGGCTGCTCGTCGCGGCCGGCCGCCGGCACGCCGGGGCTGGCCCGCGCTTCGCGTCCGTCGTCGCGCTCTCCCCCTGCTCCGTCCGTGTCGTCGTCTGTGTGTCGTGTCATTGGGTCGCCTCCGTCGCCGCCTGCCGCCCGGCCACGATGCCGGTCGCGAGCGACACCCCGCTCGCGGACTTCTCTCGCGCCGCGTCGGCGCCGCCGACGACCCCGCCGGCGGCGAAGACGTTCGCGTACTGTACCTCGCCGTCGCCGTCCAGCGGACGCCCGCGCTCGTCGGGCCGCACGCCGAACCGCGCGTACGGCTGGTCGCCGAACGCGTCGTCGACGAACCACTCGTAGCGGTCCGCGGGCTGTTCGACGTGCAGGTCGAAGACGGGCTCGCGGACGCCGTCGCGGTCGGAGTCGAGCCCCTTGCCGACGAGGCCGCCGGTCGCCAGCACGAACGCGTCGGCGCCGTACGGCGTCTCGCGCCCCTTCCGGTCGACGGCGACCGTCTCGACGCGGCCGTCCGACTCGGTCTCGATCCCGACCACGGGGTTGCCGGTCTCGAACCGGACGCCCTCGGCGTCGAGCGCGTCGTAGAGCCGGTCTTCGAGCCTGAGTCCCGGAAGGCTCGGCGGCCCCATCGGGATCTCGAACACGTCGGCGCCGAGCCGGTCGGCCAGTTCGGCGCGCACCTCGTCGCCGCGGTCGTCGCCGAGGAACGCCGGGAAGCCGACCCGCTCGACGCGGTCGACGCCGCCGGACTCGTCGACGACGTCGTGGAGGTGCGGCGCGACGGCCTTCGCCAGCGCCTCGCGGGCGGGGACGCCGTCGATCGCCTCGTCGTGGTCGAGCGCCTTCGCGAGCCGCGTGACCTTCGTGTCGGCGCGGAACGCCTCGGCGAACTCCACCTCCGCCCCGGCGACGTCGAACGGGACGCCGGCGGCCTCCAGCCGGCCCGCGAACGCCCGGGCGTCGTACTCGGTCAGCGACCGGAACCCGACGATGAGCGCGGGCCGGTCGTCGCTCGCGAGCCCCGCCTCTGCGGCGGCCGGGTACCGCGCGGTGGGTTTGACGCTCCCGCCGAACGTCGGGAGGAGGGCGTTGCGGTCGGTGTGGCCCCCGCGGTACGCGTCGCCGGCCAGCTCGTCGAACAGGTCGAGCCCCTCCCGGAGCGCGTCGGCGCCGAGGGTCCGGTAGGGGTGCGTCTCGGGGAGCCGGTCTACCGCCTCGAACGGGTCGGCGAGCGGCCCCTCCGGATCGGGCCACTCGTCGCGGTCGAGCTCGCGGCCCGCGGTCGGCGGCCCCTCGCGGAGCGGCGTCGCGGGCTCCGTCGCCGGGACGTAGCCGAGCGCGTCGATCAGTCCAGAGGCCTGCCGGAGCGTGCTCGCCTTGTGCGAGACCAGACGCACGTCGGCGCCCTCGCGGGACGCCGAGACCGCGGCCGTGATCGCCGCCAGTCCCCCGCCGACGACGAGGACGTCGCTATCGATCGCCATCAGTGTCCCTCGTCGGTGGTCGGAGCGTCTACTGCGCGGCCACCGTCGGTCGCCGCGTCGTCCGCTGCGCGGCCCCCATCGGTTGCCGCGTCGTCCGCTGCGCGGCCACCGTCCGCCGCGGCCGTCCCGGACTCGCCGCCCTCGTCCGCGCCGGCCGGGCCGCCGGGCGACCCGGCGTCGAAGGCGCCGAAGTCGACTTCGGTGTCGAGGTGAGCCGGGTCGCCGTCGCGGTTCATCGTCGTCGCGTGCAGCAGGTGGTTCAACATCGCCTGCGAGAGCTGTCGACCCCACAGCGCGTGGCGCTGGCCCTTCCAGCGCTCCTGATACAGCTCGTCTTCGGCGTCGCGGACGACGGGCTCCGGGTACTCCTGCGCCAGCTCCGAGGCGATGCGGTGGGTGCAGAAGCCGCCCTGACAGTTCCCCATCGAGGCGCGGGTGCGGAGCCGGACCGCGTTGAGGTCGCTGCCGGCGTCGCCGATGGCGTCCTGCACCTCGGCGCGCGTGACGCCCTCGCACTCGCAGACTATCGGGTTCGGGTCGTACTCGCCGAGCACGTCGTCCGCCCGAGAGCCGAGCCGCTGACCCGAGCGACGGGCCACCGGGGAGCGGATGCCGAACTCGTCCATCAGCTCCTCCATGCGCGCCTCGCTCTCCGAGCCCGGCAGCGGCGCGTCGGCGGTGTCGCAGGTCGCCTCGTGGTCGAGCAGGTCGCAGACGTGGTCGGAGATGGACTCCGCCATCATGCGGTAGGTGGTGAGCTTCCCGCCGACGATGGTCGTCATCCCGGGGAGGTCGTCGCGCTCGCCGTGGTCGAGCAGGAAGTAGTCGCGCGTGATGTCCGTCGGGTCCTCGGTGCCGGTTCCCGGCGGCTCGTAGAGGGGGCGCACGCCCCAGAAGGACCGGAGCGTCCGGGCGTCCTTCAGCGCGGGGACGAGCTCCGAGAGCGTCTCGATCATGAGGTCGACCTCCCACTCCTCCTCGGGGTAGTCCTCGGGGTCGTCGACCTCCTCGTCGGTCGTTCCGAGGATACAGGCCGTCTCGTGCGGGACGACGATGTCGGCGTCCCCCTTCGGTCGGCAGCGGTTGATCACGGTGTCGACCTGCCGGGTGTTCATCACCGTCATCACGCCCTTCGAGGGGCGCACCTCGACGTCGACGCCGGCCATCTCGCCGACGTTACCGGCCCACGCGCCGGTCGCGTTGATCACGTGGCGCGCGCGGATCTCCTCGGTCGTGCCGGGCTCGCGGTGGACGCGCTTCCCGGGGCCGGTCTCGTGTTCGACCTCGACGCCGACGATCTCGCCGTCCTCGACGAGCACGTCGGTCACCGGGGCGTGCGTCTCCACGCGCGCGCCGTGCTCGCGGGCGTCGGCCGCGTTCGAGACGCAGAGCCGGAAGGGGTCGACCGCGCCGTCGGGGAGCGCGATCGCCTTCTCCACGTCGCGCGCGAGGTACGGCTCTCGGCGGCGGGCCTCCTCGCCGTCGAGCACCTCGACCGGGATGTCGCACGCGCGACAGCCTTCCAGCTTCTCCTGGAAGTACTCCTCCGAGTCCTCGGGGCGCTTGACGAACATCCCGCCCGTCTCCTCGACGCAGTGAGACGCGATGTCGCGGAGCACTCGGTTCTCCTCGATACACTCTTTCGCGCTCTTCTGGTCGGAGACCGCGTACCGGCCCCCGCTGTGAAGGAGCCCGTGCATCCGCCCGGTCGTGCCGTGCGTCAGGTTCCCCTTCTCGACGAGCACCGCGTCGAGGCCCCGTCTGGCGAGGTCCCTGACGACGCCGCAGCCGGTCGAGCCGCCGCCGACGACCACGACGTCCACCTGTTGGTCCATGTTCGTTGGCTCGAACCCTGTGCACTTTACTTTACCTCCTGCACGTGGGTCCGCATAACTATCAGATACATTCAAGTACTACAAGCGTTGTTGCCAGCAATTTGTTTATATACTGCCTTTTTAAATTGTCTCTCACGGTGGATTTTAACAGTTAGATTATTATGGTAGTACATTATGTTCACGAACGGCGTGGTAGCTTCCGTGAAGATATATCGTGGCGACGACGGTGACAACCCCGAAATTCGTCCGTCCGACCGGCTCACGGGCCGGATCGCGGTCTCTTGGGGCGGATCACCGCTCGATGCCGGCTCTCGGCTCGGCCGGGACGCGTCTCGCTCGGGGTCGGCCCGAAGCGAGACCGGCGTCGTCGTCGCGTGCGGACCAGCGCCACAGGAGGGATCCAAAACATGACACAGTACGTCGGTGCAATCGACCAGGGGACGACCGGAACTCGATTCATGGTTTTCGACCACGAGGGTCAGGTCGTCGCGAACGCATACGAACAGCACGAACAGATATACCCGAACCCGGGATGGGTCGAGCACGACCCGATCGAGATCTGGGAGAACACCAAGCAGGTCGTCCTCGACGGTCTCGCGGACGCCGGCCTCGAGGCGAGCCAGCTCGAGGCGCTCGGGATCACCAACCAGCGCGAGACGACGATCGTCTGGGACAGGGACTCCGGGAGGCCGGTCCACAACGCCCTCGTGTGGCAGGACCGGCGGACGACGGACCGCGTCGAGGAGATCCAGGAGGCGGGCAAGGTCGAGGAGATCCGCGAGAAGACCGGACTGGAGTGCGACGCGTACTTCTCCGCGACAAAGACCGAGTGGATCCTCGACAACGCGGAGCCGCTCAAGATGCAGAGCTCCCGCGGCGGTGACCTCCGCGAGCGCGCCCGAGACGGCGAACTCGTCATGGGCACCATCGACTCGTGGCTCATCTACAACCTGACGGGGAACCACATCACGGACGTCACCAACGCCTCCCGGACGATGCTGTACAACATCCGGGAGATGGAGTGGGACGACGACCTCTTAGACGAGTTCGACGTCCCGAAGGAGATGGTACCGGAGGTCCGTCCCTCGTCCGACGAGGACTACTACGGACACACCGACGCCGACGGCTTCCTCGGCGAGGAGGTCCCCGTGGCCGGCGCGCTGGGCGACCAGCAGGCCGCGCTGTTCGGACAGACCTGCTTCGACAAGGGCGACGCCAAGAACACCTACGGCACCGGCGCGTTCTATCTGATGAACACCGGCGAGGAGGCCGTCGCGTCCGACAACGGCCTGCTCACGACGGTCGGCTTCCAGATGTCCGGCGAGCCGGTCCAGTACGCGCTCGAAGGGTCCATCTTCATCGCCGGCGCGGCGATCGAGTTCCTGGAGGACATCGACCTGATCAACAACGCGGCCCAGACCGCCGAGCTGGCCAGTTCGGTCGACTCGACGGACGGCGTCTACATGGTCCCGGCGTTCACCGGGCTCGGCGCCCCGCACTGGGACGGTCGCGCTCGCGGGACCATCGTCGGGATGACCCGCGGCACGAGCAAGGAGCACATCGTCCGCGCGACGCTCGAGAGCATCGCGTACCAGACCCGCGACCTGGCGGAGGCGATGGAGGCCGACTCCGGCGTCGAGATGACGAGCCTCCGCGTCGACGGCGGCGCGGTCAAGAACAACTTCCTCTGTCAGCTCCAGTCGGACATCATCCAGACGGAGATCGCTCGCCCGGAGGTCGACGAGACCACCGCGCTCGGGTCCGCGTACGCCGCCGGCCTCGCCGTCGGCTACTGGGACACCGTCGACGAGCTCCGCGACAACTGGCAGATCGACCGCGAGTTCTCCCCCGAGAAGGAGCAGGAAGAGGTCGACAAGCTGTACAGCCGCTGGGACGACGCGGTCGAGCGCTCGCTCAACTGGGCACAGGAGGACGAATAGATGAGCGTCGAGCTGATTCCGGACCTCGCCGTCGCGGCCGACGCCCTGCTGCAGGTCGGGTACGAGCCCGGCGCGCCGACCGACGTCATCAACAGCCTCACCAGCCCGGGGATCCTCCTCGGCGCGCTCGCCGGGGGCGCGTTCGGCGCGGCGCTCGGCGCGCTGCCGGCGTTCATCTTCACCGGCTTCCTCGTGATCGGCGGGTCGCTCGGCGGCGGCGGCTTCGGCGTGGACGTCGGCTTCGGTCCGGTGTTCGGTCCGCACATCTCCTTCGCGGGCGGCGTCGCGGCCGCCGGGTACGCGGCCAACAAGGGGTATATGGAGTCCGGCTTCGACTACCACAACGCGAAGGACATCGGATTCGCGCTGGGGAGTAAACCGGACATCCTCGCCGTCGGTGCCGTCTTCGGGATCTTCGGCGTCCTCATCGAACAGCTCTCCCGGCAGCTCGCGCTGCCGGTCGACCCGATCCCGGTGAGCATCGTCATCAGCGCGCTCGTCGTCAGGGCGGTCTTCGGCTACAGCATCGTCGGGACCGTCAGCGACAAGGCGAGCGGCTACTTCGACATGGGGCCGTTCGAGCGCGAGGAGATGCGCGAGCCCGGCGAGGTCAAAGGCGACGGCGGGAAGGCTAGCGAGGACCGCCTCGCTGTCGAGCCGTGGCTGCCGAACATGTACAAATGGTCGCACGTCGCCGCGATCGGCTTCTTCACCGGTCTCGGGGCGGGCGTCATCACGTACAACATGATCAGCGGCGGTCACGGCCTCATCGCCGTGTTCGCCGGCTTCGGGATCAGCGCGGCGTCGCTGCTGTTCCTGAACCTCGGCGTCGAACGGATCCCCGTCACGCATCACATGACGCTGGCGGGGGCGACCGCGTTCCTCTCCACGTGGGAGGAGGGCATCCTGATGCTCACCGACGTCGGGGCGGCGGACCTGACGGCGCCGCTGGCGTTCGGCGCCGCGCCCGCGCTGCTGTTCGGCGCGGTGTTCGGCGTGTTCTCTGCGCTCGCCGGTGAGGCGAGCCAGCGCGTGTTCTACGCGCACTCCGACACGCACTTCGACCCGCCGGCGGCCGCCATCGTGGTCTGGACGCTGACGCTCGGACTGCTGGTCATCGCCGGGTTGCTCAACTGGGCCGTCTGGATCCCCGGAACGGGAATCTAACACGCCCTCAGCCTCGGCAGTATTTTATCATGGCACTTCGCCCACGTGTGGTCGGTCGGAACCGTCCGGACGGCACCCGGTGTGAGACCACCCGCGAGCGGGAGCGACCGTCAGTCGGGGAGCAACGCCGAGAGCCCGAGAAACGCGACGGCGGCGACCGCCGAAGCCGCGACGGCGACCGTCGACACCTCGCCGCCGAGGTACCGGGCGAGGAGGGCGAGTGCGCCCGCCGCCGCGAGCGCGATGCCTATCGCGCCGTGATGGTAGCTCCCGGCGGTCGGCTGATCGGCGACAGTCACCGCGTCGCTCTCGACGAAGGCGCGTGCCCCCAACCAGACCGACGCGAACCGGACGCCGACGCCGACCGCGGCCGCGGCGATCGAGACGAACTCGATGTCGCCGATGGTGAGCATCCCCGCCCCGAACGCGACCAGCGTCGCCAAGACGGCGACGACTTTGCTTCGATCGTCGACCGTGTGCAGCGTCTCCACGGCCGGGTCGTTCGACATACCGGTCGTAGTCCGCCGAACGGTGGTATAGGTTTCCATCGGGTCAGAACCCCCGCTCGCTCGGCGGCGCTTGCGCGGGGTGCCGAGCGGATGCCGCGTCGCGGCCCCGGATCGAACGTGATGTATTTAACTACCCCGCCGCGGATAACGTGGTATGTTGGAGCGGCTGGGGTTCGAGCGGCGGGATCGGCGAAACCTCCTCGTCGTGATGGCGGTCGTGGCGGTCGTGATGGCGATCGTCT
>Ga0102939_1000221_pt1 | contig 20028 bp, 20 predicted proteins | sample SalPon2_B_H2O_MG_FD_78214 | JGI IMG/M metagenome (GOLD analysis project Ga0102939, IMG submission 78214) | Salt pond water microbial communities from South San Francisco under conditions of wetland restoration - Salt Pond MetaG R2_B_H2O_MG | ecosystem: Environmental > Aquatic > Non-marine Saline... | reverse complement strand
GGACAAGCCGATCACGAAGGGACAGACACTCCGTGTCCCCTTCGGGTTCGGCTTCATGAGCGGTCGCCAGAGTCAGGCGCTCCCGCTGAAGGTGGCCGACACGGCGCCTTCGGGGACCGTCGTCGTCACCGATTCGACCGAGATCACGGTGAGCGAGAAGCCCGCCGAGCAGATCCGCGAGACCGGCGGCGAGGGCCAACCCGAGACGCCCGACGTGACCTACGAGGACATCGGCGGTCTCGACCGCGAACTCGAACAGGTTCGTGAGATGATCGAACTGCCGATGCGCCACCCCGAACTGTTCCGGCGCCTCGGCATCGACCCGCCCAAGGGCGTCCTCCTGCACGGTCCGCCCGGCACCGGGAAGACCCTGATCGCCAAGGCGGTGGCGAACGAAATCGACGCCCACTTCCACACCATCTCCGGGCCGGAGATCATGTCGAAATACTACGGCGAGAGCGAGGAGCAACTCCGCGACGCCTTCGAGGAGGCCGAGGAGAACGCCCCCGCCATCGTCTTCATCGACGAAATCGACTCCATCGCGCCCAAGCGGAGCGAGGCCGGCGGTGACGTGGAACGCCGCGTCGTCGCCCAACTCCTCTCGCTGATGGACGGGCTGGAGGAACGCGGCGAGGTCGTGGTGATCGGCGCGACCAACCGCGTCGACGCCATCGACCCCGCGCTCCGCCGCGGCGGCCGCTTCGACCGCGAGATCGAGATCGGCGTCCCCGACCGCGACGGTCGCCGTGAGATCCTGCAGGTCCACACTCGTAACATGCCGCTCACCGAGGACGTGGACATCGACGCCTTCGCCGAGTCGACCCACGGCTTCGTCGGCGCCGACATCGAGGGGCTCGCCAAGGAGGCCGCGATGAATGCGCTCCGGCGCATCCGGCCCCAGATCGACCTCGAGGAGGAGGAGATCGACGCCGAGATCCTCGAGAATCTGGAGGTCGACCAGGACGACTTCCAGGAGGCGATGAAGGGGATCGAACCCTCCGCGCTACGCGAAGTGTTCGTCGAAGTCCCGGACGTGACTTGGGAGGACGTGGGTGGTCTGGAGGACACGAAAGAGCGCCTCCGCGAGACGATCCAGTGGCCGCTCGACTACCCCGAGGTGTTCGAGGCGATGGACATGGAGTCCGCGAAGGGCGTCCTCATGTTCGGGCCGCCCGGGACCGGGAAGACCCTCCTCGCCAAAGCGGTGGCGAACGAGGCCGAATCCAACTTCATCTCGGTGAAAGGCCCCGAACTCCTGGATAAGTACGTCGGGGAGAGCGAGAAGGGGGTCCGCGAGATATTCAGCAAGGCCCGCGAGAACGCGCCGACCGTCATCTTCTTCGACGAAATCGACGCCATCGCGACCGAGCGCGGCCGCAACACCGGTGACTCCGGCGTCTCCGAGCGCGTCGTCTCGCAACTCCTGACCGAGCTCGACGGGCTGGAGACCTTGGAGGACGTGGTCGTGATCGCCACCTCGAACCGGCCCGACCTCATCGACTCCGCGCTCCTGCGCCCCGGCCGGCTCGACCGGCACGTCCACGTGCCCGTCCCCGACGAGGAGGCCCGGCGCGCCATCTTCGACGTGCACACCCGCGACAAGCCGCTCGCGGACGACGTGGACCTCGACAGTCTCGCCCGACGGACGGACAACTACGTCGGCGCCGACATCGAGGCCGTCTGCCGCGAGGCCTCGATGGCTGCCAGCCGCGAGTTCATCAACAGCGTCTCGCCCGAGGAGATCGACGACTCCATCGGCAACGTCCGCATCACGATGGACCACTTCGAGCAGGCGCTCGACGAGGTGACCGCGAGCGTCACCGACGACGTCCGCGAGCGCTACCGCGAGATCGAGAAGCGCTTCGCGAACGAGGACCTCGACGTGGGTCCCGAAACCGAAGCGAGCCGGACGTTCCACTAGCGCCGGCTCCGCGGCGGTTTCTCACGCCCGATCGGTTTCAACACGCTATTGGGGTCGCTCCGTGACCGACGTGTATGTCCCTCTCGATCCGGCAGCGCCGTGCCGCCCTGTGGACTCTTCTCGCGGCCGGCTTCCTCTTCGTCAACTTCCACCGGACTGCGACGGCCGTCCTCGCCGACTCCCTCGCCCGGACGTTCGATGCCACCGGCTCCCAACTCGGCCTGTTGCACGCGTCCTTTTTCTACATCTACGCCGCGCTCCAGTTGCCGGCGGGGCTCGTCGTCGACCGCTACGGGTCGCGGCGAGTGGGTGCGACGGGACTGGCCGTGCTGAGCGTCGGCACCGTCTGGTTCTCGCGGACAGACACGCTCCTCGCCGCCTTCCTCGCTCGGGCACTGATCGGCTTCGGCGGGAGCGTTCTCTACATCGCCACCTTGCGGTTCTGTGCGAACTGGTTCCGGCCGGACGAGTACGCGACCATGACGGGCTACACCGTCGCCGCGGCGGGCGCGGGCGGCATCCTCGCGACGACGCCGCTGGCGCTCGCCATCGACCGGGTGGGCTGGCGACTCGCCATCTTCGCGACGGGCGGTGTCACCGCCGTCCTCGCCGTCGGTATCGCGGGCGCGGTGCGGGACACGCCGGTCAGGGCGGGGTACGAGGACGCACCGGGCGTCGACGCCGATAGCTCGACAGCCTCGCTCGCCGACATCGTCGCCAACACCCGTGCCGTCGTCCGCGAGGCCGAGACGTGGCTGATGGGACTGCTCCTTTTCGTCGTGCTCGGCGTCAACTTCACCGTCCTCGGCCTGTGGGGGGTGCCCTTCATCGCCGACACCTACGGCGTCTCGGTGGCGCGGGCGTCGACGTATCTCCTCGTCGGCAACGTCGGGTTCGTCCTCGGTTCACCCGCCATCGGCGCGCTGTCCGACCGGACCGGCCGGCGGACGGAACTCATCGTCGTGACCGTCGCCGCCTTCGCGCTGTCCTACGCCGCGCTGGTCACCGTCCCACCCCTCCCCGTCGTCGGCGTCGCGCTCTTCGTCGCCCTGCTCGCCAACGGCGGCGTCTCCCTCGTGTTCACCGTCGGCAAGGAGCGCCACGAACCGGCCGTCGCCGGCACCGTCACCGGCGTCATAAATAGCCTCGGCTACGTCGGCGCGGCGACGCTACCGATGGTCATGGGCGCGGTCCTCGACGCCTACTGGACGGGCGAAATCATCAACGGCGCGCGAGTCTACACCGTCGCCGGCTACCGCGTCGCCTTCGGCATCGCGACGGGCGCCGCCCTCGTCGCCGTCCTCGCCGCCCTCTGGCTCCACCGCCGCGAGGCGCGGACGGCCGGCGGTCCGACGCTCGTCGCGGGCGACGACTGACGGGCAGCTATCCCCCCGACCGTGTGTCCGACACGCCCCGCTGATACCGCCGCCACCCCGTGAGCAGGATGCCCGCGACGACGAGGAGGATTCCGAGGCCGCGGAGCGCGAGACGGACGAACAGCGCCGCGACGTTGACCCCCGCGCTCTCCCGTTCGGTCCGGAGCGAGTAGACCGTCCCCTCGTACCGGACGGGGTAGAGCCCCTCGCCGACGGCGACGTAGTCGCTCGTGTAGCTGAAGTCGGGGGCGGTCGCCGACTCGTTCTCGACGACGTACGGCGAGTCGGCCCGGGCACGGTCGAACGCCCGCTGTCCACGGGCGGAGAGATTTCCGTACACCAGTACGTCGCTTTCCTCGTAGGTGAGGCCGTACGCGAGCGTGCCGTTTCCGGCCGCCTCGACGTGGTGGACGTAGTCGGGGTCGGCCGGCCCGCCGCCGACGAGGGTGGCGGCGAGAAGACAGAGGACGCCGACCCCGAGTAGCGCGTGCTGGAGGGCTGGACGAGGCGCCATACCCCGACGTGTTTCGCCGGCGCCATGTATCTGTAGGTCGGCGTCCCCGCGGCGCGTTCGGAGGCCCTCGGCCGACGACACGGGACTGAAAGAACGGTCATTAATACTCCTAAAATTGTAGAATAGTGGGGGCCAATAGCGAAGGTAGCGTATGAATGAATTAGAAGCGTGGGCTTAGTTGAAATTTGTTACAAAAATTATTAGTAGGCTCGGCGACACCATCGAGTCATGATCGACGTACCCGTCTCCGCCGTCATGACCGAGGCCGCCCCGACCGTTCCCCCCGATACGACTGCCGCCGACGCCGCGCGTCGGCTCCGCCGTGCGGACGTTCACGCCGTCGTCGTGGGCGACGGTGACGAAATCGTCGGCATCGTGACCGAATCGGACATCGTCGCCGTCGTCGCCGAGGGGGGCGAGAATCCACCCGTACGGTCGTTCATGTCGTCCCCGGTGGTGACGGTCGAGCCGACCACGCCGGTCGGCCTCGCCGCCGACCGAATGCGCGACTCGGGCGTGACCCGGCTCCCGGTCGTCGAGGACGGGACATACCGGGGACTCGTCACTGGGCCCGACGTAGCGCCGTATCTCTCCCGGCACCGCCTCGACGTGGACTGGCAGGGCGACCCACTCTCGCTCGACGGTGCAGGGACGCCGGAGCGGTCGGCGGAGTGAGAGGGATCAGCGTAGCCAACCGGCGGTTTCGAACTCCACCCCTCGACGAAGTGTCTCTGTTCTTCGCGGGAACAGTACGAACTCCTCTGACTCGCCGGCCCCCGGGTTTTTCGACCACTGCCGGCGGTGTGTGGATATGCGACACACCGGCCCGCTCGCTTTCGTCGCCGCCGTCGTTCTCTACGCGGGGTCACGCGTCGTTCGGCGTCGTCACTCGGGACTGGTGAGCGTTCTCTTTTCCCTGGGCGTCGCCGGTTTCGCCGTCACTTTCGCCCTCCAAGGAGCGCTCGCCTCCCTCATCGGCAGGCTCTACATCGTGACCAAGCGGCCGTACGGCGTGGGCGGCCGGACCGCCATCGAGGACACCCCTCTATCGGGCGATAATCGACCGCTTCAACGACAACCCCCGACCGGGTGGTCTTTCCCGTCGGCCGCAACCGCTAGTGGGTGTGGCCCTCGCCGACCGCCTCCGCGTCTACGTCGCTCACGTAGCCCACGTACACCTGTCCGAGAAAGAGGAGCGTGAAAGTGGCGTTGAGGTAGGTGGTGTAACCACCCGGCGCGGTGCCGCCCGCCTCACCCGCGGGCGGTATCAACCCCGCGCCCGCCCAGACGTAGTGGATGGCGACGCCGGAAACCACGGCGGCGACGAAGATGCTCACGAACAGGACGGCGGCCATCCGGAGGCCGTAGTAGCGGCGGTAGGCGTCGGTGATGGTCGGCACGATCAGATCGGCGAAGATGAAACTCATGACGCCGCCGAAGGCGATGCCGTTCGACCAGAGGATCAGGGCGAATGGGACGTTGCCAACGGAGCAGACGAAGGTGACCACGCCGACGGCGACGCCGACGACGGCGCTGGCGACAACCCACGTCAGGGTGCCCTCGGCACCGACGCCAAACAGCGTCGTCCACCACGTCCGCGGGACGAACGCGCCGATGAGGCCGGCGATCAGGAAGCCCACAACGATGTCCGTCCACAACATGCCCCACTCGCCGAGGGCGTTCTTCGAGGCGAGCCGCCAGCCGTCGCGGGTGAGCAGACGGTCACGCCACGTCCATCCCTCCTGTCGCCGAGACTCGGCGTACGCCGACTTGCACGACTCGGAACAGAAGTATTCGGTGCCCCGCTCCGTCTCCAGCGCCACGGTGTCGTCGTCGGTCGGATCGACCTCCATCCCGCAGGAGGGGTCGCGGACGCCCTCCGAGGTGCGCAGGTGGTCCCGCGCCCGGTCGAACCACGCGTCCGGGACGACGGAGTCGAACGTGAGCGCGAGGAGGCCGATGAGAAGCAGGCCTGCCACGTAGTCGGCGAGGACGAACTCCCAGCCGAGCAGAATCCACATCACCAGGCCGAGTTCGATCACGAGATTGGTCGAGGCGAACTGGAAGGCGGCGAGGCTGGCGACCGGCGACGCGCCCTTTTTGAACAGGGACTTCGTGGTCGCGACGGCGCCGAACGAACAGGACGAGGAGGCGGCGCCGAAGAGGGTGCCGAGGCCGAGTTCGCGCCACCCGCTCCCGCCGAGGACGGCCGACATCCGCTCCTCGCTCACGAACGTCTCGACGGCGCCCGCGATGGTGAACCCGAGGACGAGCGCCCACCACGTCTCCCAGCCCATCTCGGCGGCGAATCGAACCCCCTCGATCAGCGTCTCGACGACCGTCACGGACGCCACCTCGCTGTGGCTGTTGCTCTCGGAGTCATCGTACGTTTCCCTACGGGCCCTCGACTCAACTGGGTTGCGGGGGTGATTCGGGTGTTTCAGCCCTCCGAAATTTTGGAATCGAAACTCGGACGGGCGACTTACCCGGGATCGACCGATTCCACGACACTGGGAATCGGCGACGGCGTCTATCCATCGTGGCACACGACGCCTACGTGTGAGGTGTCCACTATGGCGTACGACGCTTCGAACCCGCTGGCTGGCGAGTTCGAACTCGGCCGTGTCAGCTCGGTTGCGCCCGTCTGGATCGCACTCCTCCGGGCCGTCGTCGGTTGGTGGTTCTTCCACGCCGGCGTGACGAAGCTCATCGAGTCGGGACTGCAGTTCTCGTCCGGCCCGGCGTATCTCCGCGGGATGGGTGACACCGTCCTCGGGCCGCTAGCGGTGTGGATGGGCACCGCGATTCCCGGCGTCATCGAGGCCGTCGTCCCCCTGGCGGAGACGCTGATCGGCCTCGCGTTGATGCTCGGTGTCCTCGTCCGACTCGCGGCGTTCGGCGGCGCCGTCTTCATGGCGTTTTTCTGGGTCGGCAACGCGGCCTTCGGCCACGGCGTCGTCAACGGCGACCTGATGGGTCTGCTGCTGTTCGTGACGCTGATGGTCCTCGGCGCCGGCCGGTACTACGGCCTCGACGGCGTCGTCGAGCGACTGGCACTGGTCGAGAACCACCCGCGGCTCGGATATCTGCTCGGTTGACGAGGTGATCATCCATGACCGACATCATCGACACGGTGGCGATGACGCTGAGTAGCACCTTGCTGCTCGCCGGCATCGTCGTCCTCGGTGTGGTAGAGATTCTCGACGGGGTTCCGTACGGCGCGGCCCCGACGACGAACGACGCGGGCGAGGTCATCGCTCAGCCCGGCGTCGACCCGGCGATCCGAACCGGCCTCGTCCTCGCCGGGCTGGCGGTCCTCGGGCTCTGGGGCCTGTACCGCTTGGCCGTCCCGGCCACGGGAGCCGAGCGACGGACGGCCGCCGACACGACGGCGGGATAGTCGGTCGCCCCCTCCCGAAGGATTATGCGGTCGGCGCACCCGGTGAGTGGGTATGTACGCCGACCCTCAGCCGCTCGCCCCGCTCGCTCGCTCGCTCCGGGCGGGCGACCGCCGACCGACCGCGCTGGTCGACGACCTGTGTGACCGACTCGACGCCGTCGACGACGACGTCTCGGCCTTTCTCCCCGAACCCGGCCGCCGCAACCGGCTGATCCGGGAGGCGACGGCGCTCGACGCCCGGCACGACGACCCCGCCAACCGGCCGCCGCTGTTCGGCGTCCCCGTCGGCATCAAGGACATCTTCCACGTCGACGGCTACCTCACCGAGGCGGGGTCGTCGGTGCCGGCGGCGGCCATCACCGGCGCCGAGTCGACGGCCGTCACCCGCCTCCGCGACGCCGGCGCGCTCCACATGGGCAAAGCCCACACCACCGAGTTCGCGTATTTCGACCCGCCGCCGACCCGGAACCCGAACGCCCTCGACCACACGCCCGGCGGTTCCTCGAGCGGGTCGGCCGCCGCCGTCGCCGCCGGCATCTGTCCGCTCGCGCTCGGCTCACAGACCATCGGCTCCGTGATCCGGCCGGCGGCGTTCTGTGGCGTCGTCGGCTACAAACCCAGCTACGGCCGGATTCCGTTGGACGGCGTCGTCCCGTTTGCGCCCTCCGTCGATCACGTCGGCACCTTCACCGCCGACGTGGCCGGCGCGGCCCGCGCCGCGAGCGTGCTCTGTGACGGCTGGGAACCGGCCGACCCCGACGACCCGCCGGTCGTCGGCGTCGTCGAGGGGCCGTACGTCGAGCAGGCGACCCCGGCGGGGCGGGCGGGCGTCGAAGCCGGCGCCGACGCCCTCGACGCGGCGGGCTACGAGGTTCGGCGCGTCCCGATGTTTTCGGACATCGAGGCCGTGAACGAGAGCCACGACGCGCTCGCGGCGGCGGAGTTCGCGCTCACGCACGCGGAGTGGCACGCGGAGTACGGCGAGGCGTACGCCCCGGAGACGGTCGGACTGATCGAGGAGGGCCGCCAGGTCGGCGTCGACGAACTCGCCGCCGCCCGCGCCGCCCGCCTCGACCTGCGCAGCCGGATCGGAGAGCGCGTCCGTGAGGCGGGGGTCGATCTGCTGTGCTCGCCCGCCGCCCCCGGCCCGGCGCCCGAGGGTATCGACGACACCGGCGACCCGATCATGAACCTGCCGTGGACCAACGCCGGCGTCCCCGCGCTCACGGTCCCCTGTGGTCGAGTGGGTGACTTGCCGCTCGGCCTGCAGGTGGTCGCGCCCTTCGGCGGCGACGAGTCGTTGTTGGCGTGGGGGGAAGGCATCGCCGCTGCCGTCGCCGACGTGGGTGCCGTAGAAGGATAGTTGGCGTCCGCTACTCCATCGTCGCGGTTCCGTCGGTCGGCGTCTCCGTCCCGGCCTGAGCCTGCGCTTGCTCGAACGTCGACGCCGGGAAGAGGCCGCTCACTTCCTCGAACGCGAGCGCCTCGATCAGCGCGGCCGGATCGCCCGAGACGAGCAAGACGCCGAACTGCGCGACGGTGTTGTCGACGCTGACCGAGACGTTGCCCGTCCGGTTCCGGAAGGCCCCGACGGCGTCGCGCGTCAGTTCGGTCCGCCGGCGCTGGAACTGGGCCTGTGCCTGCTGCGGGTCGAGTTCCCCCGACTGGACCTGCGACTGAATCTCGGACTGGAGCTCCTGGAGCGACTGCTGGTCGGGCTGGACCGCGAGCGTCACCGTCGCCGGCTCCGCATTCTCGCCGCCGCCACCCTCGCCCTGATGGTTCGAGAGCGCGCTACACCCAGCCAACGAGGCGGCGGTCCCCGTGCCGGCGAGTTGGAGAAACTGTCGTCGGCCCGTATCGTCGAACATGCCCCGGATGTAGGTGACGAGTGGTAAAAGCCCTCGGAAGCGTTCTCACGAACCGTCGTTGTCGAGCGTCACCACGGGCGTCGTCGTGAACTCGAAGCGCGAGCCGCCGTCTTCGCCAGTGGCCAGCGCGACGGTCCACCCGTGGGCCTCCGCGATGGTTCGGACGATGTACAGGCCGAAGCCCGTCCCCTCCTCGGCTCGTGTGAAACCCGGGTCGAACACTCGCTCACGCATCGCGGTGGGGATACCGGGACCGTCGTCGGCGACGGCGAAGCCGGTGTCCGTCCTCGTAACCGAGACGGTCACCGACGGGCCAACGTGGTCGACTGCATTCCGAAACAGGTTCTCGAAGAGTCGCTGAACGCGTGATTCGTCGGCATCGACGACGAGCGTCGTCCGAACGTCGAGGTGAGCGCTGTCGGTGTCGACCATCTCCCAGGCGGTCCGGGCGGCGTCGTCGATGGCGACCCGCTGAGAGTCGGTCACGGCCTGTCCGTGGATGGCGACGGTGAGTACGTCTTCGACGATCCGTTCGATCCGCTCCAGCGACTCCGTGATGCGCTCCACGTGGTCCCGCTCGCCGTCGATCAGGTATCGGTCGAGATAGCCCGTAGCGACGGCCAGTGGGTTCCGTAGGTCGTGCGCGAGGATGGTCGCGAAGTGGGTGAGTCGGTCGTTCTGTGCCTCGACCTGACGTTCCCGTTCGCGGCGTTCGGTCACGTCTCGCCCGATACCACAGAACCCGAGAACGCGCCCGTCGGTGCCGATCAGCTTCCGGCCGGTGAGTTCGAAGCGAATCCGGCCGTCGGTCGTGTCCGCACGGGCCTCGACGACCGTTTCACCCTCCTCGAAGATGCGTTCGACGGCCCGTTCGACGGCTGGTCGGTCGGCTTCGACGAAGAATTCGGCGGGCCGCATCCCGTCTATCTGCTCGTCGGTCAGATCGAACAGATCGGTGAGGCGGTCGTTCCAGAACGTCAGATGGCCGCGCTCGTCGTAGACGTAGAACACGTCGTCCAGCGCGTTCAAGGCCGGAGTATCCGGCACGGTTCGGCCATCGATAGCGTCGTCTCCACAGCCATGTCGCTCCGTGCTGTTTTATATCATCCTATCGCGAGAACCGAGAGCGGCACGGTTTGGACCCGGACGGGAGACGTTTTCCACGACCCCTACGGCTGTGCTGGGGGTACCAGATTCCCGAACCTCGTTCATACGAGGTCCGGTAGTTGGCCTTCACGCCCTCCCGCACATGGCGGTCGGGTAGTGGGTCGCTGCGGTTCTCCGTCGAGGCGTGTTCCTCGGACCCGTGTTACCGGGGCTTTGGTCGTACCTCTCGTCCGATCCGCTCCGTTCGGAGCGAGTCGGTCGTCCGGTGAGTCCCCGTGGCTCTCTCCGGACACTGGTGTACGTTACCAAGTAACATAATCTTTTCGGCGGTCGAGCCCGGTGACGGAAAATCGGTGGCTTGAACCCCGGTGGTCGTCTATGACCGGTCGCGTGCGAGGGTAGCCAAGCCTGGAAACGGCGGCGGACTCAAGATCCGCTCCTGTAGAGGTCCAAGGGTTCAAATCCCTTCCCTCGCATCGCTCCGGTTCACACCGGAAGATGCGGAAGACCGCTCTCGGAGCGCTCTTCCCTCGCAAAACTCTCCCGACGAAACGCGCCGAGTGGCGACGCCGAGCGTCTCGTCGGCCACCACCGGTACGGCCGTCGTGATCGATTGTCCCCGACGATGCCGACCGGCCGACCCCCCGATTCATGCTTTCGGCCCGCGTACGGATCGCGTATATGAAACTCGCGCTCGTCGGCGTCGGCCAGGCCGGAGGGAAAGTGATGGAGGCGATCATGGCGTACGACGACCGTTCGACGGTGGGCTTCGTCGCCGACGCCCTCGCCGTCAACACGGCTCGGGCTGATCTCGTCGGCCTGGAGCGCACGCCGCTCGATCGGCGGATACTGATCGGTGGCGCCCGCCTCAAGGGACACGGCACGGGCGCGGACAACGAACTCGGTTCCGAGGTGGCGAGCGAGGATCTGGACGAGGTGATGGGTGCGGTCGACGACGTGCCGGTCCACGACATCGACGCCTTCCTGATCGTCGCCGGTCTCGGGGGCGGGACGGGCAGCGGCGCCGCCCCCGTCATCGCACGCGAACTGCGGCGCCGATACACCGAACCCGTCTACGGCTTGGGGGTTCTCCCCAGCCGAACCGAGGGAAGCATCTACGCGCTCAACGCTGCCCGCTCGTTCGTGACGTTCGTCGAGCAGGTAGACAACCTGCTGCTGTTCGACAACGACGCCTGGCGCGAGAGCGGCGAGAGTCTTCGGACGGGCTACGACCGACTCAACGACGAACTCGCCCGCCGACTGGGCGTCCTCTTTTCAGCGGGCGAGGTGCGCGAGGGGCAGGCGGTCGGCGAGTCGGTCGTCGACGCCAGCGAGATCATCAACACGCTGGGGAGCGGCGGGGTCTCGACGATCGGCTACGCCGCGACGGCGGTCGACCGCCCGAAGGCGCGCCTGTTCGCCCGACGGACGCCGGCGCCCGACGTAGGCGATGCGACCAACCGGGTGCTCTCGACGGTCCGCCGGGCGGCGCTCGGTCGCCTGACCCTGCCCTGCGAACTCGCGGGGACCGAACGTGCCCTCCTCGTCGTCGCCGGCCCGCCGGAGTATCTGGACCGCCGCGGCATCGAACGCGCACGCCGCTGGATCGAGGAGACGACGGGGAGCATGGAGGTTCGTGGCGGCGACTACCCCCTCGACTCGGACTACATCGCCGCAGTCGTGCTGTTCTCGGGTATCTCCGACGTGCCCCGGCTCGAGGAGCTGAAAGGCGTCGCGGTCGAGACACAACGGCGGATGCGCGAGGTCGAGGCCGAGGCGCCCGAGGGCCTCCGCGACCTCGTGTGGAGCGGCGAGGGACTGGAACCCCTCTTCTGAGACCGCCCGGCGGATCGTTACAGGGCGAACACCTATCCCAACACCTGTCATCATGTTGGTGTATGGGCGAGGAGACGCCACCGACGACGAACGGGTCGCGGGAGTCGCTGGAAGGGTGCGAGTCGCGGGAGCCGCCGAGCATCGGCAGGCGAATTCGCAACGCGAGCCACGAACTCGGAAGCAGTCAGGCATACACCCGCCTCGAAGGCACCGTGGAGGCGTACTGTACGGAGTTCGCGGCGTTTCTGGACGCGCTGGATCGGGTGGAGCGGCGTGCGGACGCCGACGCCGACGCCGACGACGTGGTCGACCACGTCGAGACGCTTCTGGAGCGGACGGCGGCGCACCTGCAGGCGGGGCGCGTCCAGCGGGGCTGGGCCTGTTTTCACGCCGCGCGCCGGGTCGACCTGTACGCGTACGCACGCTACGACCGACTGACAGACGGCCAGACGTCGCTCCTCCGGAAGCGGGCGGTCGAGATCCACCACGAAGCGACGGAGACGCTTCGGGGCTGGCGCCGTGAGGCGGTCTCGGACCTGTTGCTCGATTCCAACGGCAACGTCAAGCGGACCCTCTCGGCGGCGGCGGTGATCCGGGCGCGGCATCTGGTCGACGAGGCCAACCAGGCCAACCACGTCAAACGCCGCTACCTCCAGCGCCAGTTGCGCTACCTGCTCGGCCTCGGCATCGTCGCCCTCGCGCTGTTTCTGTGGGGGGTGACGGAGTCGAACCCGCTGGAGATGTCGTCGGTGACGGCCACGGGGTTCGCGCTGTACGTCCCGTTGCTCGGCGTGCTGGGTGCGTCGTTGTTCGGCGTGCGCTCCGTCTCGAAGACCGCCACGTCGACCAACGTCCCGCAGAACTTCACGCCATTCGGCGTGGTGCTCGCTCGGGTGTTCGTCGGCGCCATCTCGGCGGTGGCGCTGTATCTCGGTCTCACGGCGGACGTGATCAATCTCGCGGCGGCCGACGCGGGGATTTCGCCGGCGTTGTTGCTGGGCGTGGCGTTCGCAGCCGGCTACTCCGAACGGCTGGCACCGCAGGCGGTCGAGCGGATGTCGACGCTCTCCCAGGGGGACGTGTCGCGCTGATAGCCGGCCGTCCCGATATGCACCCCGAAGCGCGGGCCTTAACCGGCCACGCCGGCAACGGAGGATAATGAGTCAGGACGCTTCGACCGAGGGCGACCTCCGGAATACGGGGATGTCGCTCAAACACGACCGGGAGTGGGACTACGAACTCGACCGCATCGTGGAGGCGGTCGAGGAGCGCGACGCAACGAAGGTCGGTCTTCAGTTCCCGGAGGGACTGAAGCGTCGCGGCCCCGCCGTCGCCGACGACCTCCGGGCGCTCACCGACGACGACGTGACCTACATGCTCTCCGGCCAGCCCTGTTACGGTGCCTGTGACCTCGACACCTACCTCATGCGCCGGACGGACGTGTTCGTCCACTTCGGCCACTCGCCCATGAAGGAGTCGGACAAGATCATCTACGTTCCCCTGTTCTCGAACGTCGACCCCTTCCCGATGATGGAGGACGCGCTGTCGGAACTTCCCGAGGACGACGTGGGACTGGTCACGACGGCCCAGCACATGAACCTCTTCGGCGACATGAAGACGTGGCTCGAAGACGAGGGCTACACCGTCCACACCCGGAAGGGCGACGACCGACTCACCCACGAGGGGCAGGTACTCGGCTGTAACTACGCCTCGGCCGACATCGACGCCGACCAAGTGCTCTACGTCGGCGGCGGGAAGTTCCACCCGCTCGGACTGGCGATGGAGCATCCCGACAAGAAGGTCGTCATCGCCGACCCAGTCAACAACGTCGTCACCGTCGCGGACACGGAGAAGTTCATGAAGCAGCGTTACGGTGCCGTCCACCGCGCGATGGACGCCGAGAAGTGGGGCGTCATCTTCTGTACCAAGATCGGGCAGGGCCGCTGGGACATGGCGGAGGAAATCGTCAACGACAACGACGACGCCTACCTCATCACGATGGACGAGGTAACGCCGGACCGCCTGCGCAACTTCGACATGGACGCCTTCGTCAACACCGGCTGTCCGCGCATCACGACCGACGACGGCCCGCAGTTCCACAAGCCGATGCTCACGCCGGGCGAGTACCGCATCGCCGTCGGCGACGAACCCCTCGACTCGCTCTCCTTCGATACGTTCCACGGCACCTGGTGAGCGCGGCCACGCTTTTCAGGTCACTGCCCCTCCTGCCGGTATGAAGTGTGACCCCATCGGCACCGTGCATACCCCCTTCGAGACGACGGGTGAGGCGCCCCGACAGGGATTCCGCGACGACGCCGAGGGCGTCGTCGCCATCGACCCCGCGTACCGCGAGGGGCTGAGCGGCTTCGACGGCGACCGGATCGTGGTGGTGTGGTGGGCCGACCGCGCCGACCGCGACGTGCTGACGCTCGACCGGGACCCCGCCCGCGGCGTCTTCACCTCGCGCTCGCCAGCCCGCCCGAACCCGGTCTGTATCACCGAGTGTGTCGTCGAGACGGTGGATCCGGCGGCTGGCCGTCTCCGCCTCCGCGGCGTCGACATGGCCGACGGCAGTCCGGTGATCGATCTGAAGGTGCCGGCCGACGGTTACGGCGACGACGACTCCACGTAGTCGACGGCGGCCGCTGGCGTGTCGACGGCCTCGACGCCCGGCGCGTCGTGGGTTCTAAGGCCCGCCACGGGACGGTCGAAGACGCCGGCGTACCCGAGTTCCGAGAGCGTCCCCGCGCCGCCGTCGATGGCGATGACCGCGTCGCCGTTCATCACCACGAGTGCGTTCCGGGCGTGCCCAAGCCCCGTCGCCACCGCGGTGTCGACGTACTCGTTTGCGTCGCGGCGGTCCGCCGTCGGGAGGATGCCAACCGTCTCGCCGCCGGCGTCGTGGGCTCCTGCACAGACCGCCTCCATGACACCGCCGAGGCCACCACAGACGACGACGTGCCCCCGTTCCGCGAGCAGGCGACCGACCGTCCGGGCTCGCTCGGCCGTCGGTTCGTCGACGCGACTCCCGCCGATGACGCTGACGCGCATGGGTGGTCGTCGCCGAGCGTCGGGGTATAGCTTTGGCCCCGCCGTCCGGTCGTCTCACCACTTTTATGTGTTCGGTGCGCCCCTCCTTGGGTATGTCAGCGGTCCAGTCCCTCCGGACGGCGGTCGACGCGCTCTCGCGCAACCCCGTCCTCTTCCTCGGTGGCCTCGTCTACGCGCTCGTTGTCCTGCCACAGCGCGCCCTCCAGCTCGCGTCAGTCCCGCTCGCGCCCGCGGCACTCCAACTGCTCACCTTCTTCCTGACCCCGTTCGTCGTCGCCGGCGTCGTCGGACTGGCCCGAGAGGCGCTGGACGGCGACGCGTCGTTCGGGACGCTCACCGAGACGGGGACGAACCGGTACGTCGACCTCCTGCTCGGCACGCTCGTCGAGTTCGGCATCCAGCTGGCCTTCGGCGTCGCGTTCGTCGTGCTCGCCCTCATCACCGTCGTCGCCGCGGGCGGGTCGGTCGGTCCGGTCGGCATCCTCGGCGCGGCTCTGGCCGTCGTCCTCGCGCTCGCGTATCTCGTCGTCCTCTTTCTCGTCCAGTTTTATCCCGTGCTCGTCGTCGTCGACGACGCGGGTCCCGTCGACGCCGTCACCGGGAGCGTCGCGTTCGTCCGGAGCAACGTCGTGAGCACGCTCGGCTACAGCGTGATTACGGTCGTTCTGGGGGGTCTCGCGGCCCTCCCCGTCTCCGGCTTCGCCGCCTACCGCTTCCTGACGAACGGCCCGGGCGCGGGAGACACGCCCGGGCCCATCGGCGGTGGGATGAGCTCCGGCGGGCCTGCAGCGGGCGGGACGCCGGAGCTAGCCGAACTGTTCGCCGGCGGGGGGCTCGGCCTCTCGACGCCCGAGGTGGTCGCGCTCGCCCTCGTCTCCGCGGCGACGACGGCCCTGTTTTTCGCCTTCCGATACACCTACGCCACGGCGTTTTACCGGCGACACGGGCGCTCGGTGGAAGAGCGGGTGCTCGACGACGACTGGGACTAAAGCAGGAACGTCTCTTCGCGCTCCGCGAGGTCGAGAAAGGAGTCCGCGGCGTCGACGAGTTCGTCGGCGGTCGAGGAGCCGAAGGCCATCACCTCGACCCGGACGCCCTCGTGGCGGAGGTGTGAGCAGAGCCGGGAGAAGTCGCCGTCGCCGGTACAGAGGACCACGACGTCGACGTGGTTCGCGAGCGTCACGGCGTCGAGGCTGATGCCCACGTCCCAGTCGGCCTTCTTGCTGCCGTCGCCGAAGGTTTTGATGTCCTTGATCTTCGTCTCGAAGCCGATCTCCTGAAGCGCCTCGAAGAAGCGCTCCTCCTCGGGCGAATCGGCGCGGATGACGTAGGCGATGGCGCGCACGAGTTCGCGGTCGGAGACGCCCTTCGAGAGAAGCGCGGAGTAGTCGATATTCCGGGAGTAGAGACTCTGAGCGGAGTGATAGAGGTTCTGCGCGTCCGCGAGCATCGCGACGCGCTGATTCTGGTGTATCTCGGTCACGTTGGCCTCAGTGGACGGCGCGCAACTAAATTCCTTGCTCATCGACTCCCGGGGCGATACGAGCGATTTAACCCGGCGGCGGCGACAGGATGGGGTATGCGCACCGAGCAGGCCGCCCCCGCGCTGGGCATCCTCGGCTGTCTCGCAGTCGTCGTCACGCTCGCCCTCCCATATCTCGTCTCGACCGGCTGGGGGAGCCAACTCGGGCGGTACTACGCCGCCGGTCCCCTCGGCGTCGGCGCGGTGCTGTTTTTCGCCCTCGTCGGCATCGTGGTCTTTCTGGCTGGCGCCCGCGGCCGGACCGACGCGACGACGGCCGCGGGTATCTCGCTCGCCCTCGGCGTCGTTGCCCTCCTCGTTGCCCTCCTGTGGGCGGTGTCGGTGTCGCTGCAGCCCCTCTTCGGGTTTCCGGCGTCTTGGATCACCGATCACCGCTGGTACGTCGTCGTCGTGACGGCGATCATCCCCGTCGCAGCCGCGTTCTACGCGCGGTCGGTGCTGGTGTAGGACCGGCCGACGCGCCCTCGACGGACCACCGAGTCGAAAGGCCCTTAAGAAGAACCGGCATACGGTAGGATGGACTAGGTCGGGCAGTTAGGCCCTGCTCTTTCACCCGCACTACGGTCTTGAGCGGGGACCGAACCCGGGGGCGTCCGGTCAGACCGGTTCGGGCCTCGGGAGCCAACGTGGAAGCCTCGTCCTTCGGGGACAGCGGTCCGCGGCGCGCGTCCGCAGGGACGCTCCGTCGCGGTTCGTCGACGGCACCGGGTCAGGCGCGGAAGCGAGCAGCCCATCGCCGGACGCCAGTCGCTCGAAGGATCGCGGGGTGGAGGAGGCGACCGGGATTCCCCGCACCGGAACGCCGGGCAATCCCGCTGTCCACATTCATATCCTCGTTCACGAACCGTCTCGACCGTGGCCAGCGTTGCCTCGTTCCCAAAAATAAATACCGTGAGGCGACTCGCCACGAGTGAGAATAACACGCATGGTACGAGACGACGCGGTACTCCTGAAACTCCGCGAGAAGTGTAGCGAGGGAAGCGACAACGCCTGCCGGACGCTCGAACGGCTCTGTGACGACGGGCGGGACGACGCCTGCGAGTACGTTCTGAAGTAACCGACGACGTTTCTCGGCGTTCTTACCGGCCCAGCCGTGGCCGTAGCAGTCCGCTCCGTCCACCACCCTCGACGCCCCCGATTCGACCGACGCGTCGGAACGAGCGCCTCTGTTTTAGGCCGACCGAAAAAACTTTGATTCTTTAGGCTGGCCTAAAGTATATGCCAATCGAGACGACACGCGCCGGTGCCCTCGGCTGCTCATCGGCCACGGCTGGGAGGTAGCGATGGTCGGACGAACGCTCGGCGACCTTCGGGAACGCGTCGACACCCTCGCGAGCGACGACGGGACCTTCTACCTCCGCTGTGCGCGTACAGGTGATCGACCCGTTCCCGCGGCGGGACGGCGGTTCGCGGCGCGCGCAGACGCCCGGAGCGCCGCCCACGCCGTCGAGCGATACCGGGCGACGCTCCGCCGGTACGACCCGCACGTACCGCACTACGACGTGATCGTGTGTCAGGACGTCGAGTCCGATTCGCTCGACGCTCCGTCCGACCGGACGTTCGAGGCCACGCTCTCGACGCCTGTCCTCGACGCCGCGACGCCGCAGTCGTCGAACCGGGCGCTGGTCGAGTTCTGTCACCGGGTGGCCGCGGCGGTCTTCGAGAGCCTATCGGCCGCCGGGCACGACGCCGTCGAGGCGTCGACCATGGACGCGTACGCCGGCCTCGCGGACGCCGTCACCGATCCCGACCGGCTCTGCCTTCACCTGCTCGAACGGCTAGCGATGGACGTGGCGGCGGGGCTACCCCCCGACGAACAGGCGGCGCTTCTCGACGCCGCCGCGACCCGTCTCGGCCCCCACCGATCAGCGACCGAGGAGCCGGTTTCGGCGACGCTCGGCCACCTCGAAGATCACGGGTTGCTCGGGGCACATCTCCGCTCCCCGTGGTCGATCGACCTCGACGACGGCCGACGCACCGTCGACGTTCGGCTCTCGGGATACGCGCTCTCGCCCCGCGACGGCCGACTGCCCGTGCTACCGCTGGCGGTCGACCTCTACCGCCGCCGGCCGGACTGGCCCCTGTCGTCGATTCGCGTCGTCGACCTCGGCGACGCGTGGCGAGTGTCGTTCGTCTTCCGACGGGGGTCCGACCCCGATGGCCTCGCGACGGTCCCGATCGACGAGGGGTAACGTGACGGTGAACACGTTCGTCCGGCAGGCCCGAACGCGGGTGCGCGCCGAACGCGAGGCAGTCGACGCAAAGGCCGACGCGGTCGAGGCGTTCGCCGACCGTGTCGCCGACCTCACGGCGACGCCCGCATCCCCGTCGCCGCTCGCCGCCACGGCAACCGCGGGCACGCCTCGCTCCCGCCAGTCCGACGACCGCTGTCGCGCGGTCCGGCAGGCGTTCGCCGACACGATCCGTCCCCACAGCGTCGCCGACGTGGCCGACGACGAACCCCTCCTCGAAACCGTTCGCGCCGAACTGTCCGAATCGATTGCCGTGGCGCTCGCCCCGACGACCGACCAATCCTTCTCGCCCGGTCTCAAGCGAGCCATCGCCGCGGCCACGAGCGACCGCCGGACGGAACTCGCGACCCTGTCCCGGGCGCTCGAACGCGAACGGACCGTCCTCGACGAGGCCCAGTCGACCGTCGAGACAGTCACCGACTGGCTCGTCGACGTCGACGAGATGCCGCTGACCGACCTCGGGTTCGACGCGCTCCGGACGCGACACGAGACGCTCGCGACACACCGCGACCGGTGTACCGACCTCGCAGACCGGCGCCAAGCGTTCCTCCGAGCGACCACGGAGCGCCCCGCGGGAACGCGAATCTCCCACCGCTCGCTCGTCCCCTATCTCTACGAGGACTTCCCGATCGACCATCCCGTTCTGGCGACCGCCGCCCGCCTCGACTCGGTGTGTGCGGAGTGCCAGCGAACCGTCCGCGACCATCTCGTGCGGAGGGCCTGATGCGGCGACGACGAGGGTGCCTGTGGGCGGGCATCTACGTCGGCGTGTTCGGGGCGCCGGACGACACCGACCCCGAAACGGAGCCGGCGGAGGAGTCGTCTGAGTGAGCGGCGTCGTCGGTGCAGGACTTCGCGCGCGAACGTCGCCCCGTCAATATAGTCGCATTTGGAACCGTTTGCACGGCCGATGGCCGGATCGCGTGCGACCAACTAAGCAGTGACTTACAACGGATACCGTAGCTCGTGCGAGCGACGCGAGCACACTACCGGGTCGGTGCGCGTCCCCCGGGAGTTGGACCACGGTCGTTCCGCTCGCGTTCGCTCACTCCACTCCCTGATTCAAATCGCCAGCATCGCGCATACACGTCTCTCACGTTCGTTCGAGACGGTATGCGCCGGCCGGGATTTGAACCCGGGCCATGAGCTTGGAAGGC
>Ga0102939_1000220_pt1 | contig 20031 bp, 19 predicted proteins | sample SalPon2_B_H2O_MG_FD_78214 | JGI IMG/M metagenome (GOLD analysis project Ga0102939, IMG submission 78214) | Salt pond water microbial communities from South San Francisco under conditions of wetland restoration - Salt Pond MetaG R2_B_H2O_MG | ecosystem: Environmental > Aquatic > Non-marine Saline... | reverse complement strand
CATATACTTTATGCGGAAGCCTTTACGTCGTCTGCTTGCACTGTCTTACGACCTGCATGCTCTGCCATCTGTTTGGCGTCGCGTGCACGCTCGGAAGCATGATCTTCTAGTTCGTCTCTTAGTTCTTCGACTGCGTCTTCTGAGACTCTTGCTGCTCCGGCCTGCTTAATGATTCGCTTGACTGGTGCTAGTGGTAGTTCTGCCATTGAATTTGTCACCTCCTTATAGGGTTGTCTAAGTAAACTTTGTTCCTTCCCTATATAAAAACGTTTGCTGTTCAGCACACGTTAAATGGTGTTTTGGGTTCATAGTTTGGAGAAATAAATGAAAGAAACATGATCTTTGTCTGGACTGGTGTTTGAGTTATCTGGTAAATGTTATGTCGAGGCTCTGATTGGTTGGGGTTGTGACTTATCCAATACAACTTGTAGTACACCTCATGTTTCTACATCTTCTTGAGTTCAACTTCTATTTCATCACTGATCTCTGCTACAGCGTAGTAGCCTTCAAGAACTGGACCTGGATTGACTATTTTAGTTTCTCCAATTTTGTCAGTTCCTCTGGACTCATGAATATGTCCGGTCACCATTAAATCAAAATCTGAGTTCTCAATAAGTTCTCGAACTTTTTGACTTCCTACGTGATTTCCGTCGGCGATATCAACATCTGTATCTTTTGGTGGTTGATGTATTACGGCTACTTTTGTATCTGATTTCATTCTTTTCTGAAGGATTTCAACAGTTTCCTTGATCTCTTCTTCGTCAGGTTCAAAAGGCGTCTCAAAAGGTGTGATGCCTCCACCAAATCCTACAGCCTCAAAGCCATCAAAAGAACCTATCTTCTTATGCAGATTTATTCTGTGATTTCTCAAAGTCTGGACACATTCTTCTTCAGTATCTATGTTTCCAGGAACTGCTTTCACAAGCTTATCCTTTTGATTGAACTTTTCCACGACTTTCTCCAAGTTTTTCTTGTACTCATCGTATTCGTTAGCATCCCCGAGATCTCCCGCACATATAATGGCTTCAAAATTTTCTCTTTTGATTATTTTATCGAGTTTTTCGTGGTCTCCATGTATGTCCGTCACTAGAAGTGTTTTCATATTTTTACTTTTTCTGCGTCTCTGTTTAAGTCGTTGTCTCAAACCTTGATTTTTTATTTAGCTACAGTGATAACTTGATTATGGTAAAGGATGAGGACTTGGCTGAAGATATAATACAACAACTTGAGGAATTGAGAAAAGAGATTGAAAGAAGCTTTGACATGGATATTCAAGGCTTAGGACGTGAAGTGAAGCAGGCGGATAAGGATGAGCAAAAAGTGGAGCAAAAGCTAGCTCGTGAAGGTGCATGTGAAGAATTAGTGGATGTTTCTCGATTGTATGTTATCATTGCCACCATGGTTGAATTGCTGGCAAGAATGGGCAACGATATATCAAACATTGAAAAGAGGCTTAACAGTCTTGAAGGTATGCTTGACAAGTTGATGCAAGAATGTGACGATGAGGGATCTCAGAGGGAAGCTAAAGAAATGATAGATGAGGCCGAGAACAGGATTAGAGAGGCTGAAAAACTGGGGGAAGAACATCCAACAGTACAGGAAATTATTGAGAAACTTAGGGAGATAGACTAATCTCTACCTCCCCTTTCTTTACTTATTATTCAAGCATCATACTTTACTTGTGAAACTCAACTTAGCCGTCATAGATATTGATTACAGAACATTTGAAGAAGAAGGAACTGAGACTGTAGAGCTCAGAGTCTTCGGGAAAACTTCTTCAGGAGAGAATGTTTTAGCGGTTGAAAGAGATTTCAAGCCGTACTTCTATGTGTTGCCTTCGTCAGGAGTTGAAGCCGAGGATCTTGAGAAAAAAATTTGGGATGAAGAATTCAGTGATGATAATGGTAATTTCATTGAACCTGAAGAAATTGAAAAAGTTGACAGGAGAGATGGACTTAAACAGATTGAGACACTCAAGGTTTATACAGATGTTCCAGCAACAGTCCCAAAACTGAAACACGAAGTTTACGGACTGGAAGAGGTTTCAAGCTGCAGAGAATTTGATGTACCATTCTACAAAAGATACTTGATAGACAATAATATACTGCCGACAGAGACAATAAAAATAAGAGGAGAAGAGGAAGATTCTAGGGATTTTGATATCAAAATAATTGTTGACGAAGTCGAAACAGGTTCGGATTCTGAAGATATTGGTTTTTCTTCTCTTGCTTTTGATTTAGAGGTTATAGATGATGAAATAGTCATGGTTTCCTTCTACGGCGAGGAAATGCAGAAAGTTGTATCGACTGAAGAGATAGATGAAGATTTTGTCGAGGCTGTTGAAGATGAAGAGAAGTTACTTGAAAGGATAATAGAGGTCGTCCAAGATTTGGATGTTGATATTTTGACAGGTTATAATACTGACGAGTTTGATTTCCAGGTATTGAGAGAAAGAGTTGAAGAACATGGTATGCAGCTTTCGCTTGGCCGTGATGGTGAAAGAATGAAGTTCAATCGGCGTGGAAGGTTTGCAGGCGCCCGTCTAAAAGGAAGGATGCATCTTGACCTGTATCCTTTCATCGAACATGTGGTCTCACCAGGCCTTGACTCAGAAAGACTTGATTTGGACTCAGTTGCAGAAGAAATCTTGGGTGAAAACAAGAATGATGTATCATTCCCAGAGATGAAGAAATGGTGGGACAAAAAAGAAAACCTCGAGGAATTCGCCAAGTACGCTCTGAAAGACTCAGAACTTGCCTACAAACTTTCAGAAGAACTAGTACCTCAAATGCTTGAGCTATCAAGAATTACAGGGCTAACACCTTTCGACGCATGCAGACTTACATATGGGCAGTTAACCGAGAACTTCCTCTTGAAAGAGGCAAGCAAGAAGCAAATGATAGCTCCCAATAGGCCGACAAGAAACGAACGCAGAAGAAGGCAAAGTCAGGGTGCATATGAAGGAGGATTCGTGTACACTCCAGATTCAGGTATACACGAAGACATAGCAGTTTTCGACTTCCGAAGTCTTTATCCTACAGTAATGGTTGCACACAACATATCACCCGAAGTACTGGATCTTGAGGAATGCGAAAGTAGATTCCAACCAGAAGAATTTGACTTTGACTTTTGCCAGGACGAACAAGGTTTCTTCCCAGAATTAATCGAAGGCCTTGTTGAATCTCGTTATAAGCTTAAAGACAAAATGAAAAATCTTGAAAAAGATACTTTGGAGTATGAAAGTATTTACAGTCGTCAACAAGCACAAAAAATACTTGCAAACTCATTTTATGGGTATTTAGGATACAATGGTGCCAGATGGTACTCCAAAGAATCTGCACAAGCAACAACCTACATGGGAAGACAGTATATTGAGGATACTATAGAGAAAGCAGAGGAAACAGGATTTGAAATAATATATGGAGACACTGACTCTGTCTTCCTTTCAGCAGAAAATATCATGGATAGAAAGGAAGAATTCTTGGAACAAGTTAATTCTGAATTACCTGAGTTTATGGAGTTGGAGTTTGAAGGGTTCTTTAAAACTGGTTTCTTCACGTCTAAGGATTCTGGTGAAGGGGCTAAGAAGAAATATGCCTTGATGGATGAAGAAGGCGAAATGAAGATAACCGGTTTTGAACAGGTAAGAAGAGACTGGAGTGCAGTAGCCAAAGAGACACAGAAAAAAGTTCTTAGAATGGTTTTGAGCAATGAAGTTGAAGAAGCTGCTGAAGAAGTAAAAGAAACTATATCAAAGCTGAGAAACCAGGAGGTTCCTGTTGAAAAACTGAAGATATATACCACCTTGACAAAACCTCCTGAAGAATATGATTCAACTTCACCACACGTGGAGGCGGTAAAAAAAGCCAATAAACGTGGAAGGGATATTGAACCTGAAACCACGGTTGATTATGTTATTACACGTGGAGGTGGGGGCATATCTGAAAGAGCAGAGATATCAGAATTTGCGGAAAGTTACGATGCTGATTACTACATAGATAATCAGGTCTTGCCAGCCGCAATAAGAGTACTCAAAGTATTCGGATACACTGAGGATCAATTGAAAGGCAAAGGAAAACAAAGCGGGTTGGGAAGATTTGGATAGCAATTAATTACTAACCACAACAAAAACATTGTTTGTATGGTGCTGGGATTCTCAGGAATCATTCCAAGCTTTATAGCAGGTCTGCTTTCTCTAATTTTACTTGTTGCAGCCGCTGAAATAGTAGTTAAAAAAATGGAAGGGGTCGCAAAGCACTACGGAATCTCTGAAGTCGTCATAGCTATGACTATAGTATCAATCGGTACATCACTACCTGAATTAACAATACACTTGGTGGCCTCCACACAGATACTGCTTAGTTCAGGAGCCTCAATCGAAATATTCGGAACTGGGTTTCTGGATCTATTACTGGGTTCACATACTGAAATGATGGGGCAAATGCTGGAAAATAACTTGATAACTGAATCTACATTTCAAAGTTCGCAGGAAATATTTCTTCAAAAATCTGGGACGGTTATCGGTGCAAGTATAGGCAGTGATGTGGTACAAGAAACACTTGTAATCGGTCTAGTAATAATATCATCTGCATTGATGGCTGGAAAGAAAGGGTTCAGATTTTCTAAAAAATTCCTGATACGAGACTACGCTCCAATGGTAGGAACCACATTAATTACACTTGTATTGGCTTTGAACTGGCAAGGACTAACTAAAATCATATTAGGAGGGACTGGTACAGTTTCAGGAACGCTTACAAGACTTGATGGGCTTATATTGGTTTCAAGTTTTGTTACATACATGATTTACCTTTACAGTACGAGAGAGGAAAGTCTTGCGTCACAAGGGGACGTTACAAAATCAAGTAAACCTTTGAAAGATCTTCTTATCGGTTTGTTGGCGATGGCTGTGGTTGTCGGATCCGCAGATATCTTCCTAAGAGTAGTTGAGGTTGCAGTAAAACAAACGGGTTTTTCAGGATCAATGATAGGAGTTGCAACCGTTGGAATAGTATCAGCATTCCCAGAAATGATAACGGCAATATCTGGTCTGAGACACGGTAGTGAAGCAATATCTCTTGGAACACTCGTCGGAAGCAACATAACAAACCCTTTGCTAGCAATAGGATCAGGAGCAATGCTCTCAACATATGCAGTTCCAAGACCGGTTATAATGTGGGACTTACCAATGGAGGTGGTATTGGCAGGCCTACCCGTCCTATACATGTTCAAAAGAGACACTATAGGAAATAAATTGGGAATAATAGCCGATAAAATAGGATCGGAAAATCTCTCTGAAAAATTAAAGGCTTCAGAAAACCAAGTTCTCTCAATAACAGGAGCACTTATGCTGATACTGCTTTACTTCCTATACCTGTACGTAAGATTTACCTACTTCCCACAAGATTTCACGTGAAGTGAAAAAACTATGAACAAAATAAAGAAGATAATACAGATCCAAATAATTGTCTTAGCAGCTTTATTTGCAGTTATACGAACAGAAGGTTTTTCCCTTTATAATGGTGTTATTTACGAATTGATAGGTGTTGTTCTAGGTATTCTGATAGCTACGTCAGGAATTTACTGGATGAAGAAGAAAACTTGATTTTTATTTGAAAATTTCTCCAGTCTTTGCAGACCATAAGACCAAGTCCAATGCCTTAACATCGATACCTATATTCTCTGCAAACTCTTGCAGCACTTCTTCTTGTTTCAAGTATTCTTCTTTAGTCTTAGGAGGTTCAGGAGATTTGATTAGCCCTATTTCGTTCATTTGTACGGCGATGTGGCTTGAAATAATTCCAAAACTGTTCCCATATCCAATGTTCCTGAGAAAATGTGAAGCACCTTTCCAAGAAATACCTTTGACATTCTTCGCAAACCAAGCTCTCGAATCTTCAAGATTTTCTTCATCTATTTTCTGACTTATCTTAAGCCCTCTCTCAGGATCCTGCAATGTTGGCTGCGAAAGCATCTCCCTATTGGAAACAATGTACTTTGACTTGTTTTCGGGGTAGCTAACATCTTCCTCAAGAAGAACTTGTTCAAGGTCCTCTTCTGACCCGTTCAATAATAAATCTTGTTTTTCCAGAATGTTGCAGGCTTCCCAAGCCTTTTCAGCCCGAGTCTGAGAACTCAATATCACGAATACAAGCTCTTTGAATTTTCTTTCTTCACTGGAATATCTAAGGTCTTCGAAACTGTTTAACTTTGATTCAATTTCTCCTTTTTTGGATTCGTAGTGTTCAAAGATGTCTTGCTTGTTCATTTCTGTAGGACTTCCTTTACCTTGTTTCCAATATTTTCGGGGGTAGGGTCCTCAACTTCTTCCCTATTCACGAAAATTGAAGGAACTTGACCCACGTTCATTTCGATACCTTTTCTCTTGTCTTTATTAACTTCTTCAAGAGCCTCTTCATCCTGTAAACATTCTTCAAAGTTTGTGTAATTCAGGTTTGAGGTAGACTCCTTAGCTAAGTCTATTAAATAGTCTTGAGATGCCCAGTCTTCTGTTGGATCTCCCTGGTCATTGAATATTTCATTGTGGAAATTCCAGAACTCTTCTTCATTTTGTTTATTGATGCATTCTCCTGCCAATGCAGCTCTGGTACTTGAATCTCCGTTTTCAGTGTCAAGGTAGTCATAATTCACAAAATAAAGCTTTGCCTGGCCTGTATCAATGAATTCTTGTCTAAAATCTCCGGTCATGAGATAGTTGTTGATGCTGGTGCAGCTTGTGCATTTGTAATCTCCGAAGAAGACAACAGAGACGGGAGCATCTTCTTCACCCAACGTAGGATTGTCGGCTATAGAAATATTTGTCTTATTTTCATCCATCACACTTGCTTCAGTTAAAATTTGAGGTATTAAAAGTCCTGCTGCAATAATTACAAGCAGACTTAGACTGTATTTGACAGCCAAATGCTTTTTTCTCCAGCCTTCAGATGTCATTTCTTCTCTGGCTTCTTCACGGTGCTCTGATTCTATATGATCTCTTAAATCGGATTCTCTATCAAACTCTTCACCGCAGAACCCACATTCTGCCATAAACTCATTTTGTTGTTCCAGCTTTTTAACAGGGAACTAAATATTTATATCTCAAATATGAACAGATTTGTCAAGAGCGTCTTTACAAGCCTCCTGCAATACTTCTGGGAATGTTGGATGTGCATGTATCGTGTTTGCGATGTCATCGAGGTATGCCTGCATCTCCAAAGCAAGTGTGGCTTCTGCAAGAGTGTCTGAAGCTCTTGGCCCAACTATCTGCACTCCCTGAAGCTTTTTATCTCCTGATGCAATCACACGGCAGAAACCGTTAGTCTTGTTAGTAGTCAAGGCTCTTCCAGAAGCTTCCAATGGGAACTCTCCGATTAATACTTCATCAAATTCTTCTTCTGCTTCTTCAGGATTCATTCCTGCAACACCTACTTCAGGGTCTGTGTACATCGCTTTCGGGATGTATTGATTGTCAAAAGCTGCAGGCTTGCCAGACACGACTTCTCCAGCCACATCTCCTTCTCTATAGGCTTTATGCGCCAGCATGGGCTGTCCAATAGCATCGCCTATGGCTAATATATTTTCTTTTGATGTTTTCATCTGTTCATCAACATTCAGAAAGCCCTCTTCGTTTATTTCAAGGCCTGCGTTTTCGAGACCAATTTTTTCCAAGTTGGGCTTTGCTGTCCTTCCAGCAGCAACAAGAACGTAATCTCCAGAAATTTCTAATGTTTCATCTCCTTGTTCTGCAATCAAGACTGCTTTATCTTCTTCATAATTTACTTTCTGTGCCATTGTGGAGGTGTAGATTTCATCGTCGTACTCTGGTGTCATCTCCTTCAAGCGTGAAACTATATCTTCTTGGAAGTTACTAAGGACTCTTTCGCGAGCTTCCACGACTTTAACTGTGCATCCAAACTTTGCAAGTTTTGTCACGGCTTCCATGCCTATGTAGCCTCCACCAACAACCACAATTTCCTCTGGAACTTCTTCAAGGTTCAATAGTTCTTTTGAAGATATTATCTTTTCTTTTTCAAACTCCAATCCAGGTATCTCAATTGGTTGACTGCCTGTGGCTATTATTGCTTTCTCAAACTTCACTGTCTCGGCATTGTGTGCTTCTTCAACTCTCAGAGTTTCTTCGTCCTCGAACTTGGCTTCGCCATTCATGACTTCTACTCCCTCACGATCCAGGATGTGCTTGACTCCAGAATTCAGTTTCTCTACAGTATCCTGTTTCCACTCTTGTATCTCATCAAAGTTCACGTGCTCACATTCTGCCTTAATACCGATTTCATTCCAGTGCTGAATATCCTCATGGAACTTAGAAGCATGTATCAAGGCTTTTGCAGGAATGCAGCCCCTGTTCAAGCAGGTGCCTCCAATATCTTCTTTTTCTATTATTATGACATCTTTTCCTTCTTGTGCCGCCCTAATGGCAGCTGTGTAGCCTCCAGGACCTGATCCAATCACGACAACGTCCGTGCCGGTTTCGATATCTCCTACAACCATAAATTCATCACTTGAAATCTTGTTTAAAGTTTGAGTAGCATTTCTTCAGGGTTTTCCAGGTTTTCAATTACTTGGTTTATGAATCTTGCAGCTTCTGCGCCATCAACAGCACGATGATCATAACTGAGCGACAACTTCACAGTGGTTCGAGGCTCAACCTCCCCACCTATTACTTCTGCTGTTTCTCCAATCCGTCCAATACCAAGTATAGCTGTCTGAGGGTAATTAATTATAGGTGTAAATTCTTCACCGCCGACTACTCCAAGATTGGTGATCGAGAATGTTCCGTTCTCCAGTTCTTCAGGTGATAAATCTCTGTTCTTGGCTTTCTCAGCCTTGCTGCCTATTTCTGAAGCAAGGTCGACAATACTCTTATCATCCACATCTTCTATCTTAGGTATCATCAAACCGTTATCAGTATCAACAGCAATATTGAAGTCATAGTATTTCTTATACAGCATTTCCTCTTTTTCCATGTCGATTTCGCCGTTTAATGCCGGATATTCTTTTAGAGCATCTTCAACAGCTTTTATTATGAAAGGAAGATAGGTTAAATGTGGTTCAACACTTTCCTGTTGCTCTTTCCGCAGATTCTTGAGCTCTGTGACGTCGGCTTTATCAACATGTGTGACGTGCGGTGCTGTAAAACGTGATTCAGACATTTTCTCCGCAGTACTCTTCTTGACACCAGACATATCAACATGCTCTACATTATTTCTATTCGATCTCTTAGAGCTTGAAGTCTTGCTTTCTTTAGATGAATGTTTTTTACAGGTCTTATCAACGTTATTATCGCTTTTCTCTTCTGAACCTGGTTTTGAAGGGTTTTCTTTGTAATCTAAGATGTCTTGTCTTGTTACTTTACCTCCTCTACCAGAACCATTTACTTTTGAAATATCCACATCTTCTTCTCTGGCTAGTTTCCGTACGGAAGGCGTAGCACTGACTTTTGAATCTTTATCTTCCGAACTACTTTGGCCAGAGGCAGAATCATCTTCATCTGTTTCTAAAATATATTCTTCCAGTTCTTCTTCAGTTATTCTTTCATTTGTCTTGATCGACGCAAGATCTACACCTTTGTCTCTCGCCTTCTTCCTAACCTTAGGTAAGGCAAGAACATCTCCAGAACTATTGCTGGACTCTACGCTTTCTTCTTGAACTTTCTCGTCTTCTTCCTCTTCTTTTTGTTGGTATTGGTCTGGTTCTTGAGATTCTATTTCTTTTGTTTCTTCATCTTCTTCTTTTTCTCCGGTTTCGAGTTCCATTATTACTTCTCCGACTTCTACCTGGTCTCCAGGTTCCACGAGAAGCTTTTCCACTGTTCCGTCTGCTGGTGCTGGTATCTCAACGACTGCTTTGTCTGTTTCAGCTTCCCCAACTACTTGATCTTCTTCAACCGTGTCTCCTTCATTTATCTTCCAGTCAAGGAATTTTCCTTCTGTTACTCCTTCTCCGGTGTCAGGGAATTCAAACTTGATTTTAAATCACCTAGAAATCCAAAGCGTTCTTCACGCCTCTTACAACCTGATCTTTGTCAGGCATATACTCATCCTCTAACGTGTATAGTGGGTAAGGTACGTCGGGCGCCGTAATTCTTTCGATAGGAGCTTCCATATGCAGTATCGCGTCTTCCTGGATCTTTGCAGCAATTTCTCCCCCCATGCCACTAGTCTTAGAGTCTTCATGCAGGATTGCAGCTCTACCAGTCTTTTCCACAGATCCAATTATCTCATCGTAGTCGTTAGGGTGTATTGTCCGGACGTCTATTATTTCAATGCTTGCTTCTACTTCTTCCGCAGCTTCTTCTGCTAATGGAATCATCGCCCCCCAGCTAATCAGTGTCAAGTCATTTCCTTCCTGAGCAACCCGGCAATCATTCAGCTCAACTTCTTTTTCCCTATCGACTTCTTCTTTGAACGCCCTGTAAGTCTTCTTAGGTTCAAGGAACATAACCGGGTCATCTTTCTGTATTGACTTTCTAAGCAGGCTGTATGCGTCTTGAGGTGTGCTGGGTATTACTGTATGGATTCCTTTCGTCTGAGTAAATATTGTTTCCGGACTTTCCTGGTGGTGCTCCAAAGCAGAGATACCTCCTCCGTAAGGCGCTCTAACCGTGATTGGTGCTGTGTAGTCTCCTCTGCTTCTCATCCTGAACCTGGACGCATGTTCCTTGATTTGATGGAATGCCACATAAGAGAAACCGGAAAACTGCATCTCAACGACAGGGTTAAAACCGTAAAGACTCATTCCCACTGCTGTACCAGCAATACCAGACTCCGCTAAAGGACTGGAGAAACAACGATCCTCCCCAAAATCTTCCTGCAACTTCTTAGTGGCCCTGAAAACCCCTCCATCTTCTCCGACATCCTCGCCGTATACTATTACGTCTTCATCAGCTTCCATCTCATCATGAAGTGCCGCATTGATGGCTTCTACAATATTCATTTTTTCAGTCATCCTTTTCTGACCTCTCTATCCATTGTTGTTTCTGTTTTTCAATTAGCTTGGGGTTATCGCCGTAAACGTAATCAAATAACTCCTCAATGTCCGGATTATCGGCATCCATTGCTTTCTCTGCAGCATCATCTATCTTTTCTTCTGCTTCGCTCTCGAACTCTTCTAATTCCTCATTCCAGATTCCGTGTTCCTTCAAATATTCTCTGAAACGCTTCAATGGATCTTTTTCTTTCCATTTCTCAACTTCTTCCTCATCTCTGTAACGTGTAGAGTCGTCGGAAGTTGTATGATCTTCCAACCTGTAAGTCTCAGCCTCAATCAAAACCGGTTCGCCTTTACGAGCTTTCTCCAAAGCTTCCTCAACCGCCTTAATAACTGCCAACAAATCATTCCCGTCAACTTGTATTCCTTCTATTCCAAATGCTAAGGCTTTCTGAGCAATTGTCTCTGACTTAGTCTGTTTTTCCCTCGGCAAACTTATCGCATACTGGTTGTTCTGTACAAAAAAGATTGAGTGTGCGTTGTATACTCCTGAAAAATTTAGGCTTTCATTGAAATCTCCTTGACTGGTACTTCCATCCCCTGTAAATCCCAATACAACGTTTTCATCTCCTTTCTTTTCCATTGCCATTCCTATGCCAGCTGTATGCAGGTTCTGAGTACCTACAGGAATTGCTACAGGCAAAGTGTTTATTTCGCTGAGTCCTGCTTGGCCGTTTGCATCACCCATCCATCTCTGAAATACTTGGTCTAAAGGCGCACCTCTGGCGATGAACGCAGCTGTCTCTCTAAAACTCGGCACCATCCAATCTTTTTCTTCCAAAGCAAACATTGCTCCGATCTGAGCAGCTTCCTGACCCTTGTGAGGTGCATAAGTACTTATCTCGCCACGCCTTTGAAGACTGAAAGCTTTCTCATCAAACTTACGTGCCAACATCATCTGGCGATACAGTTCCCGGTACTCTTCCTCCTCTATCCAAGGAAAATCCTCTTCATCATCTGTATCCATCACTTCAATCCGTTGAATAGAACCGGAATAAACCTCTTTTCGAGCCATCAATAACGTAAAAGGACTTCGGCTTGTATATAAAAAATCGTTTGCGACCAAAGAGTAGACATTTTTGCATCAGAGACTTTAAACTTTACAGCAATACTACCTGTGTGAGCTTTGATCCAAAACTCTTAGAGGGCCTAGATTTTGATTTTCAAGATCCTTGGAAGCATCGAAAAATTGAGGAAGATGGTAATGAATATGAGTGGCAGGCGGATGTTTCCACCCATCCAGAACGAAGTGAGATTGAAATGATGTATGTTTTTGAAGATCCTGAAGACGATCTTTTCGAAAATATATCGGGAGTTGAAAGCTGCTATGAATGTGAGTACACTGAAGAAACTATTCTTCCATTACTTGACTCCATAGGAAATCAAACAAGAATTATCGCATACATACCGGTTCCAAAAGATATAGATCATGAAATATCAAAATTCCCGAGTCAATATCTTGAGGAAATTAGAGAGGATCTTTATCAGCAGGTTATCGAACCTAATTTGTAACCCTCAGGTAAAGTCAATAACCTAAATAACCTGTCTCGACAACATTGATATATGGCTTTTGAGAAACTCTTCAATCCCTCAGAAGTGGCGGTTATAGGGGCTTCAAGGCATGAAGGAAAGACCGGGCACGAAATTTTCGATAATCTACTGCATGACTTCGATGGAAGTGTTTACCCGGTTAACCCAGAGGCAGATGAAGTAGAGGGGAGAGAAGCGCTTGATGAAGTGAAGAAAGGAACGGATCTAGCAGTGGTTGTAGTTCCTGCAGATATAGTTCCTAATATATTGAAGGATTGTGGCGATAAAAATGTTGGAGCAGCTATCGTAATCTCTGCAGGCTTCTCAGAAACAGGAAACGAAGAATTGGAGTCAGAAGTAAGATATATAGCAGAGGAAAACGATATAGATCTTCTAGGACCTAATGTACTAGGTTTAATCAATACTGAAAACTCAATGAATGCTAGTTTTGCTTCCAAAATACCGGATAAAGGAGACATTTCTTTCATGTCTCAAAGCGGAGCATTTTGTACAGCCATACTTGACTATGCGGAAGCAGAAAACATAGGTTTTCATAATTTTGTCTCTCTAGGGAATAAAGCAGATATTAATGAAGTAGACCTACTTAAGAAGTGGAGAGAAGATGATACTGAAGTAATTCTTGGTTATACTGAAGGAATAGAAGATGGCAGAGAGTTTATGGAAGAAGCGAGGAAGACTTCTAAGGAAAAACCAATAATACTAGTAAAGTCTGGTAGAACGGAAAGTGGTGGAGAAGCAGCATCTTCACACACAGGAAGCATAGCAGGCAACATGGATGCTTATAGAGCAGCTTTCCACCAGACAGGGATTATAGAAGCAGAGTCTTCCAGAGAACTTCTACAATATGGCAGGAATTTCTCCAATCAACCTCTTCCTAAAGGAGAAAAAGTAGCAGTTGTAACAAATGCAGGAGGTCCAGGAGTTATCACTTCTGATGAAATCTCTGAAAGAGGACTCAAACTCGCAGAACTATCAGATGAAACGCTTGAAAATTTGAAGCAGTCGATGCCGGATGAGTTCACAGCTACAAACCCTGTCGACGTTATAGGTGATGCAGGTCATAGAAGATACGAAAAAGCGATTGAAACAGTTGCCAAAGATGAAGAAGTAGATTCTGTGATTGTTTTACTTACACCTCAGGCAAATACAGAGATAGAGAAAACTGCAAAGGTGATAGCAAATGCGGCTGAAAAAACCCATAAACCAGTAATGCCTTGCTTCATGGGAGAAAAAGACGTCGAAAAAGGAATTAATATTCTATCAAAAAAAGATCTACCTGTATTTGAAGATCCTAAAGACGCTGTCAAAACCTTGAAAGTAATGAACAAGTATAGAGTTTTCCTTGAAACTGAGGAAGAATTCGATGAGCCTGAAGTAGATGAAGAAGATATAACTGGTATTTTAGAAGGTCTTGAAAGATTTGAAGATCAGAAAAGACTTCTTGAACAGTATGGCTTAAATGTTTCCATGACTGAAATAGCTGAAGGTCCTCAGGATGCGGTTGAAAAAGCCTCAAACATGGGGTATCCCGTAGTCCTGAAAATTAACTCTCCAGATATCAACCATAAATCTGATGTAGGAGGTGTCAAAACAGGTTTAGAATCACGTAAAGAAGTAGAAGCTGCCTTCAATGAAATAATAGACAACGTATACAGAGAAAGACCGGACGCAGAGATCAGAGGACTGAAAGTACAGGAGCAAATGGATGGGGTTGAAGTTGCATTAGGAGTAAAAGATGATCCACAGTTCGGACCGGTAATAATGGTTGGACTAGGAGGAATATATGTAGAAGCACTAAAAGACGTATCATTTGGAATACCTCCAATAAGTGGACAACAAGCAGAACACATGATAGAAACACTACAATCTCACGAAATATTTGAAGGAATGAGAGGTAATCAAGAGATAAAAGAGCCGGTAAAAGAAGCCATAGTGGCTCTAGGGATATTAGCTCTCGATAATTACAAAAAAATCAGTTCTCTAGAAATAAACCCTCTTATAGTCACTGAAAAAGATGCTTATGTCTCAGATATTAACCTAGCACTGAAAGAAGAATAGGGTTAGGAAAAATCATTGTTAATTGAGTGGGGCTTAAGGTCAAAAGCATAGGTCTCCTCAAACAATTCTTATGAATATGTTCAAGGATCGGATGCAGATAGCACAGAGTAAGATGCAGGAAGGTGATGTTGATTACGTGTTTTTGACACCTGATTCAAATATGTTCTATGTTTCAGGTTATGAAGGGGAGATACATGAAAGACATTTCTTCCTCGTCATTTCTCAAAATCAAAGTTTTTTCTTCGTCCCGGACCTGTATGAGAAACAAGTAAGAGATAATACATGGATTGAAGACATCAGGACTTGGAGTGACTCCGAGAAACCTCGTAAAAAACTAAGAGAAAAACTTAACAGTCCAGATTCTGATAAAATGCTTGTTTCAGAGGAGATGCAGGCAAGATTTCTGCTTGATATAAGAAAAATATTTTCAGATGCTGATTTCGGATTGGCTGGAGAGGTTTTTGAACAACTTCGTATAACAAAAAGCTCTGAAGAGGTAGAAAGGATTAAGGAATCTTCAAAGATCGCTGACGAAGTAATAGAAGACCTAAGAGAGATGAACGAAGAGGTTGTAGGGAAGACTGAAGAAGAGTTAGCTGAGGTTATAAAGGAGAAAATGAGTGAAAAGGGAGGAGAAGAACCAAGTTTCTCACCTACAGCATCATCAGGGCCTAATGGGGCTAAACCTCACTACAGTTATGGGGAAAAAATAATTAGAGAAGGAGAACCGGTAGTACTGGACTTTGGTTGCTACAAAGACCATTATCCAAGCGATCAAACTAGAACACTGGTCTTCGGCGGTGAACCTTCTGAAAAATTCAAAGAGGTTCATGAAACAGTTAGAAAAGCTCAACAAAAAGCAGTTGAAAAAGTTAAACCAGGTGTCAAGGCGAAAGAAGTAGATAAGACTGCCAGAAAAGTAATTGAAGAAGCAGGCTATGGTGGCGAGTTTATTCATAGAACAGGTCATGGGGTCGGTCTAGAGCTTCACGAGCCACCTTACATCAATCAAGAAAACAATCAAGAGCTTGAGGAGGGTATGGTTTTCAGCGTTGAACCAGGTATCTACATAGAAGGAGAGTTCGGAGTACGAATAGAAGATCTCGTCGTCGTGACAGAAGATGGATGTAAACACCTGAACGAGACCGATAGGAGCTGGAACTGTTAAAAAGAAAAAAGAAGTGAAGGGAGCTAGCTTAGGTTGGCCGAGACTCTGCTTCAATCCCGGTCTCTGATTCGATTTCTGAATCGTTTATGTTCGATTCAGCTTCGGCTTGTGTTTCTACTTCCTTTTTAGAGTCGTTTTCCTCTTCTCTCTCATCTTCCTGTGTCTCTTTGTTGTCTTGTGACTAGTTGACTGCTTCTGCTGCCTGTTTGTTTCCTCTGTCTGCTAGCCATCCTGAGATGGTTGCCATAGTTCCTTTCCTGTCTCCTGACCCGGCTTCTGCTGATACCTTCGCTCCCAGATTGTCTTTGTTACGTGCCTGGCTTGGAGGCCTTGTCTCTCATTCTCTGACTCAACATCTGCATCTGCTTCTACTTCTGCATTGCTGGATTCATTGGCTTGTTTCTCCAATTCGCTTACTCTTTCTTGTAGTTGCTGAAATTGTTTCTGAAGCTGCTTAACTCTTTGTATTAATCCTGTATCTGCTTGTGCGGATGCTTGCGCCTCCATTTGAACCTGGTTCTGTGCCTGTGAAGGCTGTGCTGCGGTGAGTGCCGCGAATCCCAGTGAAATTATAGTTGCAAGGATTTTTATCGTGTATTTGTTTAATTTGATTCGATTTCACCAAGCTGTAACAGCTAGGTGAGGCTTAAGAAAGTTTCATAGAAACGAGCGTTTAATACTGTTTAAAAACCGTTTAATAGCGTTTAACAAAGTTTTTTCCCAGTTTAATTATGTTTATCTTCGTTTCTTTCAGACTTTCCTTTTGAGTTGCATTTTTGGCCAAAACCGGCGCTGAGTATCCGGGTCAAAGCTTCCTCTGAGTTCTCCTCAGTTTCGATTATTCTGTCTTCATCTATCTCCACAACCATTCCTGAAGTAATGTTAGGAGCCGTAGGTATGAAAACTATGGATCTACCGTCTTCAGCTTTATTACCTGTCTTGAATGCTGTAAATCTTATTTCATTGAACTCTATCTTCACAGGACGACTGAGATCTTCTCCATATCCAAGAAGAGTTTCTGTTGAAACTTTTGTAAGATCATAGACTGATCCAATGAATGGTATGCCTCCAAAAAAATTATCTATGGCTTTCTCAACTTTAAATCCTCTCTTAGTCTTAACTAAGCGACCTATCCCTGTTACAACAATTGCAATTATTACAAGAAGAAGTGCAAGCTTGTAAGACTGATCTATGTAATAATAACCAGTCAAGTTGATATATTGGTTTCCAGGAATTCTTGCAATATTCTCAAACAACCAATTCACAATCAAAAGTATAACGAATACTGGTAGGAGTACTATAATTCCTGATACTGCAGGTTCCTTTGATCCCCCGATTCTTCTGGACAAGTTTCCAAATAATTTTGAACGATTCTTACTATAATACTCGGTCTTCCTTTTACCCTTCTGTAAGCCCTCTCTGAGAACTTTCTGGGTGCCTTTCTCCAAGTGTTTTTTTCCCTGTCTCAAATGCTCGGAACCATTCCTCTCCTCCCCATCTGTCATCACCCCTTACTTAGTTCTCAAATGTTAAACCGATAACTATTCAAACCATAACCATTTGATTTCACGAAGAAATATTTTTTCTCAGGTCATCTTTGCTGTTTCCGGATTCTCTCGCTATATTTCTTGACTGGTTTATACCTTCCAAGTATTTTTGCATTGCTTTTCCAGCTTGTTCTGTCTTATTTTCATCAGTTAGATATCTTACTTCTGCTAATCTCTCTTCAGCGTTGTTTGCAATTGCTTTAGCCTTTAGATCTTTTTCCCCCCATTCTTACTTCAATGCTCTCAACAAAACCTTCAACACTATAGAGCGGATTAACTGGACCTAAAACAGGTCTTACCTCACTTCTCTCTTCTCCGGATGATTAGCCTATAACAATGCCTGAAAAGATCAATACAACACTTATCAAGATCAAGTTTTCTAAGGCAGTGCTCAAGAATATAAAGCAAGGCCGTAAACCAACGTTCAAATCCCTTAGTTAAAACCATTAATAGACTCCAACTAAACCATAAACCTGTTCGATTACGTTTAACAATTATTCTCAAAGATTTGGAGAAAAGGGAATTTTACAAATGTCGGGTACAATTTTTAGGTATGGTTGATAAAGAAGAGGCTTTGGAACTTCATAAAAGAAATCCTGGAAAAATAACTATCGACCCCAGCGTCGAAATAAAAGGTACAGACGACCTAGAGCTTGTCTATACACCAGGTGTTGCAGAGCCTTGTAAAAAAATCTCAGAGGACAAACAAAAATCCTATGACTACACTACAAAGGGCAACCTTGTTGCAGTAGTTTCAGACGGCTCAGCAGTACTAGGGCTTGGTGATATAGGTCCAGAAGCCTCTATGCCAGTAATGGAAGGAAAAGCAAATCTAATGAAGAAATTTGGTGGTGTAGACGGGTTTCCAATTTGCCTTGACTCCGAAACCGCTGGAGATATAGTTGAACAAGTAGAAGCATTAGAACCAACTTTTGGAGCGATAAACTTAGAGGACATCAAGGCTCCAAGATGTTTCAGAGTAGAAGAGACACTGAAGAGATCACTTGACATCCCAGTCTTCCACGACGACCAACACGGAACAGCAATAGTGGTAGGGGCAGCACTACAAAACGCTTTAGACCTTACAGGTAAAGATCTTAAAGACGCTAGAATTGTTATTTCAGGGGCTGGTGCTTCAGGTATTGCTGTAGCCAAGTTTTTGATAGATGCAGGAGCTGAGAACATTGTTCCAGTCGATTCTTCAGGTATTCTAAGAACAGACGATGACAACAAATACAAGGCAGATTTGGCTGAGAAAACACTTGCTTCTGAAGAAGAAGGATCTTTAGAAGATGCAATGCACAACGCAGATGTTTTCATAGGTCTTTCAGCACCTGATATTGTCTCTACTGAAATGGTAAGTTCCATGGCAGAAGATCCAATTGTATTTGCATTAGCCAATCCAGAACCTGAGATTTTACCTGAAGTTGCAAGAGAGGGTGGAGCTTACATCACCGCTACAGGTAGAAGTGACTTTGTAAACCAGGTTAATAATTCACTTGCTTTTCCAGGAGTATTTAGAGGTGCTCTGGATGTAAAGGCTTCGGAAATTAATGAAGAGATGAAGATTGCGGCTTCTGAAGCAATAAGAAACTTTATCGAGCCTGAGGAAGATAAAATTGTTCCTGATACTCTTGATAGAGAGCTCGCACGTGAAATAGCTGATAAAGTTAGAGAATCTGCTAGAGACACAGGTGTGGCTAGAGAGGAATAGGTGGGCCTTAATGGATCAAAACAAATTGGAGCATTATGTTAAGGCTGGTGAAGTAATACAGATAGCTAGAGAAAAGGCGAGAAGTGTTACTGAACCGGGGGTCAATATCAAAACAATTGCAGAAGAGATAGAGGATTTGATTAGGGAGGAGGGTTTGGAACCTGCTTTTCCAGTAAATATTTCTATTGATAACGCTGCAGCACACTATACTCCGTCAAAAAAAGAAAGTAGGGAAGTTAAGGCGGATGATGTGATTAAGATTGATATAGGAGCGCACTCAGAAGGATACATTGCTGATACCGCATTAACAGTTAATCCTTCAGGAGAAAGCCAAGAAATGATTGACACTGTTGAAGAAGTACTTGAGGCAACACTGGAGTTCATCGAACCAGGTAAAACAGTAGGTGAAGTTGGAAAGTTCGTAGACGAACAGGTACCTGAGGAGTACGAGGTAATCAGAAATCTAACAGGACACTATCTAGGGAAATATACGCAACACGCAGGAGTTTCAATACCAAACTATGCCAACGGTTCCGATCATGAATTAGAGGTCGGTGATGCATTTGCTATAGAACCCTTCCTGACAGATGGTTCTGGCAAAGTGAAGAACGGTGCAGACGGAAATATCTACAAACTTGAAAGAGATACAAGTGTAAGAGGAAAGACTGAACGTAAACTGATGTCACAGATCAAGGAATTTAACGGATTGCCTTTTACCACTCGATGGTTTGATGATTTCGGTGCGAGGGAGAAAATGGCTATGAAGAAACTGATTCAAGGCGACATTGTTCATTCTTATCCAGTACTCAATGAATACAATGGTGGTAAAGTGGTTCAGGCAGAACATACAGTGGTTTTGACTGAAGAAGGGAAGAAAATAACGACAAGGAATTAAACAAAAAAAAGAAAAATTTAGGAGGATTTAGCTTAGAGCACTTTCAATAACAGGTTCAAGGTTGCTGTAAGGCTGTGCTCCAACAAGCTTTTGT
>Ga0102939_1000219_pt1 | contig 20244 bp, 17 predicted proteins | sample SalPon2_B_H2O_MG_FD_78214 | JGI IMG/M metagenome (GOLD analysis project Ga0102939, IMG submission 78214) | Salt pond water microbial communities from South San Francisco under conditions of wetland restoration - Salt Pond MetaG R2_B_H2O_MG | ecosystem: Environmental > Aquatic > Non-marine Saline... | reverse complement strand
ACTGATTGGGCTGGTTTCTATGGTACGCTTGACCAGACTGTAAGTCTTAGTGATGGTTCAACGTTTTATCAGTGGACAGCTGGTGAAGTTACAGGTGCAGCAATTTTAGCAGCACCTACAGGAAACTCATTTAGTGGAGACGAAGGTAATCTAGCAGCTCCATCTGATGTAAGCGCTCTAAACGGAGTACCTACATCAGGAGCAGAAGCAGTTTCCAACACATACGATGGTTCAAATGGACAACCATCAGATCTAAATGCTGAAGCAACAAATTCCACACTCGTCAACGGCGGTAGTGCAGACGATTTCCAAAACTACCTGTTCAATTCAACAGCTGACAACGGAAACAACCCTGTTTTCGCTGCAGCAGCAAAAGACGGTGCAACAGGATTTGACGGAAGCACAGTTGACTACCAGCTTCTAGTTGGTACGACAGAAAGTGGAGACACATCAGAAAGCTTCAACTTCTATGCTAAGATCCAATAAAAAATCTTAGCAACTTTCTTTTTCTCTCTTTTTTATTTTCGAAGAATTTTCCCTGAAAAGAGCACTTCTTTTTCGATAAAGCAAATTCGATCATACTTTAAATTCTCACGTCCATAATAATTTTTATGGAAATAGATTTGAACAAGATCGGGTTTTTAACGTGTTTATTTGTTGTTTTTGCAGGATTAGGGAGTTCAGAAGTAGTTGTAAATAGCCAGGATTGGACGGATGTTCAAGCGGGTATGCAGTACGCTGATTATATTGGTGAGCAGGTTTATTTTGCTAGGACCTCTGATGGTTCGGCTGTATTGAACGATTTGCCGGCAGGGTCTAATGTCACGGTACTTCAATCAACAAGCGATGCTTACCTGGAGAATTTGGATAGCCAGATTCAGACCAGAGACTATAATTACAGGGAGACCATCTCGTTTGAGAGTGAGAACGAGTTGGTGCCGGATGAGGTCGATAATTTTGTGGTAATCACTGAGAGAAGACCTTCTGATGTTGTTGTTGCAGGGCCATTGGCACAGGTATTAGATGCTTGGGTCTTGGTAGCTGATGGAGATAATCCGAACCAGTTGGATTCAAGGCTTTCTGATGCAGATCAAGTTGTTAAGGTAGGCCAGTTCAGGGATTCACTGGATAATGTTGTTTCTGATTATCAGACTGAGGAGATTTCCGCTTCCAACAGATTCAATTTGTCCACGAAGGTTGCGGACAGGATTGATGAGGAAATTAACATGAGTTCGGTGAAAGTGGCTGATGGAAGTTATCTTGAGGCCTCGATGTTTTCGGATGAGACCCCTGTTTTATTGACGGCGGCTAATGCCTTGTCTCAGGAAACAGAAAGTTATTTGATGGATAAGGAAAGTGTAAATGGAGCTGTCATGGTTGGTGCAGAACTAGGTACTGTCGGCGAGGAACTTGACACTGCAGCTGAAGAAAATGACAGAGATTTGAGTGTTTTTGTTAAGTATGGTCAAGCAACTGTCGGAGGATCCCGTGAAGTCGGTGCTTTACCTTTATTCCCTTTGCCAACTCCGAGCATGGATTTAAGGATTTCAGCTGCTCAATATGCGCCTGATCAGAACAGGTTCTTGGTTACTGTCAGGAATCCTTCACAACTGGATGGTTATCTCTTGAACTCTGTGGTGATAAGAGGTAGTGAAGATGAAACTGTTGCGACGACGGGGGATGATGAGCCCAGGTTTATTTCAGGTGATACATCTCAAGTGTTCAGTTACAATGTGAACATGACTGAAGAGACTGCTTCATCCTCGATAGCTGAGTTCACCACCAGTTATGGTACAGAGGAAGGTAGTCTGGATACATTTGTTTCAAGTCAAAGAGATGGTGTTTTCGGCCCCCCAAGAAATCTTCCGGTCTCGATTATAGAGTTGCAAGACAACTCGGATCTGAATGTGACACAGGTTGTTTATGATCAGCAGAGTCAAGGGTTTAACATCACTGTAAACAACCAAAATACTCAGGCTTATGCAAGGTTGAATGTTCAAAATGTGTCTGTTGATGGGATCAGCAACAGCTTTGCAAGTGATGTCACAAGGTTTGAACCTAATGAGACTAGAGAGATTTTTATTCCTGCAGGTCTTTCAGAGCAGGATTTGATTGACATGAGTAGCGTGGAAGTTAATGCAAGATACGGGGAGAGAGAAGGTTTCCTAGTTAACTTTGAGAGAAAAGTTGCTCAACTAAGCTTTGAACAAGGAGACTCGGAAGGCGTTCCACCTAGCTACATTATATTGATACTGATCATATCAATGTTGATTGGGTACATTGTTACCCGTTAATGCTGGGTTTTCAGGTGTATTCCAAGAGCCTCAGGCGTGTCAAAGTTTTCGCCGCACTGAGGACAAACCTCTCCTTTATCTTTCGATTCGCTGCTTTTTTCCTTATCTTTGTCGTTTGAAGCTTCAATATTTTCTCTAAGAACTTGATTCTCTGTATTTACTGCAGGTTTTCTCAACTTATCTTTCCTAACATTTGTTTCTTGACTGATTTTCTCTGGTCTACCGATTTGAAGATCTATCCTTGGATTGATCTTTAGATCTCTGCTCTTTCCATCATTCTTTTTCTTTAATGTGGCCACTGCAAACAGTAAAAGTGCTACAAGGACGAGTTTGGTCTCTGTCTCAGTTTCTTCAAATCTATTCGACAATTTTTCCGCTGAATTCTTGATCTCCGTATCTGTAAGAGGTATATCTATTTGATCTAAACCATTTTCTTCTGAATTTTTGGAACTTGATTCATTCTCTGTGTCATTTACATTGGTTGAGTTGTTGGAGCTTCCTTGATCTTCTTCATCTTTTTTTGACTGGTTTCTTTCATTTTTGCTTGTCTCGTTTACAGATGATCCTCCTTGTTTACCAGTATTCTTTATTTCTGCGCTGGTGCTTGAAGAGATATTCACTCCTTTCTTTGAAACAGCTTCCACTTTCAGGTTCAGACCTTCTCCACAATTTTCTTCACGACAGTAACTGTCCGGAAGTATAGATGATACTGTTATGCTCTTGGTTTCTCCTGCATCTAATTCATTGATTGTTTCAGGTGTGATGGTCAAGTAAACAGGATCTAAATTGGTTTCATTCACTGTAATATTTCTTATATCTGTTTGTCCTGTGTTTTCAAGGTTGAATACTGCTGTAGATGTCTCTCCAGGCACCAGTTTCTTGTCTGAAGCCGCTTCCAGTGACATATTTAATGTTTTTTCTACTTCCAAGTTCTCGGTGAAACTGATGTTGTTGAAGCCAGGTTTAGAAGCCTCGAATTCAAGACTGTAACTTCCCTCTTTATCCGGTATCTCTATAGGATCGAAAGAGAACAAACCGTTTTCATTAGTATTTGAACTGGTGTTCACACCTCTATACTTATTCAGGGTTTCATTTTGACTGTATTCGAGCGTTACTTCGATATCAGCATTCTCCACCCATTCATTTTTCTTGCCGTCCCTGATTTTTCCCTCCAAAGCTATAGTTTCCTGGACATTGAACCTTGTTTTTTCAAGCAAGTTTTCTTCGAGTTCCAGGAAAGGTCTTTCATACTCTATTGCGGCCATGTAAGCTGATTTCAAGCCATAATCTCCGTCGCCTTGTGTTTCAAGATCTTTTAAGGTTGCCTCATTTCTTATCTTGTTGTGATCAACTTCATCTTTTCTCTCCCAGTTATTACGGCATTCTTTACCTAGAAAGTCCCAGTAACTGCATTCATAGAACTCAACGTTCTCAGGATCTATACCTGAAGAATTGTAATTCATCGTGACCTTTGTCTCATCTATATCAATAGGGTAATTGGAGCTGAAGCCGACTATGTTCAAAGGCTTCAATAACTTGTCTGTTTTAACTTCCTCAGGATCAAAACCTTTGTAGTACTCGTATCTTATGTCTTCCTGCCTATCTGATTGAAGCTCAAGTCCTCCAAAGGTGGTTGTAACATCTCCGAGATACAATTTAATCTTTTTATCAATCTCTCTTTTCTCTAGTAATTCTTCAAAATTTCCTCTGTCATCAGTTTCAAACTTGTTGATAGAACTATCTATGATTTCGAAAGTTGCATCCTTGGCCACTCCACCTTGACCCAGTACTTGTCCTTGAAAAGGTACACGTTTCTGTACCTTGAACTGTTTGATTTCAGGTCCATTTCTCATTTCCAATCTGAATCTGGCTCTTCCAGGATCCATCTTAGGTAGACCAGAAAATTTCAGGAAGTATGGGTTTGAGCTTCCTCCATCTAATTCAAATCTTCCTTGTGAACCCTCTGAGTATACTTCGAAATCTTCTCCAAGCAATCCTTTGACGCTGCTAGTCGAGTTCCCGTTTGTCTTGGTTACATTAAGTTTTAACCTAACATTTTCCAACTCTCTGTAGTAAATTTGACGTGTCAAACGGTTTGAGTTCTTGTAGAAACCCAAGAAATCTGTTTTGAATCTTGTCAAGTCTTCCTCAATGTTCTGTGACTTCCAACTTGAATTCTCAACTTTGTAACCTATTGAAAGGTTTTCAGTACCGTCCAAAGAGTTGTTGTATGTCAGAAAAACTTCTTCCTTACTTTCATTAAATTCTAAAAGAGTATTTTTTGACTCATTTATCCTTAACCTTTTTATTTCACTTTTTTCGACTTGAGGATAATCAATTTCTACTGTATCTCCGTCAGCGTTAACAGAATCATGGTCTGTCCAAGTTTCTATGTCTTGTGAAAGACCTAAATGTAGGAAGGCAACGCATACGATTAAAATTACAACTGGTTTTCTGGCCCTCATGATAAATAAATCGGTTTTACTCATTTAAACAAATAATCTTTTACACCATGATTTAATCGCTAATTAACCACTTCTGAAGCTATTTTCTCGAGGTCAGAGGTGCTTGCCTTTTTCAGTTTTCCAGGCTCCTCATCAACTTCTTCATTAATCTCCGCTATCAGGCTTTCTCTATGAGATTTCTCCTTCTTGATGTTCTCCAATTTTTTCAGGTCTATATCCTCAAGCCATTCATCACTCACATCTAAATCTAATTCTTTTTTCAGCTCTATTTTTCTTTCAAACTTGGTTTCATCATCCTGGAAATACTTGATCCTATCCTTAAGAAAGTTTTTAACGCCTTTACGATTTTTACCGCTTATCTCAACTTTGAGTATTAATTCGGCCTGTTCACTATCTAGATCTAGGTCTTCCGAATATGACTTAAAATCCTTGACCGTTCCAAATAATTTATCCAGCATCTCAACCTTTTCATACTTTGAATCGAGATCGTTCAGCTTTCTCACATCCTCTATTTCATCAAGAGAGCTTTGGATTGACTTTATGTTCTCGAATGAGCCTTCATCTCTTTCAAGGTTTTTAAGAAGTTTTCTGGAAAAAATCAGCGTTTCAAATAAGGATTTAACAGATTTACGGTTTTCTAATTCCTTTTCAGCTCCTAGAAGCTCTTCAAGTTCTTTTAAACTCGGATCTTCCTTGTTTAAGGTCTCTTGCAAATTTTTCTTGCTTTGACCTAAAATTTTATCTATCTCCTCCTCATTCATTCAAAATCCTCTCAATCATCAATTCGGGCTCCTCAAGTTAATATCTTCTGGTTTGGACAAGAAATAGGGTAATGGATGAGATCTATGCTCAACTGTTTAAATCTGTAATAACAAAGAATTATTCGTGGATGAGAAGGACTATTTATTTGATCTTGGCTCTAACGTTACTTTTAGCAGATGTTTCTGCTCAGAGCCTTGAACTACAGGGAATAACTATTCCCCAAATAGCTGTTGTAGCATCCTTATTTGCCTTAATTTCAGTAATTTTGATTAAAAGAAAGAAAAGTGCTGAAGGGTTCAGAAGGACTGGTTCTCGTTTTGAAAGACCTGAAATAGGTATCTCAGGTACAAAAAAACAGGATGGGGAGTACAGTTGTGATGTCTGTGGAACGGATTTAGAAACTAATGAAGATAAGGTTCTCCATGAAGAGGCTTTTCATTAGAGATCATCGGGATAATGTTTTCTTGAGCCATCTGAATTTTCTCTTGAGATCGACAAAGCTTGGTTTCTCATATTGAAGCCCGGCAAGCTCTGCTGCTAATTCATTAATCTGTATTACTGCTTCATTATATTCATTGAAGAGAACTAATGGCATGTTTTCAAACAAGCTTTCCTTGAACTCGGAATCGTAAGCTATCTGACTCAGTACGTGGCATTCTGTCATCATCTCCACTTCTCGTTCCACGAGTTCCTTGTCTGGACGTCCCTCAACCTTGTTCACCACGGTTCCTAAAACCGGTTTTTTAAGCTCCTTACATTTTTCAATTATCTGTGCAGCATTAATCCCTGCGGTCTGTGTCGGGGTCGTGATTATAAGTAATTCATCGCAGGCCTTGATTATCTCTTCAACATTGGAATCAAGTCCTGGAGGACAATCAACAAGAACATAGTCTGAGTTCTTTGAGGCTTCAAATAGTATGTCTTTAAGCGCTGAAGTATCTGGTTCAACCTGGTTAATCTCATTTCCTGAGGTGATTGCCTTCAAACCGGATTGGTGTCTGAACATGGCTGACTCGACATCTGCTTCATCCTCTAAAACATCTTGAATCTTGACAGGGTGATCATATCTACCTAGATAAACTCCAAGATTTGATGCAGCAAAATCCGCATCAACTACAGTTACTTCTTGACCCATTTGTTGCAGGGCTACACCCAAGTTCACTGAGAGAGTGGTCTTACCTACACCTCCCTTACCAGAGATCAAACCTATAACTCTCCCTTTTCCCATAAACAAGTTTTTCGGCTCTCGGTATTTAATAATTCGCAGAACTATGATCTAGGAGAAAAAAGATTACCTAAAAGCCAAAAAATTATGATGAGAAGAAAGTTGGAGGAGATAAAGTAAGCCAATCTTGATTTCTGTCTAAGACTTGATGATTTCTTCCTTAAGTCTCTTTTGCGTTATCTCTTCCTCAAGACTTTCTCTGAACTCATCAATCTCCAATCCGTCCTTTTCTCTTTCCTGCCTATCCCTGAGTGAGACACTCTTTGACCTCTCTTCATCATCCCCCAAGATCAGCATGTATGGTACGTTGTCGTCGTGGGCGGCCTGGATTTTCTTTCCTACTGTCCAGCTTCTATCTTCTATTTCTACTCTGAAGTCTGAAAGTTCCTCTTTGACTTCTTCAGCATATTCCAGATTGTCGTCCGTTACTGGAAGGATTCTGACCTGTTCAGGTGCAAGCCATGTTGGGAAGTCTCCTGCAAAGTGCTCTATCATTACTCCCATAAATCGTTCAATTGATCCTAGGATTGCTCTGTGAATCATGACAGGGTAGTGTTCTTCATTGTCTTTTCCAACGTACTTGAGCCCGTAGTTTCTCGGTATCACGAAGTCAAGCTGTACTGTTCCTAGCTGCCATTCTCTTCCAATTGCATCTTCCACTTCTACACCAATCTTAGGCCCGTAAAATGCTCCCTCTTCTTCATTTACTTGATATTCGTCTACTTTTTCGTTTAAAGCGTTTTTCAGAGATTCTTCTGCTTCATCCCACAGTTCATCCGGTCCTTGTGCCTTTGGAGGTTTTGTCTCCAAGATGAAGTGTGTATCAAATCCAAATTCATTATACATCTCGATGATGATCTGCAGGTGTTTCTTGATCTCTTCCTCAATCTGGTCTTTTCTGATGTATGCGTGACCGTCATCCTGAGTCAATGTACGGACTCTCAAAAGCCCTGATAGTTCTCCTGATTGTTCATTTCTGTTTACTGTTCCGAACTCTGATAGCTTTATAGGAAGCTCTCTATAACTTCTCTTTCCTGAGTCAAATATGTGGCTGTGGTTGGCACAGTTCATAGGCTTCAAACCATACTCTTCGTCATTCTGCTCCCACGCGAACATCTCCCCTTCTTCTTTAAATGCGTCGTAGTGCCCTGTTTTTTTCCAGAGGTTGGCTTTGTTGAGTTCTGGTGTCCATACTTCTTCATATCCTAACTCTTCATTTTTTTCACGGATATATTCTTCAAGTTCTCTCCTAATTTTCATGCCTTGTCTGTGGTAGTGAGGCCCACCGGGAGCGTGCTCTGGGATGGAGAACAAGTCCATGTTTTTGCCGATCTTCCTGTGATCTCTTTTCTTAGCTTCTCTACGTCTCTCTAAGAAGTCTTCAAGATCGGTTTCGTTGGAGAATGCAGTACCATATACACGTGTGAGCATTTCATTTTCTTCTTCTCCACGCCAGTAAGCTCCTGCTATCTCAAGAAGTTTGAAACCTTCAACTTCACTAGTTGAGGAAACATGAGGTCCTTTACACAAGTCTTTGAATTCTCCTTGTTTGTAGAAACTGACCTCGTCTCCATCACCAGCTTCCTCGCTCAGTATTTGTCTTTTGTACTCGTTGTCCTCGAAGAATTCCTCTGCTTCTTCTCGTGAAATCATTTCGCGCTCGATTTCAAGATCTTCCTCCACTATTTCTTCCATTTCTTCCTCTATCTCTTCGAAGTCTTCCTGCTCTAGTTCTACTCCTTCGATATCATAGTAGAATCCATCGTCTGTCCATGGCCCAATTGTCAGTTTAACTTTGTCGCCGTAGATTCTCTTCAAAGCCTGTGCAAAGATGTGAGCTGCACTGTGTCTCAATACTTCAATATATTCATCGCTTTGATCTGTGACTATTTCTATTTCGTCGTCGTTTGAGACTTTTTCTTCTTTGGCGACGAGTTCGCCGTTTATTTTTCCGGCTACAGTATCATCTCCTAGTCCTGTACCTATTTCATAAGCAACGTCTTCTAGTGTTGAGTTTTCTTCTATTTCAAGTGTCGAGCCGTCTGGTAGTTTTACTTCAATCATGAGAAATCTCCTGCAAAGTTTTCAATTTGATAGAAAAGATTTTGACAGCTAAAGTTAAAGCTGGAATGGTTGAGAAAATGCATCGCTTGGCGAGGTTTCCATGAACCTCTCGGTAAAACATCCACCTTTCATTGTATAGACTATATCCGGTTCTATTCTTAAATAATTCTTGATTAATTCTTCGGAAGATCTCCTACATCGTTTAATTTGTAATTTAATGAACTCATTGCAATGTATCCTACAGTTATGTTCACCCAGTATGTCGATACTCTGTAGAGGATTGCAGCTGTCAATGCTGTCGCCAAGTTGATTTGTATGAATAGGATTATTAGTCCGGCCATGGCTGCCTCGAAAGTACCTGCTCCTCCTGGTGTAGGTGAAAAGTTTGCGACACTTGCCAAAGGTATCAAAAGCATCACCTGGAAAGGATTCATTTGAAGGCCAAGTGAGAGCATTACTCCGTAAAAGACCGTCATTTTCAGTAAAAATGAGGTATGTGCTATGATCAATGATCTGATCACTGCCTTAGGATTTTCCCCTACTTTTCTAAAGGTGGATTCAACATTTTCCAACCGGTTTTCCAATTTAACTACGAATCCGGATCCTCTCCCTAAAATGTCTGTAATTTTTTCTGTGATTTTAACAAGGCCTTTTTCTAGGCTTCCAGGTCTATACCAGCCCAAGTAACTCATAACTATTCCGAAAAGTAACAGTGATGAAGCTATTATTGACATTCTGGTGAGTTCTCCTGAAACAGTGCCTGTAATTGCTATGTATGTATATCCGAGTATGACAAAGGTTGAGAGAGGTATTATGGCTATTACGTCTGCTGACATTACTGCTGCCAGTGCTTTCTCGTAAGATGTATCTGAGTGTTTGGAGATCAGGTAGGCCATGAATGGTTGACCTCCGAACTGGCCTAAAGGTGTTACAGAGTTAAGGAATTGTCCTGCAGAGAATAATTGGAATGTTCTCGGAAAGCTGCAATCTATTTTGGATACTTTGAAGAAATTGAACCAGTTTAAGCTCCAAACGATTAGGATTGAAAAGCCCGTCATGCATGAAAAAACCAGGTAGATCAATTCCGCTTCTTTGAATGCTTCTATTATCTTTTTTAGTTCTGCAATTCTCACAAGCACTGCAAAGATCAATGTTGCAACTACAAACCAGAATATGTTCTTCAATCTACCTGAATTAACTCTATCTAACATTCACATTTCAGATTTTATATCTCTAATTTATTAACGGAACTGCTTTTTTCTCACATATTTAACTTTAGGACTTATGATTAGAGGTTTATGATAAAGGTTCTTCGCTTGGGGCATAGGCTTGGACGGGATGATCGTATATCTACTCATGTTGGTCTTACAGCCCGTCAATGGGGCGCAGATGAAATAGTGTTCTCAGGTGAAAAAGATGAAGGTATGCTTGAAAGCCAGAAAGATATTATTGAAAGATGGGGGGGAAAAACCAGTATCGGGTATACTGAAGAATGGAAAAAAGAGATAAGAGATTTTGAGGGTTTGAAAGTCCACCTCACAATGTATGGTGAAAAGTTAAATGATAGTATACACGAGCTTAGGCAGGAATTTTTTGATAAAGATCTTTTAATTGTTGTAGGTGCAGAGAAGGTTCCTAGATGGGTTTACAAGAACGTGGACATCAATCTATCGGTCGGTAATCAACCACACAGTGAGATAGCTGCCTTGGCGGTCTTCATGGATAGAATACAGGAAGGAAAGATTAAAGAGGAGTTTGAAGATGCTGATATTTACGTGGAGCCAAGTGAAGATAGGAAGTTGACCAAAGAAAAATAGATTTTAGTTACTTTTCAGTAAATAATATAATCTTTGTCGTGTATGATTTCTTATGGGTTTCAAAACCATTCCTGAGAATTTGAGGCTTTCTGATTTTGAAGCGATTGATGGCTTCCCAGAAGGTTTTAAGGAATTAGATAGCACAGGGTGGGATAGTGCAAAAAGATTTAATCTGGATTCAGATCTTCCTCAGTATGTCAATCGAGGTACTGTCGGTGTCTGGGAAGACAAATCCGGTCAATTTACTCTAAGAAAGACGGAAAAAAGAAATGTAAGATCACAAGTCGATGAAAAAGATTTTGAAGACTTCTCTGAACTTGAAAAGGCTTTCATGTTTGGCGAGATAGGTATTTCCCCGAAAGTTCATTCTTATGAAGAGAATGAGAGAGGTGTGAAAAGAGATTTTCTAATGGAGTTCCTTGAGGATTACACCAATTTTGAAGACAAGTGTTTTGACAGCGTGAACCAGATGGAGCCATATGCAGAGGCTACAGGATATGTGATGGGTGTTCTGAATGAATTGGAGATGGTTCACGGAGACATAATCTCTTCCAGAACTCCTTCATATTCTCAAGAGGAAGACGAGTTCACGAATACGCCAGTGATCAACAATTTATTGGTAGGTGGTCGCTCAGAGGATGTCAAACTGATTGATCCTGAAGTAGCTAGATTCTCAAAGAAGGGAGAAACGCATAGATGGGATAGGGCTTCTAGTAGTTACGACATGGTCGAGGAGAGATCTTCGAATCCAGATGCTGAAGCTGGAAATGTTTGGACTGGTTTAGTATCTGAGGCGTTAGCTAGCACCCAGCTCGGTTCTTTGGTCGATGAAGAAGAGATAACTTATTTTGTAGAGGATGAGAATGGTATAGAGAGAAGAAAAACTGATTTTTTGAGGTACTTGGAGGAGAGAACTGACGAGGCTTTCTACGAATTCGATGAGGGTTTGCCAAGCTTTGAATTTACTGAAGAAAATGTAGGCAAGTACTTTGGAGATGAGGAGACAGCGAACTTTGCTGTAGAAGTAAATAATATCACTGAAAATTACGTTCAAGGATTTAAAGATGGAAAAGAATCTGTATCAGATATTGAATGGCCTGAACGTAATAGTAATGTTGAGGAGTATCTTCAGGAAGTCAGGGAATCACTCTAGTTTCTACATGAAGTTTTAATGGTGTGAAGAATGCATCTAGATATTATAGAAAACACGTGAAAAAATGTGTTTATTAAAGGGTAACAAATATAAACTTGGTGTTTGAATAATTGAATATGGAGGAGGTCTTGGATCCAACCACTTCAAATGAAGAATTGATTAATGCATTCAATGAGATCGAAGATGCTGATAACAGGCGTTGCGAAGGTAATGTATCTCATGAATGTGTTCAAGATACCGTCAACATGGTTGGAGACCTTTATGGTGAAAGAGAAGACTTTGCTCTCGTAGGAGGGATACCTCTCCAATTAAAGGTTCTCAACCACGAAGAGGCAGGTCCAGAAGTACTGATGAGAGAGTTCGGATCCAGAAGAACCAATGACTTGGACGTAATGACGACAAATGTTCAAGAACTAAGCTCGATCTACAGGAACTCGGAGTACAGTCAAAGAGATCATCTTGATCTAGATTTCGTTAATCCTTCTTTGTTTCCTGGTGAAGGAGAGAATATAATTACAAATGCTGAAAATGTCCGAGTTCAAGGATACGAGATTGATGCTGATGTGAGAATGCCGACCGACACCGATTTATTTTATACAAAAGTTCACGACGAATACTCTCGTCAAAGCATGGGAACACGCCACGATGCAGAGTACATGGCAACATCACCCATCATGGACATAGACGCTGAGAAACTACATGACATGGTCGCAGGAAAAACAGAAGCTCAAGACTATATTGAGAAATACCTTCAATTCTAGCCGTCTTCAGGTCGGTGAGGTTTGACCTCAAACTTTCTTCCATCTTCACCTAGCTCGGTATTGGAGAATTCCTTTCTAGCTTCTTCCAGTATTTTTTCCTCATTTTGCTGATACCTTCTGGAAATATGGGTCAGAACCAATTTATCTACCTCGGCTTCAGATGCTATCTCTCCTGTCTGTTTGGCTGATGTGTGGCCTTCTCTTTCCTCAATAATTTCATGTAGGCACGTGGATTCATGGATCAAAAGATCAGCACCTTCTGCATTTTCGATTGTATTGTTGCATTTAGCTGTATCGCCGGAGTAAACAATTTTCCTGCCTGGCATAGTCTCTACTACTTCGTTTGGTGAGATTTCTTGGCCATTCCATTCTATACTTTTGCCTTCTTTTAATTCGCCAATTTTAGGGGATTTAGTTAGTCCAAGCTCCTTCATTTTCTGTTTATTGGCTTTTTTCTGATCATCTTCAATGAAGCTGTAGCCAAAAGCGTTTATGCCGTGTTCAACTTCGAAAGGTTCAATCTTGTATCCTTCTCCTACTATCTCGTCTCCCTCAATGATGTCTTCGACGAAGATGTCGAAACTTCTGTTGAAATATCCTGTGTCAAGAATGTTTTCAGTGAATTCTTCTGTTCTCGGAGGGCCGTAAATGTAAAGTGGTTCCTCTCTTCCTTCCATCTCCATTGTCTGTATGAGTCCTAAAAGTCCTGAGAAGTGGTCGGCATGCCAATGGGATATGAAGATCTTGCTGATTTTCATAAGGCCTAGTTTCTCTTTCATCAGTTCTCTCTGAGTTCCTTCTCCGCAATCAAAGAGCACTCTCTCTCCCTTGTAGTTTATCAGGTTGGCTGGTAAACCTCTCTTCCTTGAGGGTACTGCGCTCGAAGTTCCTACTGTCCAAATCTCCATATGTTCACTTTGGAAGAAAATTGTTTTCTACTTGTCCCGACCAAAACATTAAATAGTTACTGTAAAGTAGTAAAATTATGGGTTTATATCATCAGGACGTGCCAGAAAAGTGGGTCTTGACGTACAACAGGAAGCGTGAAGATGCTGATCAACTTATGTCTGCACTTGACACTGAAACAGGTACTTACTACGAGAACATTGAAATTGAAGGAACTCAAAGACCTATTAACGTCCTCAACAGACATTTAGATTACAAAGAAAAAGTCCCAACAGAAAATGAAGCTGAAATAAGAGATCTCACAACACAAGGAATCAAAACTCTTGTCAATAACATACTGGAAGAAAACAAACCTCATTCCAAGACATAAATATATCTTGTCAAACTCTTGTGCACGTAAACGCTGTAATCAGCCACATGATCACCAATCTCCTTCTCATCATACATGAAAACTGTAGTTCCTTCAAAATCATTAAGTATCCCCAAAAATTTCTTCACAGCATTTCCAGTTTTCTTTGAAGAATTACCATACGGCAGATCTGTTACTATTCCCTTAAACTTGTTTAAATCCTTTTCAATTACTTCAGAAATATCTTTCTGCGTGATATTGTGGTTTATAATCCCATATTCTTCCAAGTTTGTAATACAACCTTCAACCATATCTTCTTGGACATCAAAACCGTTCACACCCATCCCACATAGCCCAGCCTCTATCAGTATTCCGCCAGTACCACAGAAAGGATCAAGCACCTGTCCACCTGCACTGAGACCTGAAAGGTTAACTAAAACACGGGCAAGCACAGGATCAAGAGAAATAGGTGATGAAAAAGGCCTCTCTTGGTTTGCTCTTCTATCAAACAAACCTCGATTAAGATCTTCAATTATTCTAGAAACAATTATTTTTCCATCTGTCAAATAGGCCTTCAATTCTGTCTTCGGCGAATCAAGATCCACATCATTCCCATATCCAGAGAACTTTTCACCCAATATCTCCTCCACAATCTCTTTATCTTTATCTATATCTCCTATAAATTCAGATCTAACGGAAAAACTTCCTTTTGGCTCAAAATCAGGTTCAAAATCTTCAAGATCTGATGCTTCAATTTCAAACAATTTTTTTCCCACTTCATGAGTGAGAGCCAGCCTCTTCAGTTCTGAAGGTTCTTCACGTGTTTCGGCAATCCTGCCTACCCTATTTATTTCAGTTGAAACGCCCTGAGTCTTAAGAAATCCTTTTAGCTCCGACTCTGCAAGTTCTAGGTTTTCACCTGCTAACAAGTATGTATAACTCATGAATATCAGCTGTATCCTAAGGCTTCCAATCTATCCTTTATTTCTTCTTCCTGTTCTTCATTTTCCATTGAATCATTTTCTCCTTGATTCTCTCTTAGTCCGCCATGATTCTCATCAATTCTTTCCAATTCTCTCTTAATATTTTCAGGAGTTTTCACTTCTTTCCCTGTATCCAAATCTTTACTGGTTATCTCCTCGTCTTCATCTTGCCTGACTTGTTTGACTGTTCGAGTGGAATCTGTTTGAATGTATCTGTACTTTTTATAGTATTTGTCCCACTTTTCATCCGGCACATATCCTATGAACACAGATGGGAATTCGTATCCTCCTTTAACCATTTCTTTAGTTATTTCTTCGGGTTTTTCTCTTATTCCTGCATGGTATGGGGTTAAATCGTGCAGCTTTTTTAGTTCAACAGGTTTCTCTACATTCCTGGATTCTTTTTCTGGATTGTCTATCATCATTAAAGTATTGGTGACTGTCGAATCCACTGTAAACTGATGTCCGAAAATATCATCTTCTCCCAATGCCTGACCATGATCTGAAACCACTACAATTACAGTTTCCTCTCTCAAATTGTTTTCATCGAGTGAATTAATAATCTCTTCCACTAAATCATCTGTATAATCTGCTGAAGCATCATAAATATTCTTTAATTCTCCGTAGTCTATATCCTGTGTAAATAAGTCTTTTTGCCTGTCAGGGATCTTTGACTTATCCTTAACTCCGTGTTTTTCCAGGTATTTTTTCGGAGGGTTATAGGGCTCGTGCGGCTCCATCAAGTTTACAAAAAGGAAGAAGTCCTCGTCCTCAACACTTGAAAGATATTCTCGTGTTGCTTCAACTGTCTCTCTGGATTTACAGGAGTCATCCACGCTGAAAAACCTGAAAATCTTGTCAATATATTTTTCAGCTTTTCTTTTTGAGTCTTGGCTCAGGCTGTCAAAAATCCTGTTAAACTGTTTAGAAATTTTTGCCACGAACTTGTTATTTTTCTTCCCTAGAAAGTTCTCTACATGGTCAAAATCCTTTGCAGTACCCTTATGAGGTGTCAACCAGACATTAGAAGTTATAAGACCTGTACTGTAACCTTCACCGTTGAATTCCTGTATGAAAGTATCTTGGCTGCTGTTCAAATATGTTTTTTGTTGCGTGACTCCGTGCTCCCAAGGATACTTGCCTGTAAACATTGACACATGGACTGGGAGTGTCCAAGGCGCCTGACTCACAGCATTTTCATATGTTACAGATGAATCAGCAATATCTTGTAGTGTGGGTGTGAACTCTATAGCATCGTCGTAAATTGAAGTCCTGTCTTTTCTCAATGAGTCAAGAACAAGGAAAAGCACGTTTTTATTAGTCATATAGTGGAATCTACCTCTTTCATGTTTAATAGTCAACCGGTGAACCGTGTCTTCTTCAACTTAATGAGGGAATAATATCCTATTGGTATTCCGGGCCAGTAAGTTGTCAAACGGAAAAGCACCGCAGATGCAACAGCTTTATCCAGACCAAGTCCTGGATAAAACAGCACCAGTAAACCTGCAAAAGTGGCTTCATAGGTACCGGATCCTCCAGGAGTTGGTGAAAACATCGCCAACCCTGACAATATAACTGTCAGATAGATTGCGACAAAATTTGGTTCAATGCTGAGCCCTTTCATGATGAAATAAAGACAGATAAACTGTGTTACAGGTGCTAAATGTGAAATCGTGGCGGTTTTCAGAAGATGTCTTGGATCTTCTCCTATAGACTCGAAAGTATCCTTGATCTCTGTAATCTTCTCTTTTAAAGGCTCTAAAAACTCTTCAGTAAGATTTAACCTATCTCCTACAAAGTCAACAATTCCATGAGACCATTTTTCCAGTAACTTCCTGTCAAACCATAGCAAATAGATAATAGCTCCCACAAAAACACTGAGAGCTGATACAATTATAATGACATCTTCTATCCTTGCATTCAAGGTTCCATAGATAAATAGGTAGGCAAATCCTGTGGTTGCATAAACCATGAAAGGAATTGAGTTAATTAGATCTGCAGACATTACAGCTGAAAGCGATTTTTCATAACTTGATTTGGTGTTCTCTGAAACAACATAAGCCATGAAAGGTTCTCCCCCTAACTGTCCTAGAGGAGTGATTGAGTTCATGAAGTTACCAGCCATGAACATGTGAAGAGCCTTCCCAAAACTAACCTCTATATCCAAGTTATTGAAGAAACTATGCCAGATATAACCCCAAACGAGGAAGACAGAAAGACCAAAAAACATTGCCAAACTCATGTAAAACAGGTCAACAGTTCTCAAAGCCTGTATAAACTGGTTTACATCTGCAAAGTATATAAGCAAACCTAGTATTAAGGTTGAAACACCGTACCAGATTAACTTACTGTCCTTTAGAAATTTCTTAACTGATTTCATTGGTTTTTGGCATCAATCCATTTTTTGTAACGGTTTTTATGATTAAATCAGCTTAAATGAAGAGAGAGGGTTTTTGGACATTTGTAATTCCTATTTCAATGCCCTAATTGCCTCGAGCCACATTTTCATATGCTTGACTGTGAAGTCGATGAAGTCAGCGTTCGCGTAATCACTGAAATCATAGTTGTCGACTGCTTCGATCATTTCCTCATATGCTTCGAAGTAGTCTTCAGCAGAATCTGGTGCTTCTTCAAGTGCTTCCCAGAAGTGTTCATTGAGTTCTAGTGCCGGTACTTCATTGTTCAGATCTCCGAAAGTCGAACGCTTCGCTTTGTTGTGCTCACAAAGAGGGTATCCATTTATGAGTGATTTGTTAAGCATGTCTGCAGCTTTCTTCAGTGTTAAACCAGACCAGATGTCATCAAATCTTCCTATATCCCATTCATTGTCGTCCATTGGGAACTGGTAAAATGCGGGGATGACTTCTCTTTTGAATGCCAGGTTCATTGAGCAGACTGTAAGGTAGTTGCCATCCTCTGCTGCGAAATTATGTGTGAAGTCTTCTTTTTTGGTTAGTGTTTCTGCTTGTCCTTCTAGGTTTCCGTCCATCAGGATTCTTACTGCGTCTAGATCAGGAATATTGGTCCAAAGGCCTTGACTTGCGATTATTTCGTTGGTTTCTTTTTCTTCAGTTTGGACTTCTTCATCCATTGCGCTGTAAGGGTATCCGCGTGGGTATAGGTCGTGTCTATCGATATTTTGGTATAGTACGTTGACCCATTTTTTATCTGAGGAGACGTGTTCTACTTTTTTCTTGGAGTCTAGGTGGTCTAAGTGGTTGCCGAAGAAGTCGAAGTCCTCATGTGGCTGTGTGTCGTCATCTAGGAAGATTCCATATTCGAAGTTTTCATGAGCCCACATGAACAGTAGTCCGAAGCTGGTTTCTGCGTGACTCGCAGCCGGTACAACATCCGAGTACTCTGAAATACCGTTTTCTTCATACCACTGTTCTCGGTCAGTACCATTGAATACTTCTCCTTCAACTCCGAGTTCATCTAGCATTTCTTCCATTGCTTCCTTGTCATTGAAGTCTTCGGTTACGAGCACTAGATGAAGTCTATCTGTGTTGAAGTTGTTTTCCCGGGCGTTCTCAATGTATCCTCTGATGAATTCCGGGTTTCTGATTGTCGGCGTTATCACGCAGATGTCAGCTTCTGTTTCCATAGTGTAATCTGGTTATAAACTCTTTTTATTGTTTCAAACATGTAAACTATTTTTCGGTTCTGAGCTGGCCAGATTCTTAAGATTATTTAGACGAAGACTTCATTATGGGAGATCAAAAAGAAAAAATAGGTTTTGTTTACTGGTGTGACGGTGCAGGCCACGCGGCTCGTGCAATACCAGTTCTTAAGGAACTTAGGTCCAGAGGTATAGAAGTCGCAGCTGCTGGCGGCGGACCAGGATCAAGATTCGTCGACTTGAACGGTTTCGAACAACCAGGTCTAACCCATGTTGCAGTGAAAGGAAGCACACCACTAAAATTTCTAAAGCACACTTTTGGAAAATTAATCCCTAACGTGTTCAAAAGGACGAAAGAAGTCAGTAACTGGATGAAAGAGGAAGATCCTGATAAAGTTATCACTGACGACCTCTTTGCAATGCTTGTGGCAATAAAACAAGGCAGAAAGGTTTACAGGATCGACCATGTCACGCCAAGCCTTTTTGGATTAAAATGGAGAATACCCTCTAAAATTTACAATAAGTTCTCCCTGTTGTTTGGAGAGCAGATAATAGTCACAAGTCTTTGGAAGGAAGAAAGTGATCCTGAAGGATACACGAGAGTTGGTCCATTGGCGCAAGAAGGAGAGAGCGATGAAAAAATAGATGAGTACGATGTGTTGATCAATCCTGGAACACACGGGAAAAAATTTGATTTGATCGAAGAGAAGCTTGAAGAAAAAGGTTTGAACGTTAGGACCGTGGGTGATGATGATTGGGAGACAAAGCCTTCAATGACTCCCTACACTGAGAAAGCTGATGTAGTAGTCTGTACAGGGTTCTCATCTATTGCTGACACTGTTGTGGCAGGCACACCATGCGTGATTTATCCTTTCCTTCCTTTCCAAAAAGCTTTGGCTGACAGGGTGGAAGAAAAAGATATCGAAGGGATTTCTAAAGCTGAAAACGTTGAACAAGTTGTTGAAAAGGCTGAAAAATACTGTGAAAATGAGGAAACACCAGATTATGATAATGGTGCAGAAGGATTTGTTGACGTGTTGATGGAAGAATAAAAAACATGAATCAATCTTTGGATAGTTCGTAGGGTTCAAGAATAAAAAGTTCTCACCACCTAAATTAGTTTATGGGAGAGTCTTTGGAGATAGGGTTCTTCACTGACAGTTACTTCCCGGAGATCGATGGAGTGACTTACACCCTTGATTCCTGGAAAACCAGGCTTGAAGAGAGAGGACACAACGTGCACATAGTTTATCCCGAATCAAGTGAATATACGCCTGGGGATAATGAAATACCGGTTAAATCCATTTCAAATCCGTTCTACGAGGGCTATAATATTCCTATACCTGTTTCAAGACCTGATTATCCTGAACTTGATGTTATTCATTGCCATAGTCCTGCATTTTTAGGGGTTTCAGGCCTTAGATATGCAGGTAAAAATAATGTTCCGGCGGTCTACACACATCATACTCCTGTAGAAGAGTACTTTGAGCAGAGTATCAAGAGCAGTGTACTGGCAAATCTTTTGAAGAAGATCTATGTTCCATTTGAAGAATGGCTTCTAGGAAAATTTGATGTCTTGACTTCTTCAACAGAAGAGCCTAGAAGAGATTTGGAGTTAAAGAAACTACCAGTCGGCGTTGATACAGATTTTTTCTGTCCTAGAAATGAAAACTTCTTCTCTGATAAAAACCTCAAGCGTCCAATAATAGGTTATAGTGGCCGGATAAGTATGGAAAAAAATCCTACGGAGCTTTTAGATATGGCTGGAAAATTTGAGGGCACTCTTGTGTTGGTTGGTGAAGGGCCTTTGAGAGAAAAAATAGATGATAAAAAACCAGATAATGTT
>Ga0102939_1000217_pt1 | contig 20345 bp, 36 predicted proteins | sample SalPon2_B_H2O_MG_FD_78214 | JGI IMG/M metagenome (GOLD analysis project Ga0102939, IMG submission 78214) | Salt pond water microbial communities from South San Francisco under conditions of wetland restoration - Salt Pond MetaG R2_B_H2O_MG | ecosystem: Environmental > Aquatic > Non-marine Saline... | reverse complement strand
GGGGTGGCCGACAGCAAACACGATGGACACCGTGGATCGTCAGCAAGAGAGGCCGAGCCGTGCAGCGACCAATCGGGACTCGGGTTACATCAGCGAGGTTGTCCTCAGACTCAAAGAAAATCGGGAACCGGCAAGGCTAAAACCGGATGGAACGATCCTGACTGGCTCTACTGCCGGGATGGAAAGTGGCGGCCAGTTGAATCCGGCACATTCCCGCTGGCTCATGGGATACCCGCCCGAGTGGGACGCTTGCGCGCCTACGGAAACGCCATCGTCCCGCAAGTCGCGGCAGAAGTAATCAAGGAGGCCATGGGTGACCGATAAGCCATGCCGCTGGTGCCGCTGGTATGTCCCGGGCTGGTGCAGCCTAGCCGATGTGCCTACCGGGTCAGACGCGACGTGTGATGAATGGGAGCGCGAGCCAGGCGCCGACGACGACAAGGAGGACGGATGCACCACCTAGAGATCGAGGATCAAGAGCACCGTGAGGCCGCAATCAAGCGTCGCATAGATAAAGTGCGCGACGAGCGGGCCGGTGATGCTATGGCCGCGCTGCGGCGGCACGAGCTCACGGTTGGGCCGGCGGTGGACGAGAGGGCCGTTGACTGGTCGCAGGCGCCAGAGTGGGCTAATTACTGGGCGATGGACAATGACTGCGGCATTGGCATTGCGTTTTGGCACGCCGCGCGACCCCGCCTTAATTGTGACGATCGCGAGTGGCAATCCAGAGGGCGTGCCAAATGGGCACCTGGCTTTGGTTTTAGTCCTCAGAATTGGACGTCGTCACTTGTCGAGCGTGACGTCGAAAATCGAAGAAAGGCCGAGGCAGCCATCAAGGATCGCTTTACAACTGCCGACGCAGTTGAACACCCCGCGCACTACACCCAGGGCGGCATTGAGTGCATCGAAGTGCTCGAGCAGCTCGCCGCCGATGGGCATGACTTCCGCATTCTCAACGCCATCAAGTACCTCTGGCGCTACCGGCACAAGGGCGGCAATGAGTCGCTGCGTAAAGCCGTTTGGTACATAGATCGGGTTTTGAGTGACAGCGAAAAGGAGGCAGATCATGGCTGACGACATTGATCGCGCGACCGAGTTGGTTGAGCAGCTGACTGCTTCTGCGTTAAGCGCTATTGATCGAGATATTCCGAAAGGCTGCGCGGGCGAGTGCGACGAATGCGGCGAGTATTTTGAGCGCATTGTTGATGGCCATTGCGCACGCTGCCGGGAGGATCTTGGCCTTGGGTGAGGTAAGCCACACGGTACGCCCCGGTGATTCACTGAGCCGCCCTGTGAACTGGGTCATGGACATGATCGAGCGAGGAATCCAGGGCGGCGAGCTGGTCATCACCCTGAGCCGCCCGCGCCGCAGCACCGATCAAAACCGCAAGATGTGGGCGCTGCTCCGGGATGTCGCGAGTCAGCGCCAGCTGGTCATTAACGGCGCGATGGTATGGGCCGACGAGGAGGACTGGAAGGATGTTTTCACCGCGGCCTATCGCCAAGAAACCCGGATGGCGCAGGGCGTCGGTGGCGGTGTCGTCATGCTTGGAATGCGGACTTCGCGGATGCGTAAGCACGAATTGTCCGAGCTCATCGAGCTGATTTACGCCTACGGCTCCGAGTGGGGCGTGGAATGGTCAGACGAATCGCAGCAGGCAATGGAGGCGGCATGATCGCAAAAGACACCCCGGTTCGATCCAAAAAACTCCGCGATTCAGCCAACGGTCAGCCGTGCTGTCTGCGCATTCCGGGGCATTGCACGGGCGACCCGGAGACGACGGTGCTTTGCCATTTGCCACACGGTGGCCGTGGCACGGGTTTTAAGGCGAGCGACGATCACGCGGTTTTCGGGTGCTCAGGGTGCCATGCCGCATTGGATCAGCGGGCGCTCCCGATGGTCAGCCAGGCCGAGCTCTACGAGTGTATGGTCCGGGCGCTCGCCGAGACGCGATCACTACAACGCAGCGAGGGGTTGATTCGGTATGAATGACGAGTTCGTTGAGGACGCACTTTCCGCTGAACCCGAGTATCGCCTAGTGGTGTCGTGTCTACGCCAGGCTATTGAGGACGCGGTCAGGCAGCCGTCGCGCCGGGCCAGTGCGGAAAAAATGTCGCGGCTCGCCCGCGAGCGAATTGAGGCCATCGACTGGCTGATCAGTGACGATGTTGCACCGTGGAGTGCCCGCTGGTGTGCCGATCTTGCTGGGCTTGATCTGCAGGCAGTCCGTCAAAAGGTGCTGAACAACTCCCGCGCAGTTCATCAGCAGATGCGCTATCGGCGCAGTAAGGCGGCGGCGTAATGGGTGCCGCGCAGCGCCGAAAAGGGGCAAGCGCTGAGCGTGAACTTGCCAATCTTCTGGCTGATCGGTTGGGCGAGTCGGTCGTGCGCAACCTCGAGCAAACCCGCAGCGGTGGCCACGATCTGATTGGCGTTGATCCATTCGCTATTGAGGTCAAGCGCTGCGAGACGCTGTCTATCCCGGCCTGGTGGCGCCAGGCCTGCGCCCAGTGCGACGCCGGTCAGGTCCCGGTGCTTGCCTACCGACAGTCACGGCGCCCGTGGGCGATCGTGCTGCCGCTTCGGTATCTCGTCGGCGCTGGTTCAGAAAATGATCACCTTTGCCAGATTGATCTGGACGGATTCTGTTTGATTGAGAGGGAGGTGCTGAGTGCTGCATGACATCGACGTGAGGCTCTACGAGTGGGGCGATTATGTCCGGGAGCGGCAGGATTTTGGGCTGGGTTACCCGCGCCGCAATGTGATCCACAAAGCGATGCGCGAGGGCCCTGCTGCCGGTGTTTCGGGCGGCAGCTCGGATGCTCCGATGCCCGGTTCGGTTAGTGAGATCGAATCGGCACTACTCGGTGTCACCGGCCCGCTAAAAGAAACGGCCAAGCAGCGCTACGTCTCGCACGTCCCCGACAAGGTCGCCGCCCAGCGGATGAAGATCAGTGTGGCGCAGTATCGTCAGCGCATCGACCAGCTGCACTACTACATAGCGGGTGTTATGGGCGTAGAAGCCACATGATCTTGTGCTTATAGAAAGAAAGTGGTATCGTTCAGGTAAATTAGGAAAACTGTAACCCTGGCGAGCAATCGCCGGGGTTTTTTTATGGCCGCTCGCAAATACACGGACGACCAAATACTGGCCGCAGTTGAGCAGGCTGGCTCTCAGCGTGGTGCGGCAGCGCTGCTCGGCATGAGCGCCCGTGGCTGCGAGCGACGCATCAAAAATATCCGCGAAGGGCGCTCCCTCGACGCGCAGCGGCAGGCGCTTGTCGGCAACTTGTCCGAAGGGGAGGCCGTCGACGAGCAGGTCCGCGGCCGCTCGACGCTCTACGACGCCCAGACGGGCGAGGCCAAGCTGGAGTGGGTAAAGACCAGCCGCGATGACGATGCGGTCCGCTCGGCGCTGCAGGCTGTGTTCAACGGTTTTTCCGACGATATCCCGCGCACTCGGCTCAGGGTGCGACCAAAAGGCGTCGACCAAAACCTGATGGCCTGTTTTGTCATCACCGACTACCACCTAGGCTCACTGGCCTGGGGCGAGGAGACCGGGGACGACAACTGGGATCTAGCCAAAGCCGAAGATTTGCTGGTTCGGTGGTTTGAGGCGGCGATTGCTGCAGCGCCACCGGCCAAGCGCGTTGTGCTCGCGCAGCTCGGTGATGCGTGCCACTACGACAGCCTTGAGGCCGTCACGCCCGGCCACGGCCATGTCCTGGATTCCGACACTCGGCTGCAGCTGCTTGCCCGGACGGTGATTCGGGTGATGCGCCGTGTGATCGACATGCTCGCCCAGCGCTACGAGCAGGTGCACGTCATCTACGCTGAGGGCAATCACGATCTAGCGACAAGCGCTTATATGCGCGAATGGCTGGCAGCCCATTATGAGGCGGAGCAGCGCGTCACAGTCGACATCAGCCCCGATCCCTACTATGCGGTCGAGCACGGCGACGTGAGCCTGTTCTTCCATCACGGGCATCTGACCAAACCGGGCGAGCTTGATCGGGCCCTGGCAGGCAAGTTTCGGCCGCTGCTCGGGCGCACGACGCACAGCTATGCCCACGTTGGCCACCTGCATCATAAAACGGTGCAGGAGTCATCGCTGATGACCGTTGAGCAGCACCAGACGCTGGCCGCGGCCACGGCTTTTGAGTCACGTCACGGCTACAAATCAGGTCGCAGCGCCCAAGTCATTACCTATCACCGCGACCATGGCGAGGTGGGCCGAGTCCGCCTCACCCCCGAAATGGTCGCTGCGTAACGGAGTCAATCATGAACGCATTGCTGGCCGCCGCTTTGATTGCGTGCGCACAAGGGGATGCTCGTTGTGTCATCGCCGATGACGCCCCGATTGGCCGAGTCTACGTCTGCGGTTTGCCGGGCAACGGATCGGGCGAATCCGCGACGTTTGGATTTCGTGGGTTCGATCGCCATTACTCCGTCACGATTGCGCCGGATTGCCGGGATGCTTGAGACGATCGTTCTCGCCATCGCCGGGCTAGTGAATCTGGTTCTGGGCGGCATTGCGTTTCTGCTTTGGCAGGCGATCCAGTCCGTCAAGGAAACCATTTCAGCGGAGTCCGAGGCGAGACAGGCAGCCGAGCGGCGGCTCGCATCCGAGATCCAAAAAATTGAGCAGCAGGTTACGCGCAATGATCATCACGCGCACGAAACATACCTGCGCAAGGATGACTATCGCGAGGACGCCAGCGAAATGAAGGCGATGCTGCGACAGATCATCGGCAAGCTGGACGAAAAAGCGGACAAGCGATGAACACCGCCGAGCTCCGCAATCAGATCAAGCGGCATGAGGGCTGCGTGCTGCATGCCTACCAGGACCACCTCGGATTCTGGACCATTGGCTACGGCCGGCTCATTGATGAGCGCCGCGGCGGCGGAATCAGCCAGGCCGAGGCCGAGCAGCTGCTGAGCAATGACATTGCCCGTGTGATTGGCTCGCTCGAGCATAGCGCGCCGTCGCTGCACACCCTGCCGGAGGGTGTCCAGCACGCGCTGGTCAACATGGCGTACCAAATGGGCGTCGACGGTTTGATGCGCTTTTCTCGCATGTGGCAGGCGCTCGATCAGGGCGATTTTGAAAGCGCTGCCGATGAGGCGCTCGATTCGCGCTGGGCGGAGCAAACGCCGCGCCGGGCGAAAGAAGTCGCCGGGATGATCCGCAATGGCTAAAGCGGAGCGCGTTTTGATATTGGTCGCCGGCACTTTGCTCGCGATCCATGCAGCAGCGCTTGTGACGTGGGTCACCTGGCGCGTTTTCGGCCCCAACCCGCCGGTGATCCGTGCGGGCACCGCCTCGGCGCTTGCCGCGGTGTATGGCCTGCCTGCTGTCGCCTACGGGGTGATGCAGATCCGCAAGGCGCGTAATGATCAACGCAACTATTAACGCCATCGCTAAACGGCTTGGCACCAAAACGTTGATCGGCGTTGTCGTCGCGGCCGTTGTCGCGATTGGCTGGCTTGCCTGGCAGCTGCGCGATGCGCGCGATGACCTGCACGCCGCTGAGCAAGGGCTTGATCAGTCGATTGCAACCATCGCCGCCCAAAAGCAGGAAATGGCGGAATACGAGGCCGCCGTCAAAGCGCAGCGCAAGCGCGAGCAGGCGGCAAGGGCGCGGGCGGCCGAGGCCGAGCGCCGGCTGCAGGATCTGGAGGCATCCGATGACGAGATTCAGGACTGGAGCGATGCTCCTATTCCTCGCGGTGTTCGCGACTGGCTGCGCAAGCCCGAGGGTGGTGACCGAGCGCGTGACGGTGACGCCGCCGAGTAGCCTCTACCCCGACTGCGCGACACCGGAGCACACGATCAAGACCAACGGCGATCTCGCCCGCGGATACGCAGACCTCAAGCGCTCATTGCGGCTATGCCGTGATGGCGTCGAGGCGCTGCGCGAATGGAGCAATCAACAGTAAGGAGCAAACCATGAAGGGCAAGAAGAACGGCATGAAAAGTGGCATGAAGCAGTCTGGCACCAAGGCCTACAATGAGCACAGTGCTGACAAGCGCCGCTCGCAGGACCCGGCCAGCGTGATGAATCAGTCGTACGATCGTGCGACCAAGGGCGGCGAGTAATCTCGATTCCGTCTGAAATCCGGGCGTGGGTGGCTCATAGCCTGTCCACGCCCACCCAGCACTTTGGTGGGTTGCCCGCGTGTCCCTACGCCGAGGCGGCTTACCAGCGGGGTGAGGTGTCGGTCATTGTCACCGATCGGCTCTCCCGTGTCGCAAGCCTCAAGCGCAAGCTCCCGCCCCAGCCGGGGCAAACCTACGTTATCGCCTGGACCAGACCGTGGCGGCGCAGCGCGCAGGGGTTCGACGATTGGATTGAAGCGCAGAATGTCACCCCCAGCGGAGTTTGGCTCATGGGGTTCCACCCAGACGCTGAGGAAGCGGAGGGGATTCCGGATGTGCCGGTGGAGATAAAAAGTGACTACGCGCTCATCTTGATGCAGCCGCTCGCGATGGTGGTCGACGCGGCGCGATCCCTAGCAAAGCGAACCAATTATTACCGGGGCTACACCGATGCTGAATACGACGAGATCCTGCGGCGTGATGAGCACGCTCACGCTGCGTCGGATGGGTCGTCGGTGGCAGCTGGCGAAGCCGCTGGTCTATCGCAGTCGGGATAACTGGGTCTACGTGCCTGAGGGTTTTGGTACGGATCTCGATAGTGTGCCGCGTGTCCCGGGCGTGCATGCACTGGCGGCGCGCCGGGCAACCGCTTCGGCGGTGATCCACGACTGGCTCTATCACCGGGGCGCGGATCGCGCCTACGCCGACCGGGTGTTCCTCGAGGCCATGCAGAATGAAGGCGTCGACCCGGTGATGGCAAGATTGATCTACATAGCGGTCCGCCTATTCGGTGGGCTGCGCTACCGGAGGCTCCATGGCTGACATTCGCGATATCCGCGAGGAGCGCGGAGACTACATCGTCGCTGATGCGCTGGAAGATGTCGCACGCCGGATACGCCACGATGACGAGTTCAACCCCGACGCGGTTTTCCTTGGCTACATGGACGAGGGAGCGGTCGGCATTGCTGGCGACGGATCGACCCTGGCGCCGGTCGCGCTGATCGAGGTCGCCAAAGCGCAGCTGATGAAGGTAAGCCTTACCGAGGGATAGACAAATGAATGGCGCGGGCTAGGCCCTGGCAGTCATCCGATCGCTGCTGCAGTAGCGCGGCGATATACCGCCACTGCCCGGGCGGTATCGGCTTCTCGCCGCTGGTCCATTTGCGCACCGTGCGGTCATGCACGCCTAGATCCCGGGCCATGTAGGTCTGCCACATCGGCCCGTAGAGCGCCCGGCCGACGGCTTCCAGGCCGGCCGAGTCGCGGGTGAATGTCTCGGGGCTCATTCGGCCTCCACGATACGGGCGGCAAACTCCTGCTCGCGGTGCGGCTCGGCGCGGAGGGCTTCGGCCAGCTCGGCCGCTTCGTCGTACTCCAGCGTGATGACGCCGCCGGGGTGGATGACGTCAACGTAGAAGTCGCTGTGGATCGTGATCTGCATGGTCAGCTCCTGCTGGCCCGCCGGAGCGGGGCGGTGAATTGTTATGAGTTCGCCATACGGGCGGCGATCTTGTCGCCCTCCCATTGGGTCATCGCGATATTGAAGGCGAGCAGTACCGCAGAGCCGTTGGGCTCAATACCAAACTCGTCTATAGCGTGCTCCTTAGCGGCGCGGATCGCTGAGCGCTTGTTGGCAGAGACCTCGTAAGCGGCGAACGCTGCGTGGGCCATTTCTTCGATCTGGTCGTCGTTGAGGTAAGTCATTGTCTTGGCTCCTGCTGTCGTTATCGTTGGGGCCTACTCTACGGCCCCTGAGTATCCGGCGCAATGCCTATAAGAAGATTTTCGATTGAGACGATCAATCAAAAGCACAGGAACGATTGATATGAGTGGCAAGACACGCGCAAATGACGCAGTGGTGGGCGAGATCTGTCGCCGCATCGCGTCGGGCGAGTCGCTGCGCTCGATCTGCCGCGACGATCACCTGCCGGCGCTGTCCACGGTGACGATGTGGATTGTGGATGGGACGCAGCCGCATTTCAGCGATGCGTATTTCCGGGCGCGCGAGGCCGCGGGCTATATCCACGCTGATCGAATCCAGGAGATCGGCCAGGATCTGCAGCAGGAGACGATCAGCCCGCAGGTCGCCAAGGTGGCGCTGGACGCCTACAAGTGGACGGCGGAGCGCATGGCGCCCAAGGGTCACAGCCCGCGCACGATTCAGGACAACGTCTCCAGCGACGGGTCGATGAGCCCGCAACGCGAGATCAGCGACGAGGATCTGGACCGGCGGATCAAGGAGCTCACAGGTGACCAGTGATTGCCCGATCTGTCGGCGTGGCGAACTGGTATGGCAGGCTGAGACGGTGAGCCGCGTGCCGGTGCACTACCTGCGCTGTACTGACTGCGGGACGGTGATCAAGCCGGGCGGCTATGCCGCTCACGATTGACCAGAAGCGCGAGCTGGTGCAGCTGCTCGAGGAGCGAGCGCGGCGCAAGCGCTACCGGCTGATTGATGACCTGTTCCCGGACGACGGGCCCTATGCGCGGCATCTGTATCCGCGGCACGTCGAGTTTTTCCGGGCCGGCGCAATCCACCGAGAACGCCTTTTCATGGCGGCCAACCGGGCCGGCAAGAGTTTCGCTGGTGCCGCGGAAATGACCTACCACCTCACCGGGCGATACCCCGACTGGTGGGAGGGGCGGCGGTTTGACCAGCCGATCCGGGCGCTGGCCGCGGGCGATACCAGCCAGACCACCAGAGACATAATCCAGCACAAGCTCCTCGGCGGTCTCTACGACACGCCCGAGTTCGGCACCGGGCTGATCCCGCGTGACTACCTCGGCAAACCCACGGTCTCCCGCGGCATCGCCAATGCTTACGAGGAGATCCCGGTCGAGCACGCGGCTGGCGGAACCAGTCGGCTGGCGCTTCGCAGCTACGATCAGGGCCGGCGGATATTTCAGGGCGTTGAGCAGCATGTGGTGTGGCTCGACGAGGAGGTGCCCCGGGACGTCTACGAGGAGGCGCTCGTCAGGACGATGACGGTGCAGGGCATCGTGTTCATGACGTTCACCCCGCTGCAGGGCCTCACCCAGCTGGTGATGGACTTCTTGGAATCACGCGCAGCGCAGGAGCCGGTATGACAGACAACGAAGCGGAAACGCTTGCCATCCTATTAGAACTGGCGAGCCAGATTGCAGCGCTTGGCCTGGATCTTGACGTCGAGCCGCCGGAGCCGGACGAGGACCTCGAGGATATTGAGTCAGCCGCTGAGTACGCCGAGGGGCTGATTGATGCGGTCGAGCACATTCGCCACCAGGTGCTGGGTTAACAGCGCATGAGCGACCAGGAATACCTACCCGGCGAGCGCAGCGCGACCGCGAGCATTCGTCAGCAGCTGATCGAAACCCTGCAGGCGCGTGGCGTGACCGGCGGGACGATTCCCTTGTCGCTGGCGAGCCGCATTGATCGCAGCGCCTACCCGGGCAAGCGGCTGGATCTGGGCGGTATTGAACTTTGGGTGCGGACATGACCGAGCGATATCGCGTCACCGAAGTGCTCGACGAGTGGGAGTCTGACCCGGTGGCTCGGCGCAGGCAGGCCGCTATCGAGGCGCTCCGCGAGCGCTACGCCGGGGTTCCGGGTTGAGTCGATACGTCGTGCAAGCGGGGTGGCGGGACGTGCCGCACCTGACTGATCAGGATATCGAGGACATGAGTCGCTCGATCGCGCCCCATCAGCTCGAAGCGCGCATGAACGGCACGCCGACGCTGGGCTCGGGCGCGATATTCCCGGTGCCCGAGGATGACGTGCTGGTCGAGCCGTTCCAGATTCCGTCCTGGTATCCGCGACTCTACGGACTCGACGTCGGCTGGAATCGCACGGCCGCGGTGTGGGGTGCCTACGATCGCGAATCCGACACGATCTACCTCTACTCCGAGCACTACCGCGGCCAGGCCGAGGTGCCGATCCACGCCAAAGCCATCCGTATGCGGGGCGACTGGATTCCGGGGGTGATTGATACCGCCGCCCGGGGACGCAGCCAGGCGGACGGCAAGAGCCTTTGGGAGCTCTACGAGGACGAGGGGCTGATCCTCAACAAAGCGGACAAGGCGGTTGAGGCGGGGCTGATGGAAATGCTCGATCGACTCTCGACCGGCCGGCTCCGAGTGTTCTCGACGCTCCAGCATTGGCTGTCCGAGTATCGGATCTATCGGCGCGACGATAAGGGCCGGGTGGTCAAAGAGCACGATCACCTCATGGACGGCACCCGCTATCTCGTAATGGGCATTCACCACGCTGTGACCAAATCCACCAAGCCGGCGATCAAGCCGCAGCTGCCGGGCGACCCGACCGCGGGCTATTGAGGGAAATGATGGACTACACGACCGACGATCGCTCGCCCGAGGAGATAAAGCGCGAGGAAGATCTGCAGGTGCTGGGCTCAAAGCTCCACCGGCTCGCCCAGGATCAGGTTTCCGCGCGACAGATGATCGAAACGCGCTGGCTCGCTGACCTGCGTCAGTACCACGGCGAGTATACGCCGCAGGAATTGGACCGCATGGAGGGCCGCAGCTCGGTCTACGTCAACATCACCCGCAACAAAACCCGGGCGGCAATCTCGCGGCTCGCGGATATGCTCCTGCCCGCTGATGACCGTAACTACGGCATCAAGCCCACACCCATTCCCGAGACCTCGGCGCTGGTGCCGGACGAGGAAAAGCAGGCGGCCAAAGAGGGCGCGGACGAGGCGGCGCGGGCGATGGAGGAGCAAATCGCCGACGATTTCGAGGAGGCGCGGTACTACGCGCACACCCGCGACATTATCGAGGACGCCTGTATCTACGGCACGGGCGTTCTGAAAGGGCCGACGATCGTCAATCGCACCCGTCAGGCATGGAGCACCGATCCGCAGACGGGTCAGTCCGCGCTTGAGATCCAGCAGGAATACCGGCCCTCAGTGGAGCGGGTGGACCCGTGGGACTTCTTCCCGGATATGTCGGCTCAAAGCATGGACGAGGCCGAGTTCGTTTTCGAGCGCAAGTTGATCAATCGTAAGCAGCTGCGCGAACTCGCTGAGCTGCCGGGTGTAATGCTCGACCAGCTCCGTCAGGCGATGGAGGACGAGGACAGTCAGGGTCACATCGCCAACGATCGGCGCGACGAGCTGCGCGAGATCACCGGCGTCGACACGGTCTCCACGGCCAAGCGCTGGGAGCTGTGGGAGTACTGGGGGCCGCTCGATAAAGACGAGCTCCGAGTCGCGGGCGTCGAAGTCGATGACGACCCGCTGGTGGAGTACACCGGCTCGGTGCTCATGGTGGGCAACAAGGTGGTCAAGGCGAGGCTCAACCCGCTCGACTCAGGCGCGATCCCCTACTCGGTTTTCAACTGGGAGGCCGATGGCAGCTCGATCTTCGGCTTTGGCGTGCCCTATCTCATGCGCCAGCCGCAGAAGGTCACCAACGCCGCCTGGCGGATGATGATGGATAACGCGGCTGTCTCGGCAGGCCCGCAGATCATTGTCAACAAGCGGGCTGTCACGCCCGCTGACGGGGACTGGCAGATCAACCGCATGAAGGTCTGGCAGGCGACGGGTGACGTCCCGGTCGATCAGGCGTTCGGCGTCTACAACATCAACTCCAATCAGGGCGACCTGTCGGCCATTTTCCAGATGGCGCAGCAGCTCGCCGACACCGAGACCAATCTGCCGATCCTGCTCCAGGGCGAGGGCACAAGCGGGGGCCCGGGGGCGTCGACCGCAACGGGCATGCAGATGCTCATGAACAACTCCAACATCGTCCTGCGCTCGGCGGTGAAGAACTTCGACGATGGCGTCACGGTGCCAACGGTGCGCCGTTTCTATGACTTCCACATGGCCTACACCGATCGCCCCGAGATCAAGGGGGATTTCGACACGGTCGCCAAGGGCACGTCGGTGCTGATCGCCCGCGAGGAGCAGCAGGAAAAGCTCATGATGCTCGCCCAGCTCGCCGGCTCGAATCCCGAGTTCGCCCGCATGACCGACTGGCAGGCCATGTACAAAGAGATCCTGCGCACCATGTCGGTGAGCGCCGATAACGTCACGATCGACGACGAGGAGCTCGAGCAGCAGCAAGAGCAGCAAGGCCCCGACACCGAGACGCAGCTCAAAATGCAGGAGCTGCAGATCAAGCAGGCCGAACAGCAGCTCAAGCAGCAGCAGGCCGAGCTCGACGCCCAGAAGTCCGCGCAGGAAATGCAGCTCAAATCCCAGCAGCAGCAGTTCGAGCAGCAGCACAAAGCCGCTCAACTGCAGACCGAGCAGGAAAAGGCACGGCTTGAGATCGCGCTCAAGGAGGGCGTCACCCTAGCGGAGCTGGAGCAAAAGGCCGGGCTGGAATCGCAGAAGCTGGAGGCGGAAATGCAAAAGACCGCCGCCGAGCTGCAAGCCCAGCGTGAGCAGACCGCTGCCAAGATGCAGACCGAGCGCGACAAGGCCGCTGCCGAGCTCGCCGACAAGCAGGCCGAGCGGGCGGCGCGAGAGCGCAATCAGTCCATGGGGTTTGATAGCTACGGTTGATAGCCGTATCTAGCAATTTTGATAGACGGGAGCGTCATGCACCACATTGATCGCACTTCATCCACCTGGCAGGCCGTTCTGGAATGGGCGCAAAACAAGCGCGACGGCGAAGTGGAGCGCCTCATTGGCGGGGCGTACCCCGAGCAGGATGAACGTATCCGCGGCCGCATTCAGGCGATCGACGAACTGCTGGACCTTGCCAATGGCTGACTCCCCCTGCGTGAACGTCTGCCGCATCGAGGACGATGTCTGCGCGGGCTGCGGGCGGCGCATTGAGGAGATCGTCAACTGGCAGCACATGAGCGAGGACGAGCAACAACGGGTAGTCGATCGGCTGTTTGGCTGAATCGACTCCCTATCTACCGCAAAACCGCCCACTGAGGCGGTTTTTTTATGGCCGATCCAAGGAGATCCGCAATGACTGACGAGCCGCTCGACAATGAGCCGCAGTCCGAGGACGAATACGAGACTGCATTCGCTGAGTACGCCACCGGCGAGGTGAGCAACGACGCCCCGGAGGCTGATGACACAGCCGAGACACCGGAGGCCGAGCAGGAGCCAGCCGAGCAGCCGGGCGAGGAGGACCTTGCCAAGCGGCTGGCGGCGATTGAGGCCGAAAACCAGAAGCTCAAGCACTCCGAGGCCAGCCAGCGCGGCCGCCTTGGCGCGTACCAGCGACAGATCAATCAGCTGCAGGCCCAACTGCAGCAGACCCAGGCACCCGCGGGGCAATCCAACGTCAGCGACGACCAGAAGCGTCAGGAGGCGGCCGAAGCGGCTGGCTCCGAGGACTGGGAATCGCTGAAACAGGACTTCCCCGAGGTCGCAAAAGCGCTTGAAGCCAGACTGTCCGCCGAGGCCCAGCGTCTTGAGGCCGACAGGCAGCGACAGGCGCAACTCGAGCAGCGGCTGGAGCAGCTCCAGACCGCTGTGGAACCCATCCAGGAACAGGCCCAGAGCCAATACCTCAAGACTCAGGTGAGCGCGCTAGAAGCCCGCCATCCTGATTGGCAAGAGGTGGTCGCTGCGCCGGCGTTTACTGAATGGCTAAACCAGCAGCCGGAATCACTGCGTCGACTGACCGAATCCAATGACGCCGCGGAAGCCGCCGCGTTGATGGATCTCTACAAGTCGCAGGCAGGTGGCGAGGCTGCTGCCAGCAATCCAGATCGACGCCAGGAGCGTCTGGCCTCCGCTCAAAGCGTCCCCCGCCGAGGGGGTGCGCCGAAGGCAGGAGCGCCGGAGGACTTCGAGGCTGCATTCAATCACTACGCCAAAAAGAGGTAATACACCATGGCGACCACGACTTACGGCACTATCTCGCAGCGTACCGCTGCGTGGGCCGCAACCGAAATGCTCCAGCACGCGGAGCCCATCCTTGTTCTCTCCAAGTTTGGCCTGTCCAAGCCGCTGCCGAAGAATAAGGCCGATACCGTCAAGTTCCGGCGTCCGGTCCCGTTCGGCGGGCTGAGCACGGCGCTCACCGAGGGTACGACCCCGACCGCCCAGCAGATGCAGTACGAGGACGTTCAGGTCCAGCTGGATCAGTGGGGTGCTTTCGTCGAGATCACCGATGTGGTCAACGACCTGGCCGAGGACCCGGTGCTCTCGGACGCCTCGATGCTGTGCGGCGAGCAGGCCGCCGAGACGGTCGAGATCCAGACCTGGGGCGCGCTCCGGGCCGGAACCTCGGTGTTCTATGCCAACGGCACCAGCCGTTCGGACGTGAACACGCCGATCAGCCTCGACAAGCAGCGGGCCATCACCCGGTCGATCAAGGCGAACCGCGGCAAGAAGGTGACCAACATGGTTGCCGCCTCGCCCAACTACGAGACGGTCCCCGTGGCGCCGGCGTTCATTGCGTTCGCCCACACCGATCTCGAGTCGGACATCCGCGATCTTCCGGGCTTCACGCCCACCGAGCAGTACGGCTCGATGGACGCGCTGCCGCATGAGATCGGCAAGGTGGAGGACGTGCGCTATGTCCTCTCCCCGGTGCTCGACAACTACGAGGGCGCGGGCTCCTCGACCACCAACGGCATGGTCAACGACGGCAGCAACGTCGACGTCTACCCGGTCGTTTATGTGGCCAAGGACGCCTACGGGCTGATCCCGCTCAAGGGGGCCAACGCCATCACGCCGAAGGTGCTCAATCCTGACACCCCGCGCGGCGGCGACCCGCTTGGGCAGAAGGGCTCGGTCGGCTGGAAAACCTACTTCGTGGCCAAGATTCTCAACGAATCCTGGACCCATCGACTGGAGGTCGCGGCCAGCGATCTCTCGTAAGTAGGCCGGCAACGGCGCTGCCCCAAGCGGGTGGCGCCGTTCTGATTGGAGTGCCTGATGGCTAAAAACGGTTTGTATACCAACATTCACCAGAAGCGCGAGCGGATCAAAAACGGCTCCAATGAGCGCATGGCTCGCAAGGGTGAAGCAGGGCGGCCAACGGACAAAGCGTTCAAACGATCGGCCAAGACCGCCAAGAAAAAATAGGCTCCGGCCTATCCCAATATCCCCCGGCCCCGCCTTTGAGCGGGGCTTTTCATTTCCGACATGGAGAAACAGCAATGTCCGAAATCAACGTCAGCGAGATGAGCCGCGAGGATCTGGAGACGACCGCCGCTGATCTCGGCATCGAGTTCCGCTCAAACATCACCGACGCCAAGCTCGCCGAGCGCATTCGCACGCACCTGGGCGAGCCAACGCCGGAGATCACCGAGGGCCCGGATCTGACCACGAAGGGCGAGATCAAGTACGAGATCAGCATCGCTCAGGACAGTCAGGACAAGCAGCCCGTCCCGGTATCGGTCAATGGCTACAACTATGTCATCAAGCGCGGGCAGAAGGTCACCGTCCCGGCTGCCGTGGTTGAGGTGCTTGATCACGCGGTGCAGTACGTCTACGACCCGAGCAACATGGAGCGCCAGGAGGTTCATGCCTACCCGTTCCAGATCCATCGTGAGGTTCGGGCGTGACATTCCTCGAGCTCTGCCAATCGCTCCGGCGCCAGGTCGGCGCCGCGGGCACGGGCCCGGCCAACGTCGAAGGCCAGACCGGCGAGTCGGCGCGGCTGGTGGAGTGGGTGCGCGGCGAGTGGTTGCGCATCCAGCAGCGTCATGAGCGCTGGCGGTTTGCCTGGGCCACGGGCGAGGTGGATCTATCGCCCGAGTTCCGCGAGTTTGCGCTGCCTCAAGATCTGTCCGTTATCGACGATCAGACGTTGCGCATTGGTAAGACCATTGTCTCCCTTTTGCCGTGGGAGCGGTTTCGGTCCGACTATCGGGACTCAACCAATGTGCGCGAGCCCCGCATCGCATCCATCGCACCGGATGGCTTGCTCTACCTGGAGTCCGAGCCGCCTGTCGGCGCTCGGCTCACGTTCGAGTATTGGCGCACGCCTCAGACCCTTGCGAGCAACAGCGACGTGCCGCGCTGCCCGGCGGTCTATCACGACGCGATTGTCTACGCTGCGATGATCCAGTACGGGCTTTATGAGAACGCCCCCGAGGTGGTGCAGCAGGGCCGAAACAACTTCGCCGGCGTCTATCAGGAAATGGTCAATCGCGAGCTCCCCAACGTCACCGTGCAGGGGCCGCTCGCATGACCAGTACCGCCTACATCCCATTTGGTGGTGGCATTGATCTGACCACGCCGGTTCGGCAGGTCGAGCCCGGTCGGTGCCTGTTCGCCGTCAATTACGAGTGCCCAGTGACAGGCGGCTACCGGCGCATTGAAGGCTACGAGCAGATCGGAGAAACCCTGCCAGGCCAAGGCCCGGTGCTCGGGGTGTTCACGTTCTTTGACGACTTCTATGCGATCCGCGAGGACAGTTCGGGCGGAGCGGCCACCCTCTATCGGTGGGATGGCTCAAGCTGGGCCGTTGTCACCGACACCAGCGGCGTATTGGCCGCAGGGCGGCATGAGACGGTCGAGGGCAACTTCCTCGCGACCAGCAGCGGGCGGGCAGTCTATGGCGTCGGCGGCGGCAAGCCGTTTGAGATCAAGGCCGACGGTAGTTTCCGGGTGCTGGATCAGGCGCCTTCGGGGGCAAAATACATCGGCATCCATGCCAATCACCTGATGCTCGGATTTGAGGCCGGCTCCTTGCAGTACTCCGGCGTGGGTGACCCCAACGAATGGGATGCGGCAACAGGCGGTGCTGGCGAGATCGGCGTCTCGCAACAGATCACTGGCCTAGCGTCCGGGCGCGGCGGCGCTTTCCACATTGCCTGCCGCGATTCAATCAAAGGGCTGTTTGGCAACGTCCCGCAAAACTGGGAGCTGCGCATCACGGTGCCTAATTCAGGCGCCAAGGCCTACTCGATGCAGTCGTTCACCGAGCCGTATTTTGTCGCCGAGCGCGGCATCACAGGGCTCAAGGCCTCTAACGACTTCGGCGACTTCTCGCCGACCTTACCGGGCAGCCCCATCCAGCCGATCTTCTCGGATGACGGCTATTCCGAGCGCGTGGTCGCGTCATGTGTTTCAAAACGCCTGGCGCAGTACCGGGTGCTTTTCAACGATCGCACGGGTGTCTACTGGTCGCCCTCGGGGGCAACGACGGTCGAGTTCCCCGACCAGATGGTGGTGATGCACACCGGCGAGCTTGAGAGCGGCGCCGAGTCCATCCTATCCGGCGACGATCAGGGCAACGTCTATCGGTTTGACGCAGATGCGCTGTCGTTCAACGGCGAGCCGATCACTGCCTTTCTGGCGCTCGCCTATACCGATCTGAACGCCCCGGGCGCTAAAAAGCGCTATCGCCGGGCGTTTTTCGACATTGATTCAGGCACCGAAGATCGGATTGCTGTCCGCCCCGAGCTCGATTATGGCGGTGTCGAATCCTCAAGGCAGCTGCGCTTTTTTCTGGACTACCGGCGTTCGGGCGGTTTGTGGAACGCCGACAACTGGAACGAGATTGCCTGGTCGGCGCCCGTTCTTCGTACCGAGCCTGTCGATGTTGCCGGCTCCGGCGAGTCGATTGGGTTCTCGGTCTACTCCTCGGGCCAAACCCGGCCGCATGTGATTTACGGCTACACCCTGCACCACGAACCAAGGAGGCGCTTGCGTGGCTAACTACTATGACAACTCTGACGAGGGTCAGCGCTTCCAGCCCGGCACGACGGTGCGCGCTGACGAGGTAGATGGCAAGTTCGATGAGGTCGCGTCCGGGTTTTCGGATGTTGCCACCGATGCCGCGCGATCGCTCAAGCTGGCGGCGGATGGCTCCGATCATGAGGTCGCCGCGACCGCAACGGAGCGCCGGAACAAGGTCGTCGGCTTTGACAATACCGGCGCAATGGCATTGCTCGCTGGGTTTACCTGGCGAGGTGACTACGCATCGGGGGTCGAGTACTACGTCAATGACGTGTTCCGCGATCCGGCCACCAAAAACCTGTACGTCGTCGAGCTTCGCCATGTCTCGGGTGCGAGCATTGACTCGGGCAAAACGGATCTGGCGATCAACGTCAGCGACGTCGAGGCCGCCAAAGCCGCCGCCAAGGCGAGCGAGGACGAGGCCGAGGCATGGGCAGTTCGCACCAGCGGTCAGGTCGACTCCAGCGACTACTCGGCGAAGGCCTACGCCATCGGCGGCAGCGGCGTTGATGGGTCGATTGGCTCCGCCAGAGACTGGGCGATTAAGACCGATGGAACGGTCGATGGCACGCATTTCTCGGCCAAGTATTGGGCGACCGACCCCAATGTCACCACCCTTTCCACAAACATTGCGGATATCGGCACCGTTGCCACAGATATTGCCGACGTCTCCACCGTCTCGGGCGAGATTGGCGCGGGCAAAGATGTCACGATCATCGCCGCAGATCTGGCTGGCTCGAACACGATCGGCACCGTTGCCGGCGGTATTGCCGATATTGGCACCGTCGCCACGGATATTGACAAGATCAACGTCGTCGCAGCGGATAGCGACTACATTGTCAGCGTGGCTGGGATTGGGGCGGATGTTACCGCAGTGGCGAACATTGGCTCCGCGGTCACGGGCGTGAACTCCATTGCTCCGGCTGTCCAGGCAGTCGACGCCAACTCGGGTGCTGTCAGCACCGCCGCCAGCATTAGCACCGATATCACGGCGGTGGCGGGCATTGAGACAGAGATCAATAACGTCTCCATCAATGCCTCGGTGGTCGATACCGTTGGCAGCGATCTGGCGGGTGGGTCGTTCAGTTACGATCTGGGCTCAATCACCCAGCCCGCGCAGGCGCAGACCAATGTACCCGATGGCTACATTATCTCGGTCTACAACATTCGTGGCGATGTGCAGACGGTTGCGGGCATCGGGTCAGCCATCACCGACGTCGCAGCCGTTGATTCCGATGTTCAGACGATTGCCGGAATCGACTCGGATGTAACGATGGTGGCCTCGCGGTCCACCGAAGTCTCCACGGTCGCAGGCTACGTCGGGCCCGGTCAGGACATTACCGTGGTCGCCGCCGACATTGGCAACGTCAACACTGTCGCGGGCATCCATCCTGATGTGACAACGGTCGCGGGCATTCAGCCTGACGTGACCACGGTCGCGGGCATTTCATCAGACGTGACAACGCTCAACGCCAATGAGGCGAACGTCAACACCGTCGCCGGCAGCATTACTGATGTGCAAGCAGTCGCTGCTGTTGATTCAGACGTCAGCTCGGTGAACGACAATCTCACCAAAATCCAGACTGTCTCAAGCGATCTAGCGGGCGCGGCATTTGGCCCAGATCTCGGCAGTATCACCGAGCCATCAACCGCCCCTGACGGGGTTCCGGATGGCTATCTCACAACGGTCTACAACATTCGCACCGATGTGCAGACGGTAGCCAATATCAATGCCGATGTGAGCGCCGTTGCGCTTATTGACGGCGATGTGAGCACGGTCTCGGGGGTGAGCTCGGATGTAACCGCTGCGGCGGGGAATGCCACCGATATCAGCACCGTGGCGGCAGACATTACGAGCGTGAACACGGTGGCAAGCAACGCCACTGATGTGCAGAACGTGAGCGCAAATATCGCCGATGTGGGCGTGGTCGCCGACAATCTTGGCGATGTGACCAACTTTGCCGATGTCTATATCGGCGCGAGCAGCAACGCACCCAGTACGCGCAAAGACGGCTCGGCGCTCCAGGCGGGCGATCTGTACTTCAACACAAGCGCTGATGCGCTCTACGTCTACTCCGGCAGCGCCTGGCAAGTGGCGACTGCAAGCGCCGATCAGGTCAGCTATGACAACGCCTCATCCGGACTGACCGCTGCCGATGTTCAGGCCGCGATCGACGAGCTTGAATCGCTCAAGGCGCAGCTAAGCGGTGGCAACAGCTTTACTGGCAATCAGCAAATCACGGGCAACCTCACGGTTGAGGGAACGCTCGACTGCGGAACACTGGCTTAAAAAGAGGGCAATAGCATGGCAACAGAATTGCAATTTCGTCGCGGCACCAGCGGCGATCATTCGAGTTTTATCGGCGCGCAAAGCGAAGTCACCCACGACACTGATCGCAACGCCCTGGTCGTCCACGACGGATCAACGCCCGGCGGCCATCCGGTTGCGCGCTTTGACGAGAGCATTGAGGGCCGCAAAGCGCAGATCGCCCAAGGCTTTATCCAGCGCGAGGGCACGCGCGGCGATCTTGATATTGATCTTGCCGTTGCCATTGAGCTCAACCTGCTCGGGTTCCCCGTCGCCGGCGGCTATTATGCCGGATTGATCGACACCATCGCGGGCACCATCGACTCGCAGGAT
>Ga0102939_1000216_pt1 | contig 20423 bp, 21 predicted proteins | sample SalPon2_B_H2O_MG_FD_78214 | JGI IMG/M metagenome (GOLD analysis project Ga0102939, IMG submission 78214) | Salt pond water microbial communities from South San Francisco under conditions of wetland restoration - Salt Pond MetaG R2_B_H2O_MG | ecosystem: Environmental > Aquatic > Non-marine Saline... | reverse complement strand
TCGAACTCCTGAAGAAGGAAGACAGGTACCCTGTGAAAGAAGTTGAAACTGATGTATATGTCTTGACAGTATCCGAATCCGTGAGAGACGTAGCACTTGATTATGCGACCAGACTTCGAGAAGAAGGGTTATCTGTTGAAACCGATCTTGCTGGAAGAGGATTTGGTTCACAATTAGGATACGCCGACGACATGAATGCAAAAAGAGTATTAATTGTTGGAGAACGTGATCTAGAGAACGATCAGGTTACGATAAAGCATATGGAATCGGGTGAGGAAGAGGAAATTGGTAGAGATGAATTAATCGAACATTTGCAGCAAGAAGGTCTCATAGAATAGAGGTGCAGGAGATTGGATTTAAGAGAGAAGATAAGATACCTGCTTGAGGATACAGAGTCGTTTGAAGGTAAGTTCACCAGCTTTTCTCTAGTATCTCTGAACTTTATTTTCATTTTAATCTATATTCTAGATACTTATTCTATCTCAGAAAGCCTTTATACCGCGTTATGGAGTATAGAGATTGCCATCACCAGTATCTTTTCTATAGAGTATATAGCTAGAATTTATTCGTCTGAAGAAGGCTTGAGTAAAGTCTTGGAGCCTTTGATGGTTGCTGACTTGCTTGCGATACTTCCAGTATTTTTGATTGTACTTGTTCCTGGCGCTTCTTTTAGTGCTGGTTTTCTGAAGGTTTTCAGAGTGTTCAGAGTATTTAGATTCTTCAGAGTCGCCGAAGACCGGAAATTCATATGGGGAAAAGTTTCAGAATCAGATCTACAAATCATAAAACTAGTTACACTTATCTTCTCAATATTCTTTGTATCTGCAGGATTTTTCCACGAAATAGAAGTCCAGCAAAACCCTAACGTAGATACTTTCAGGGATTCGCTCTATTACATGGTTGTCACACTCACGACAGTAGGATTTGGAGATATAACGCCTGTAACCAACTCAGGGAGATGGGTGACCATATTCAGCATCATGGCAGGAATCGTACTGATACCATGGCAGGCTTCAAGAATAGTCAAGGCTTGGAACTCTAAGGACAAACTCGAGATCAAATGTCCAAACTGTGGACTCAAATATCATGAGAAGGATGCATCACACTGCAAAGCATGTGGACACGTCATAGACCAAGAATACGACTCCAGAACAGAAGAATACCTATAATTAAATCTTCAAGTTATTTTGTTCTTCATTTCCATCAAGTGCTTCATAACTCCTTCAATTTCTCTTCTGGTTCTATCCGTACTTTCTTCTTTCTCTTCTAATTTCTCTGCTAGTTTACCTGAGATGTCAAAGTGTTCTGCTGTAGACCGAGACCGGTCAAACTCTTTTTCAGCCTCCACAACTGCCTCATCCGCATCTTTCAATTTACTTTTCACGTCATTATATTCTTGAGCTATCTTAGTTTCATCTCTGCCACCTTCATCTATGTATTCATCAAGTTCCCTCAAAATTTCCGCAGATTCATACACTGACTTTTGTGCTTCCGAAAGCTCTATTTCAGCTTCAAAATAAGTCATGTTGGCGTAGATCTTGGCAACTTCAAACTCGGTTTCATCATTCCATTCAAATCTTTCAGCTAACTTGTTCGCCTCACCTTGTTTTTCTCTGTCGAGTTTTTTTGAGAATCTTTTCCAATGCTTCCCTGAAACAGGTAATTCTCTAACTTTTTCCTCCAATTTTTCCTTCTTCTCAATCAGTGTGCTTTCATCGTCATCTATAATTCCGTCCATCACTTCCCTTATTTCAGAAATCTTCTCTCTGGACCTTGAAACAATACCTTGCAAACCCATACAAAAATTACATTAACTGCATTAATAACAATCTTTCTGAAGTAATGAAATCGAATATGTCCTAGAACTCTTCTATCTTTTTCTGATTCGTCGGCGATTCCTTTTTGAAAAAATTGTACTCCCTGGCTATCCATCTCGTCAAAAGATTTACTACGGAGTCAATGTCTCTTTCACTAAGAGCCTTTTCTTTGGGTATTTTATGAGCCATTGAAAGTTTTCTTCTCGAAGAACAACGGCAGGCATGCATTGCCTTATAGGCAGGGTTTCCAGCCTTTGGAACCTTCTCCTTGTTTTCTTCTCCCGGTTCTTGAAGCTTCTCAATCACCATCTCTCTGGCCTGGCTCTTTACTTCCTTTATTCCTAGTTCTCTGATCAATTCCACATCCTGATCATTCAATCTAGGCTTGGACTTGTCTCGTCCAGGAAGCTTCAGTTTTCTCATGTTCCGCAATAAGTATTCGAAAGTTTTAACATTGGAAAGAATTGGAAAAAACTTGTTCTAAGTTAGCTGATAAACTAGAAGCAAACAAAAACACAGCAATCCTTACGTAAGGTAATATTTGTTTCATATTTTCTGGATTTTATTTTGGTTATTTGAACTTCTTAGATTTCCTCATGGTTTGTGTCCATTTTGAGTTTGAAATTCTTCTAGTTAATGTTCTGGGAGGAGCTTAGATTTTCTGTAGAATCTTAAATCTGTCCATTAAATTCAAAAGACTTCTTCAGAAAATGTGGCTGTGTGAAACTTCAAAAAGACAAGTCCGGCAGGTATAGTATCACTGTCCCTGTGAGCATTGTTCGAGCTAAGGATTGGGAGAAAAGTGAAGAGCTCTCGTGGAAAATAAATGATAATGGTGAAATAGTTCTCAGATCAGATTAAATTACAGTTCTTCACGCAATCTCTCCAAATAATCCTGTATAGAATCTCGCTTCTGAATATAAAAATCCTGGTTTTCAACTGATTCAGGAGATCTCTCAGGTAACGAAGAACGAATACTGTACCCTGAAACAACACCTGTCAAAATATTTCTTACCTCATAATCTTGACTAAGCTCTTCTAAAAACTCAATACCATCATTAATTTTTCTCTGTGAATCAGCTGGCGTCCTAGCAACAGCAATAGCATCAAAATAATCTTCCAGACTTTCTTCTACGTCTTCATCAATCATTTCATTACAACTATCTTCCTCTACAGCACTACGTACTTCGGCAAAATCATTCACAACATGTATATCAAGATCATCATACCAATCATCAGCCACTTCTTCGTAAAAAATTCCCAGATCTTTATACGGTTCTACCATGAGAACCTGCATAGTTTCATCCATAAAAGGAAAGTATCTGATACAATTCTATAAATTATTTCCCTGCAAGAATCCTAATCAGAATACTGCTAGAGAGCAGAAGGTGAAGGTTTAAGCAATTTTTCTTCAAGCTCCTTATATGTACGGAGGAACTCGTCTCTAGCTCTTGAAAACCTCTCCACATTCTGAGAATTTAATTCCTCTTGTTGAGAAGATCCACTTACTCTATTCTATTTCCTACCCCATTCAAAGCACACGCATACTGCTATGTTAAAAAAATATGATTTACCTTAGAAGAATATGCCATATAAAATCGGGTTAGTTGGTAAACCATCTGTAGGTAAATACACTTTCTTCAATGCAGCTACAATGAACTCTGTAGATGAGGGAAACTATCCTTTCACTACAATAGATCCTTCAGTAGGAGAAGCATACGTCAGAGTTGACTGTGCGGCACCGGACTTTGATGAATCATGCGATCCGAGAGTTGGTTTTTGCCATGATGGAACACGCCACATACCGGTTAAACTTGTAGATGTTGCAGGTTTGATTCCTGGAGCTCACAAAGGGAAAGGTCTTGGAAACAAGTTCTTAACCGATCTTAACGAAGCAGATGTGTTAATCCACATAGTAGACTTTTCCGGTGAGACAGATATTGAAGGAGAGCCAACAGAAAACCATGATCCAAGGAAGGACATTGATTTTTTGGAAGAAGAACTTGACATGTGGTACTTAGAAGTATTAGAAAAAGGTATTGACCGTTTTGAATCAAAGAAAGGGCCTCAAGACGTTAAATTGGAAGAAGAATTGGCTGAACAGATGAGTGCATTCCAGACAAACAAAAATGAGATTAAACAGCTTATTTTACAGCAAAACTTAGATCTGGATCCTGATACATGGAATGAAGAAGATAAGAAGCAACTTGCAAGAACAATCAGGAAGGAAACCAAACCAATGATCATCGCAGCCAACAAAATGGATACTGAGAAAGCTCAAGAAAATTGGGGGGAAATTACTCAGGATCCTGAATATGAAGATCTTGATTTTGTTGCAGCATCAGCTCATGCAGAAAAAGCTTTGAAGAACGCAGCAGAGCAAGAAGTAGTGGAATATTATCCTGGCGATGAAGACTTCGAAATTAAATCTGAGGAGTTGCCAGATGATAAAAAACAGGGCTTGGAAAAGATAAGAGACTTCATGCAGGAATATGGAGGCACAGGAGTTCAAAAAGCTCTTGAGGACGCTCTTTTTGATGAACTAGGCGTAATGGCTATCTTCCCTGGAGGAGCAGACGGTCTTGGAGATGAACACGGTAATATATTACCTGATTGTTTCCTAGTGCCTGAGGGAGCCAGTGCAGAAGACTTCGCATTTACCATACACTCGGATCTAGGTGAAGGATTTATTCACGCAATCGACTGTAGAGAGAACCGGCAAATAGGATCAGCCCATGAACTAGAGCATCTTGATGTAATAGAGATTGTCTCATCAAACTAAATCCGGATATAATTATATCCTTCTTCCTGTAACCTATTTACTTCACCAACTCCCGAAGATACTACTTCAACTCCATCTAACAAATTATTTTCGTCAATTCCTTGTCCTTCAACTGAGTTGCTGCATACCTTTACCTGAAGTCCTCCTTCAATCATTTTTGACAGATAATCGGATGCACCACTATCCTCGGTCGCTATTTCAACAGCCTGAGCGTTCAAGACTACGGCAGTAGTTTCTATCTCTACAGTTTGATCTGCCCACAAGTTTTTGATATTTCCCAATAGTTCAGAAGTCTTATCTGTATCGTCAGTTGATAAGTGAAAAACAGTCTTCATACAAAGATTTTCGACTGATTTGTTAAGTCAATTTCCACAAAGTCACCAGTCAAGAAATAGGTCCACATAATGATCTGTATCTACACCGTTGTCCTCCAGCTTTTTTCTCCGTTCAGAAGCTATTTGAAGGGCTTTATCCAAACTTTCCTCCTTATCAGGATACAGTGAGTAAATAAAGGTTCTCAGATTCTCGTATTCCCTGTCTGTGAGATCTTCCTGGTGCCTGTCAGCAAGTTCCCAGTCTGAAACTGTCTCAGGACGGTCCTTATCCATTAATTTCAACAACTTTCTAGTAAAATCCCTCCTTTCATGAAATACAAAACAATCAATATTTTCCTCGGGGAATCCAAGAAACTCCCCATATATTCTATGATAATTTACAGTTTTCCCCTGTAAGAAAAGCATTCTACTAAAATAAGAGATACTATAGTCATCTTTCTTGCTCATGAATATTCTTGCCCTTATATCTGAGTCATCAAGTCTATCATCCAGCTTTTTCTTTTCCTCTTCATCCAGCAAGGCTCTCATATTCTCTGCCTCCGTCATTACAGGGTTTAAATCGACAAAACAGTTCAAGCCCATAGAGTTTAGGAGGTCTATAAAATCGTTGAAATCTTCCTCCTCAGAAAAATTAGCTGTAACATCGCCACCTTCCTTCCCATCAACACAACAGAGAAGACTAATCAGTATATCACTTTCAATGAGTTCTCCCTGAAAATCTTCTACCCTCTCTAACTTCTCATCTGTGACTATATCTTCACTGGAGAGATACTCCTCAAATTCATGGTTATCGAAGAGACCGATTAGTTCATGAAGCACACAATAGTTCTCGGTTATGTGAATTAAATTATCCACTGATTAGAAAAATTTCTAATACCTTCAGATAGATTCTTTAAAGTAGGATCAGTGTTCTGGGCTTTCATAAAGTATTTTGACTTCTCCCTCATGAAATCCGGGCTCTGTTCTGAATCCTCTTACCTCTAAATCCTCAGGATCATGATACACTTTGAAAGAAGGTTCAACATCATGAGGCGTATCCCATTCTTCCATGCGACCTGTTTCAGTTATTTGACGTCTAACTTCATCTGGTTCAACAAACCTTGCAGCACCGTAATATGGAACAGGTTCTCCTTTCTTACTATACTTTATATCCTTGGACTTGTTGCCATATCCTTGACGAGGACCGAAGCCTACTCTGGCATCACGACCAGCTACATAATCCAAACCTAGATCCTCTGCATAAGCGATTGCACCAAGTGCTCCAGCACAGATTACATCCTTTCTATCCTTCATACCTACCTCAATATCTTCCATCAAAACTCCGTTCATTCCAATCGCTTCAATAGTATCAATACCCAGAAAATTGTTTCCTTCAGAATCTTCCATGATGAAACTACGAACATATCCCTCAACTTTTCTGTCCTTACCTATAGCCTGGACAACTGTAAAAGGATCTCTGTAATGCATCATCTGTATCTCCTTAAATAGATTTTCAGAAACATCTGGCTCTACATCTTCTACATGGCTAAAGTCGGTGAAACATGTTCCTATCTCATTCGAAAGATGTGTCATCTTATCCCTTCCAGTAACCACGTTTACTGTATAACTTGAGTCCTTTTCCATCCTCTTTCTGTATTCTTCTGGTTTAAATCTATGAAAGAAATCTTGATACTGATCTACTGTACTATTGAAGATTTCCGGATCTTCTTTGTTGACAGCCAATCCGTGAAGAGTTTCAGTTAGATCAAGTAGGAGACCTCTCTTAACTTTCTCGTAATCAAGTATGTCTCTGTTCTTTATATCTTCCCAGAATTTATCAACTGTCTGTTCATATACTTTCTCTTTCTTACCTAGTCTGAAATCAGGTTGAATATCGAATAGTTCCTGATTGAAGGAATCTAAATCAATATCGTCTTTTTCTTCAAACCAGCTTAAAGCTTGTTCATGATCAAAGTTGTAAGGATTGGATCCAATTTCTTTCACAAATTTTAGTTTTCCTTCGCGTTTCTCAGATATTTCATGTTCTACAAAATCAAGGAAGCGCCTAGCTACTTCTTCATAGAGTACCTTAGCTGAGCCGGGTCCTATATCGATGCTTGAAATGAATGCATCTGGATTAAGTCCGGATTCTTCGATAGCCTGTCTCTGCTCACTCAAGTCATCTGGATCAGCTCTCAGTTCACTGTCCGTCTTAGTATCGTGACTGTAGAAACCTATCTCCATAGGCTCGTGGAAGTTCTGAAGCTCTTCAAATTTCTCTTGACGTCTTGCTCCAAGAATTTTATGCATTTGTTCGACCCTTAGTTCCTCGTCAGGAGGTTCTTCAATCTCTACTCCTCTTTCTTCTAAGTGCTGTTTCAAACCTCTGCTCATACCTAGATGTTATCCTAAAGTGATAAATATTCTGTACAATCTATTGGGTTCTTCAACTGAAACTCTGAAATGAAAAATTAGAGAAAGGAAAAATTTTGTGTAAGCCTATTCTTAGAAGTCAAAACTTCCTTTTGAGACTATCTCATCCATATCTTTTCTCCCATTCGGCTCGACTTGCATATCTTCATCAAGCTGTGATTCATCTCCCTTTCCGCCTACAGCGACCATTGCTTCTACACTAAATCCTTCAGGAACACCCAGTTCTTCTCTAGCCTTTTCGTAATCGAATCCCTGCATTCCATGAGCCACAAGCCCTCTGTCAGCAGCTTCTAAAGCTAGATTCTCCCATGCAGATCCTGTATCAAATGAATGAGTTACTGCTGGTTTGTCATTGTGGTCAAATGTTTCTTTAGAGACTATAACAATAAGTGCATATCCTTCTTTTGCCCATGATTGATTGAAGTCTCCCATCAGGTCTACAAAGGTGTTCCATTCGTCGTCTTCATGGGTTGCGTACAGGAATCTCCAGTGCTGATTATTGTAACTGCTTGGAGCCCATCTTGCAGCCTCAAAAAGACTTTTCAGATCTTCTTCAGACATTTCACGGGTCAAAGCTCTTGGAGACCACCTATTGATGAATAAAGGATTTATATCATGTTCTGCCTCTCTCTTTTTCTGTGCTTCTTCAGAAAGTTCTGTCATAGATACTATTTAATTAATAAATGTATTAACAAACCCGGTTTCACATGAATAATCTCATATCCGACAAATCACCTTATAGCCTTAGCTAAAGTGTAGGTGATTAAATTTCCTAAAATTATTTAACAGTGAAAAAACCATCTGCCCCAATTTTCAATTTATGGAGAGGCGAAGCTTGATAAGAACCTTGTTCATCACTATCGTAGCTGAGGTCATTAGCTTTGGTGTAGTAGTCCCTATCGTTCCTTTGTTGTTTACAGAGCCTTCTTCAAAGTTCTACATTTTACCTCCCGGAATGACGGTAGAACTAGGTTACATTATATTAGGTTTGACTATTGGTTTGTATCCTCTGGGCCAGTTTCTCTCAACACCTTTATTGGGTGAGCTTAGTGATGTTTACGGTAGAAAAAGTGTGATCCAGTTATCGGTGCTGGGGACAGTCATTGCAAGCCTCATATTCGCTTATGGAATCATTTTAGAGAGTTTTGTCGTCTTGTTTGCTTCGAGATTCGTCAATGGTTTGACAGGAGGCCTTATTTCAGTCGCTCAGGCAACTGTAGCAGATGTCACTGAAAACAAGAATAAGTCGGAAGGCTTTGGAATTCTAGGAGCAGCATTCGGAGTCGGATTCATGCTAGGACCTTTCTTGGGAGGAATATTATCTTCAAACATGTTCGCGGTATTAGGTATTACCACACCATTTATCTTTGCAGCTTTGTTGTCTTCACTGAGCATCATTTTCGTCAGATTCAGGTTGGAAGAGACAAGTCCTATGGACAAATCAAGTATAAATTGGAGGAAGCCTTTCAGCCAGCTCAAGAAAGGAGTAAAAATACCTGGTATCAGAAAACTTTTGGGAGCTAATTTCTTCTACTTTTCCGGTTTCGCATTCTTCACAACATTCATACCAGTATTTTTAGTAGAAAGATTCGGTTTCAGCCAGGTGCAGACAGGAAACTTCTTCTTTTACATAGGAATACTCGTAATAATAGGACAAGGTTATCTTGTGCCAAAAACCTTCAAAAAATACAGTGAAGAAAAAGTAATGCCAATAACACTCTTCCTGACAGGCCTATTCATACTGATACAACCATTCACCTACACATTAACAATATTCCTTGCAGCTGTAACGCTTTTCTCATTCTCTAACGCATTTACCACGGTATCACTAAACTCACTTGTTTCGAACAATAGTCCGGAGAAAGATCAAGGTCTTGCACTTGGAACTAATCAAAGCTTGAGAGCACTTGGTAATGCTGTGCCTTCGATGCTTTCTGGAGTCGCTGCAGCAGCTTTTCTGTCATCAACTCCGCTTGTAATTTCCGGAGTAATCCTAATGTCTACTGCAGTAGTTTACAAACTGCTTAAATAAAAGTAGATGTTAGTATAGTCTCTTCGATTTGAATTGGTGAATGAGATCTTATCTGCCGACACCTAAACTATCTAAGAAATCATATACATCTCCACGTGCTTCTTTATCTACTCCTAACGGGTCTCTCCCATTTCTGTACATTATCCAGTCATCGTTCATCACGTAAATCCCTGAAAGGTTTAACCATCCCAGATTCTCCGGATCCATTTTTTCAGATTCTTCAAAAGGCTTTAGGTGATCTACTTCAAAGGATCCAAAGGCTTCTAATTCTTCTTGAATAGGATATCTTTCAGGTTCTGGATCTTCTTCCAAATCAGAAGGCCTCAGATCTATATAGCCACCTGAAATTCTATCAAGTGGAAAGAAAGATCTTTGAAGTGCTTCATTAACATTATTGGCAGCATCTACAGCTGGAAAACTAAGTTTAATTTCATTTGAATCAATATTTTTCAGAATATGCCTTCTTATATCCTCAGTAACTTCGTAACCTATAAATCTTGCAGATTCACTTTCAATCCTATTCTCGGCTTTATCTTCCAGTAATTCCTTTATGGTTATACCTTCGGCATAACTATCTGATGCAATGGCTGTAGCAGTTCCTGATTGATTGAGTATTCCTTTACCTAGTTCTTCAGTATGGCTTAAGGCCTCCTCCCTAATAACCCTGTAATCCATGTCTTCAAACATATCTTCTGAATAATAAGTCCCGCTACCCCACTCCATAAAACAATTTTTGCTACCAAAAAGTTAAATCAGTTTAAGGATTTGGGCAAAATAGAAAAATATCGCTTGAAGAATTTACAATATCTCATATTAGACCTGAAATCTTACTTATTATCCCAGAGTTATTGGAAGGACCACTTTCTCTGATCTTACCTGTATGTAAACTGAACTCAGGGATATCCTCAACAACTCTGTAATCATAACGTGAATTTTCCCAGCCACGCCCCTGAAAACTAAGACCACGCCAATCATCCAAATACTCCGTATCTCGTATTAACTTGAAATCAGATTTCCTATGCAAATCAATAACCACTCTTCTTGCCTCATAAAACTCCAAGAAAAAAGGCAGGAAATCCTCATCAAAATTTAAGGTACAATAAACACTTGGCTTGCCATTAACACTGTTTTTCTGATGATAACCTCCTGCCAAGTACCTTTCCATTTTCTCTGCTTGGATCGCCATTCTAAGTGTATCAGCTGCAAACAAGTCAGTCCAATGAGTAACCTTCAACAACTGGCCTAAACCTCCTAAAACATTACTAGACTGCACCATTGCACTAAGCAAAGCCTCCCTTTCATCTGCTAACCCTATTTCAGAAAGAGCAAGCATATCAATAAACTCGTTATTCCCTATTTCATTCATAATCTGATTCATGAAGGGTTCAAACATTTGAATCCCTTCGCTTTTCAAGTAAGACTCTATACCAGTGTAATTATCTATTACAGTTCTCACAGGTCCTCCTGCGATCTTGGAATTGAGAGCAGTTGAACTTGTAACTATACCCATCACTCTTTCCGCGTAATCCTCGACCTCTTCAATATTCTTTCTTGGAAGATCAAGCAGATGAACATCCTTTGTACTTTTTCGATCATTAAAATCTATTATTCTACTCTGATCAATACGCGTCCCATACTTGGCTCTAGGATTTCCCTGTTGCTCCTTAAAATCATGATATGAAAAACCATTATCCAAGTACATTGAATTTGCACAATCCAAAACCAAGAAGTCAGCCATTTTATAGAAATTCTTGTTTACAGGTGCTCTGCTAGAACCTTTGGGATCCCAATAAATCATGTACTTCATGTGATCGGTCTCAAACTTTTGCAGACCATCAGTATACTTTCTAACTTTCTCGTCATTAATATTACTTTGAACATCTTCGTACAGTATAAGATCTTCAGTAAGTGTTTCAAGCTTCTCCAAGTGAATTAAGCCTTTAACCCCTGCAAGTTCAAGCTCGCCGCTTTCATACTTTTCATAAAGCAGGTCAGCAATCTGTTCACCATTTCTCTCGACTTTAACCATTTTCTTCAATTTCTGTCGGTTCAATCCCTCATTGCCTTTGTAAACCTCGTAAGCATAATCGACTATGTTTGATAGATTCTCCGTCTCGGATTTCAATTCATATGCTAATTTCCTTTCTTTTTTGTTAGAACTCTGCTTCCATTTGGAAAAGTAATTTCTATCAACAACCTTGATCCAGTCAAGAGAATTCTGGGCACAATTGGCTATACCCTGAACAAGCTCCTTTTCTTCCTCATCCATCAGTTATAAAATAAAATTATATCATGCATCTGATAAATGTTTACTAGGTCTAGAAACTTTAATAAAAAATAATATGCTTCAAGAATCATGCTTCACGTTTCTAACGCTTCAAATTCCTGTTTATTTACTCCTTCATCGTCATATGACAGGTATGTTTCTGGTGTCATAGCTCTTTCAAATGATGAAAAATCTCCGTCATAAGTGAGTAGTATAGAGTCTTGGTAGAGGCTTACTAATCTGTAAAGGTCATCCTCCTCTTCATCCAGATAAGCACTCCACTCATCTACAGCTAAGTCGCTGCAGTTATAATCGACAAAATCTGCGACCAAACTCATGGCATCCTTATTCACAAGCGATTTGTTACCGTATTTAGCAGAGTCTTCATCTTTAATTATTCCTTTATCGACGTAAACAAGTTCTCTATCCGTTTTATCTAATATTTCAAGGACAGGAAAACTTTCAAGTCCAAAAGGTTCTTCATAATTTTCGCGCCAAACCCCGTTCATCAAATCAGCAACTACATTCTCATCCAAAATAATTGTGTCTACAGAATTTGAGACAACTTCATCTAAAGAATTAAAATTTGTATCCTCAAGCTCGACAGGAGGATGTGCATTACTGATATCATCATCCATAGAAAACGCATCAACCACATCCTGTGGGCTCAAATTATTTTTGCAGGGCATAGTATTTTCAAGTAAAGTAAAAATTATAATGCTATCTTCCGGTCACAAATATGTTGTAGTCAACGCATCTAGACTTAGGCTACAATAATTGATCGTGGAAAACCTAACACAATAAACTGTTAAAGAAGTACCTGACCAGACTAGGTCAAGAGGTAAAGAAATTGAAGAAACTAGGTTTTACATGAGAACCTAGTCGCTGATACCTATTTTCGAAAAACCTCTGAAAAACAAGTTAAAGACTTAGCCGTTAAATTGATATTACAAGCTCCAAATAAGGTAAGTTTTAGAGTTGTTAACCATGTCAGAATCCCCAAACACAAATTATACAGGTCAGGAATATCTTGAAAAACATGATTCGGTTTCAGGAGCAGTTCTTACTCTAGAACAAGCGGTAGACAACTACGTGGATACTCTAGGAAATTATTTAGCGGGAGAAGAAGTAGGCGATGCCCAGTTAGAACACTCTGTTGACATGGCTGTTGATGCTCTTGAAAGAGTATATGATGCAATGGATTCGTTTGATGAAATGTTGCAAGATGAAAACATGGTTGCAAGAATCCAGAGAGATGATAAAAAAGGATTATGTAGACTGGAGGAGAACCTCGAAAGATTATCTGGAGGTATTTACGATGAAGTATGCGGCTTTGATGATTTGTTAGTCTTGTTTGAATATGTTGAAATGGATAGTTTTGAAGTTGATGAAACTCATTTACAAGCTGCAAGTGAACATGTTGAAGCACCTACGAAAATAGTACATGATAAGGATAGGATCGAGGAATTAAGGGACAATCTGGGGCAACAGTATGAGAGGCTTGTTCATAGTGAAGTCATAGCAAGACAAAATACGGATGATGATATAAATTTTGATCCTGAACCCCCTATCTTCAGTATGCTTGGTGATGCTGAATACAAAGATCGTGTGAATAGATTGAACAATGAAGTCAAGAAGTTGAAACAGGGACACTTGAGAAAATAGATAAGTAAGGCTGTTATTCTAACCTCTCAACAATAGTTTCTCTGTACTGCTGTTCTGGATTATCACCGACTTCATCTATGGAAAAGCTATACTCTAGGCCCGTGGAGTGTATATCATCTTTGTCAGTTGTGTAATTTACAGTTACTTCATCTAATTCTGGAATGTCTCCAAAATTATCTGAAATGATTCCAAATAGGTCTGCACCTTCCTGAAGATACTCGCCATCTGCTAGTTGTTCTATAGCTACATCTTCTGCAACTGTAGGGTCTTCATAAAATTCTCTTTTATGATCCACATTTCCAGCCATATCTTCAAGCAAATGAGGTGTCTCAAATTCTAATTCCAATCCTCTGCCATCCCATCCGGTTCCATAAGTGTCAATGTCAACACCTTCTGGAGTAGTATCTATCTTATCATACTCGGTAGTCAACAGCTCCCCTAAGAAAGTATCTACTTGTGGGTGGAGGGTTTCTTCTTTCCATTCATCTCTTTCATCTAATCTGTCATTAGCCCATTTCAACATTCCTGCTGCTCCTGTTAAAACAACTCCTATTCCTCCGAATACTTTTCTTCTTTCCGTGAGTATCTTTCCTTCCTCTTGTTCGGACATGGTAAATCCCAGGTTAACTTAAATTTAAATCATTGAGTTCGAGTGGCAACAAAAAGGATGCTATGAAAAATGATTGAAACTATCTATGTCTCTGGTTCTTTCTATATAAACAGATTTTCTCCATCTGGTAATGCGCTGTTTCTAAGCCAATCTAACTGCCAATCATCTTCTCCCTTCCATTCCGCTTCTTCAGTCTTTGATTCGGGTACTCCTCTTGGATCAATTATTACAGGGCTGCCATAGTCAAAGAATGTGTTTCCAATAAGATCTGCATGTGGCGGTAGTTCAGGGTCTTCATGTATCTTAGTAACCACATCTCCAAGTTCAGAAAAAGCATGTTCAACTAGTGTCCTGGGATTGTCGTCTAGGGCGTACTCTATCCTGGTATCTGTATTGACAACTTCCATAGTGTATGCGATAAGTTCGTCGTCCTTGTTTCTTATTGCTTGCTGAGGCTCCGGAAAGTATTCTGCGACTTCAGGTTTTTGGTTGTACATCATCAATGCATCGAGTTCTTCTTCGATACTCGTTTTTCTGCCTTCAGTTAGTTCTGTACGTTCCTTTGCGGTCTTAACATAGACTTCCCCGTCTCGAATGTCTTCATCTTTCAGGTTCTCTATAAAGTAGAATTCGGACATATTTACATAGTATCCAGGCAAAATTTAATATGTTTTTGTTTAGTAGTAACAACTTTTTGGAGAGAGTCAAAAATTGTTTTGAGCGGGTTCATATCAGGAGGGTTATCGATACAATAGAAACCCAACAAACTTTTATAACTTTTTGATAACAACAATGTTATGAGATTAATGGAGAGAATTTTCGGAGTTGAAGGAGACATCGACAACGCGATAAAACAGGACCTTTACGACGATGTAGAAACTGAAATAGAATACTCTGCGGAAAGAGCCATAAGAGTAGCCAAAAACAGCTCTGTATACTCAAACTTCGATGAACAAGGTTCAGTAACTTTAGACTCAGGACCTCTCCTAGACGGTCCATCGGAAATGGCGCTTAGAGAAACATTTGGCGACATACTGTTCGGTGACGACAGAAGCAACAGAACAACACCAAAGATGATAGAAACAGAAGACGTAACATATGAAGAAATAGGAGCAGCAACAATAGGAGCAGGACTAGCAGCAGCAAAAGTAGACGACATAGGACACACACCATACACACCTGCATACGGACAGCTTTTCTCAACAGTAGTAGAAGGAAACTGGAACCACAACCCAGACGTAGCATCAGATTTCGAAGAAAAAACAGACCACTATCAAGAAATAGTTCAGGAAACAGCAGAAAACGTAGAAGAACAGTTACTGGAAATCAGGCCAGAACCTGGAGTAGATCAAATAGAAGAAGAACTTCATAGAAACACCCAAAGACAAAAAGAGAAAGAGCTAGAATAAAGAACTCATCTGTTTTGGTTAATAAGATACAATGAATTTAGTTTCCACAAACACAAAAATATACGAAGCCACGTTAGAAGGCGGCCTCCGGCCCGAAGAAGCCGAACAACTCACAGACCTAGATCCTGCAATCCTAGAAAAAGACGGGTACGAACCCTCTGATATACCAGCACTTGCAGGACACATACACAAATACCAAGATAACAAAGAAAACCAACTAGTGCCAGCAGAACATATCGATGAATACATCAATTTATTATTGGAAAGACCTCAAGAAGTAACCTCTGAATTAAAGACAGAAACATGCCCCTTCGAAAACAACATTACTACAATCAAAGAAAAAAGAGATGAATACATACTCAGAACAATTTATGCCTTCCAAGACCACCTAAATCAAGAATTAATAGATGAAACCCTGTGTTCATTAGTCAATCAGCAAGACTATAGAAAAGAAACTGCGAGGACACTTTCAGAAGGAAACCTTGGGCTTTTGTTAGGTCAATACATGGAACAAATACAGGAACTATCAAATGATCAAAGCATAGTTGACGAAGCATATAGTACAGTAGCACAGACACCTGAAGCAAGCATCGCAACCGCCACAAACGTACAATTAAACAAATTACCGGACAAAGTCACCGAAAACATCTACACCGGCGGAGCTGAACTCGGATCAGATCAAATAACAACAAGACTAAGGAACATGCGCGGCGCCGGAAGATGTCACGAACTAGAAGAAAGACACGAAGAAGTACTACTAAATGAAGAACCAACAAGAAACAATACACTCATCACTCTCGAAGACCAACTAGTAGGATCACTGAAACATATCGGCAACACATCTATGCTAGCACTTCGAGACCTCACATTCAACAATAAACAAGTACTACAGAAAGGAATGACCTACAGAGTTTCACACCCTTTAATTGAAGACTTAGACTCAGAAAGAATCGAGAGACTGAAACCAACTCACCTAGAATGGGAAAACGTCTTCCAACCTGATGAAACCAGTGAGGAAAATAAGATAGAATACCAGGACTGGGAGGTAAAACAAGTAGATAGAATAGAACTACGGCCCTTAAGATTTGCAGGACAAAGAGGAAGTTATACAATAGAGGAATTCAGAGAAAATATAGAAGAAAAGAGAGATAACTTAGAAGAACAAATAAACTCAGGATAAAAAAACTTCGAAGTCAATTAAGAAGGATAAAAAATGAAGATAGAAGCTCCAGAAGATGGTCTAGGATGTCAAAGTGTATACAGAGTACTAGGAGTGCTTCAAGCAGACCTAAATTTTTACTTAGAAAATACCGATGTAGAAAGAGATAACTTTGAATTTGAAGGTTTAATGGTTGGTAGCGGAGCACTTGCAGTCCATGCAGACAGAAGAAACGTGCAATACTCCACAGATACAAAAGATGTAGATATTTACACCAATCAGGAAATAGCAGATCTCCAAGATTTTGAATCCTTCCCTCACACCACAAGATCAAGAAAAGATGGTTCACAACTATGTTACGACACCACTTCCGCTTCCACCTCAGTAAGACCTCCAGAAGCATTTGTTGACGTAATAACAGATTATACAAATGCCTTTAACTGGGATGAGGACGAAGCAACTGAAATAGAAACCTTGCTTGAAGAAGAGACAGGCGACGAAACTATATCGGATGGCATCATAGCAGTGTATTTACCAAGCCTTGATACTCTCGAAAAAACGTTCGAATACTCGAACAGAGACTACACAGAAAGAATTGAAATGATAGACCAGCTCCGAGAGTAAGACAGACACTATGTCAAAACAACCCCTATTAATACTCAACTATCTTAAACCGAAGTCTTCAGCAGTCTCTCTAGCATCTTGAGCAGCTTCTATAACCTGATCATCCTTAGGATCTTCAGGATTCAAGTTTTGTTCCAGATAAGAACTCATTCTCTCTAGTACTGGGAACATGTTCTCCACAGATTCATCTTCTAGTAATATCCCAACTCTGCTTTCATCAAACTGGAGCGCTGCAGCTTTCACAGCCTCCAAGTCTTGAGCCTCCAAGCTTCTGCAGGGATAGAAACTTCCTTCGTAGAACTCCCAAGTGCGGTCCATAGGTTCATCAGACTCTGCTGCATAATCTCTTACAGAAGCATCAGCACCACTGACCTCAACAGAAATATTCTCCTTTGGAATCTCTATACCTCCTTCAAAAGTAACTGACAAATCATGATGATTTGTGTAATCTCCTGCTATACCATCTATCGTGAATACAAAATCATCTATACTTCTTTCAACATGTGCAACGGCACCAAAGAAACGACTCCGATCCCTACCCCACTCCAAAGCAGTATCAATCTCCCATGACCAGTTATTAACAATATTATTAGATAAGGTAACAGTCTCAGAACCATTTTCATACATTTTATTTAATACCTTAGGTCCTCCGTCCTTGAAACCTCTGTAAACAGTTACTGAGTCACCAAACTTCTGTTTAAACCAGGCTTTACCAATTTCATGCAGCTCAGATGCAAGTTCAACATGCTCATCAGTAACAAGACCAGGTTCTATATCTTCGTAGCTTTTGATTCCTTCTTCATCTAGATCTAATGCACGTGCATAAGCTACTGCAAGTTTAACCCCGTCATTAGAACGTCTATGAGCCTTCCAATCATACATCCAGCCAAACTGCCGGTAAAAATCATCAACAACCTCTTCATTATAATTACTTTCTAAATAATTCTTCAAACCCTCTTGATTCTCAAGGACTCCGTGCTCATTCTCGGCGGACAAATCAACAGGAAAACCAGATAAAGTCATATTAATCACACCTCTAGATTAAATCTGAAAGATCAACTACTTCCTCGCCTTCAACTTCTACTGGCTCATCTGAAAGTGTCATCACAGGACGGAAAGGCGTACCTCTGGTAATACCGGTACCTCTGGCAAAAGGTAAATCTTCTTCAGGTATCAAATCTTCATAGGTTGGGAACACATCCTTGAAATCGTCTCGCATCTCCATACTTTGTTCTTTACCGTCTTCCTCACTGTTCCAAGGAATACCGTATACTTCTACTTCATCAAATTCTTCCTCTGCAGCTTCTACAAGTACGGAAAGTTTTCTTGAATCGGATAAGTCAGGGTTGTCAAATCTCATGCTCTGCATATCATAGTGAAAGGCATCGTGTACATCATGGACAGCTAAGAAATCCTCGCCGTGTTCTTCTGCTACATCACGCATCTCAGCACTCTGACTTACAACGTTTTCATACCAGGCATCCTTGAAAAATTCTGGAAGTAGTTCTTCACGAGCTTCCTTTCTTTCCTCTTCTCTAGCCTCTTTCTTGGCGGCTTGGAGTTCAAGTATGTTCTCTGCAAGTTCTGCGACCTCATCCTGTCTTTCAGCCATCTCCTCGATATGTCTTGTGTAGAAGCTGTTGAAATCCTTTTCAGGATCCCAATCCTCATGGTGCTCGCCCTCTGCATCTGCATATGCTTCAGCAAGTTTCTGATGAAGACCATAGAACCTTCTTTCATCAACACTATCTTTATGATCTGGTTTCTCCCAGTTATCATCATCTATATACTTCTCTCTGACTTCTGACTCCTCCTGCCTGATCCTAGAACTTACACTGCTATGCCTATCAGCTAGCTCATCCTGAAAGCTCTCATCATAGCCTAAAGCCATAAACGCATCCCTTGCATTTTCTACAGTAATCACAGGGAAACCATCGTCAAATGCTTCAGCATAACCAAAAGCCACACACTGTTCCATAGCTTCTGGATCTTCGGCTGTTTCAAGTCTATATCCATCATCTGTTTCACGAACCACAACGACTTCGCCATCTTCAACTCCGTTCCTATCAATGTCTTGACCTGATAGATCGGTAAGATCTGAATTATAGAGTTCAGGGCCTGTAAACATCATGTACTCAGGCTCTAAGTCTTCATGACCATCGAAGAAAATCATATTGTTACCTTCCTGCTCTACCTGCTGGCCTCCCATTCCCAACATACCGCCACCGGATTCATATCCTTCATTGGATGTAACCCATCCACCATCGCAGTACATCTGCATGACCTCATCTCCTAACGCCCGCATAGTATAGTCTCTGTTAAACTCATCAGAGCCTGCAGGCCATGTTGCAACAGCTCCATCTGTCTCAAATTCTACATGTTTCAAAGGATTGTGACCATCAAACATAGTGTTGTTAAAGATAAGTAACAACTAAGTTTAAATGTTTTTTGCACCTCTATCCTCATCTTCAAAAACATAAAAATAATCAAGAAAACTAGAATAGCAATAAAATAGAACACTACATAATAGCTTTGTATGACACTTTACAGCAAAATTTCAGACCTGGAACTCCATATCAAAAAAATTAATACTGAAACACAGGAGAAACAAGTCTCCGAACACTTCACCCGAAGAACCACCACAGTCAAAATCTCAGGCAAAGAAAAAACAGGTAAAGGAGAAGACGTCATCTGGGAAGCAGAAAAACACAGTTACCCACAACTTAACCTAGAAGGTTCCTACAGTTTCCGAGAATTCTCAAAAATATTAGACGATAAAGAATTATTTCCAGAGGATACAGAGTATACTGAAACAGATCAAAAATACAGGAGATGGGCAGTAGAAAGCGCAGCACTCGACCTCGCACTTAAACAAAATAATACTACACTAGCAGAAGTACTGGATGAAGAGTACAGGCCTCTCAGATTCGTTGTCTCCCCGAGCATGAACGAGCCAAGCATAGAGAAACTGGAAAACTTGATCGAATTAAACTCCGGTGTAGAGTTCAAATTAGATGCTTCGGAGGACTGGAGTCGGGAATTCGTGGAGAAACTGGCGAAGATGGACAGAGTACAAGTAGTCGACTTGAAAGGCCACTACGAAGACGAAAACGTCAAGATGAGGCCTGATCCAAAAGTATACAAGTTAGTCGCTGAAAAACTTGACGCACTTCTAGAAGATCCACTACTCACAGATGAAACAGAACAAGTACTGAAAGGATTCGAAGACAGGGTCACATGGGATAAGCCCATCACATCAGTACAGACTGTAAAACAACTTCCATACAAGCCGGACTACTTGAACATCAAGCC
>Ga0102939_1000213_pt1 | contig 20518 bp, 19 predicted proteins | sample SalPon2_B_H2O_MG_FD_78214 | JGI IMG/M metagenome (GOLD analysis project Ga0102939, IMG submission 78214) | Salt pond water microbial communities from South San Francisco under conditions of wetland restoration - Salt Pond MetaG R2_B_H2O_MG | ecosystem: Environmental > Aquatic > Non-marine Saline... | reverse complement strand
TTCATCGATCAGGACACGCCTGAAGTGTGACGGGTGTGTGAGGTTGTAAATATCTCCGGCCCCGAACAGGTAGATTCGAGCGACGTCGTGGGATCGCAGGGCAGTATCACGAAACGAAAGCGCGTCCGGCATAGTCCGAAAAGTGTGGGTCCACGGATGGCCGATCGCGTCCGGATAGGGTGGGAGCGGTAGTTCCTGTGGATTTGTCGCGGCCCGGGTCGTATCGGAGTCACCCATCGACAAAGAGTGACAAACCAGTATTGTAAAACGGTGACGACTGCTGTAGGAAATGCCGTTTCGATCCCCGAATGCTACTACGTAAAGCGTCACTCAGGAGCGAGTCGAGCGGCAAGCACCTTTGCATCCTCAACGTGCTCGGTTGCCGTGCGATCCCCTGTCTGGTCAACGTTCTCCAGTAAAGAGACAATACGGGCCGCGCGATCGCGAATTACCGCTGGATCGTCCGGTGCCTCGATAAGGTCGGCGGCGATCGCTTCTGCCTCACCGATCCATCGACTGGCAGTTCGCTCAACGGGCCGTTCTGCTGTCGCAGTGAGGGCCTCATGCAGTTCAGCCACTACGGCTTGGCGGTCAGTCTCGTCGTTGATGAATTCGTCACTCATACAGTCTCTACGGAGGTAGAACCCAAAAGCCAATTGCTGGGCCGATGTCTCGATCGGTCCCAGTTCAGCGGTGATGGGTTACTGACCCTCGCCCAACGTGACTGAGACGTGTCGGTCCTCGTGTTCGACGTAGTAGCCCGGTGGATTGCCGGTGTAGTGTCGCTCGACGTCGGCCGTCAGGTCTTTGAACGCTGCCGCCTCCTCGGCCGAGATGGATCGGTAGACGACTTCAAACGACTCCGTAACTTCGATAACCACGTTTACAAGCGCCTCGAGGTCGCGAACAGCCGGCTCGTCGGTCGAGAGCACCGCCTCGAGGTCGTCGCCCTCGGCCGGAGCGGCTCGAAGGTGATAGCTCGGCGTCTCTGCCGTGTTCGGTTCCTCAGTCGGGTCGTTTCGCTCGTTGGTTTGGCCGTTGTCAGAGTCGTCGGAGCTGACACACCCCGCAGCCGTCGTGAGTGCGCCTGTCGCGCCGAGTAAATAGCCACGTCTTGTTGCCATGCGCGTTGGGGCAGTGTTTAGAAACCCGCAGGCTTGATCCTACCGTTTGATATGGGCGTATAGGCGACGATCGCGTCGCACAATAGAATGATCGACGGCTGGCAAGCATCGAGCGTCGTCGGCTGCCGAACCTCGTTTATAGATGTGGATAGACCGGGGTATTGGAATCTCCAGACTGCTCCGGAGCCACCGACTGTAAGGGCGAGACGCCAAGAAAGGGTGTACACACCTATTTTATCAGCGCTAACGCCTGTTGGCTGACGGCGGTTCGCGACCTGAAGATACTTTCTTCGTTCGGGCGACGGTGGCTGCTAAGGGTAGGAAAGCAGGCCGAACGGTAGTTGGTTGGCTAAGAGACTAGAGTAATCTCCAGATGTTTCCACTCGTTTCCTTATCATATCTGTAGAAACCAGTAGATAGCGGCCAGTTCAACAAATCTGGTCTGCAAAGACTTCCAAGCACTACTATAGAGTACGTCCTTGACGCTTGCCGATATAAAGCCGAATAATAGGAGCCTCGTTCAGAAAGGCAAAATCACGTACTGATATCGGATGTAAACTGACTACCGGTCTGTCTCTATTCCGCCATCCGCAGCGGTTGTCAATCCCGCCGCTGTCCCGGGCTCCGACTCAGAAGCGGCGGGTTCGGTATCGAGCGTGAACTGAGAGAGCAGTTGCTGGAGTTCGTCGGCCTGGTTAGCGAGCGTCTGTGAACTCTGAGCGACTTCGGTGAGCGACGACGCCTGCTCTTCAGCCGCCGCAGAGACGTTCTCGGACTCGCTGTTGATTTGCTCGGCTGCATCCGCGACTTCATCCACCATACTCGCGACCTCCTCCGTCGAACTGGCCTGGTCATCAGTCGCGGTACTAACCGCCTGGATGCTCTGGTTGACCTCTTCGACATTCGTTGCGATCTCATCGAGTGAATTCAGCGCCTCTTCGATTGTTTCGGTGCCCGATGACACCCGATCACCCATCTCTTGGATGTCCGCAACTGCGTTCGTCGTCGAAGACTGGATCCCCTCGATGAGTGTCCTGACTTCATCAGTCGCATCGCCGACTTCACCCGCTAACTCTTTGATTTCGGAGGCGACGACTGCAAACCCTTCTCCGGCTTCCCCGGCGCGGGCAGCCTCGATCGAGGCGTTTAATGCCAGAATATTCGTCTGTTCGGCGATCTCGGTGATTAATTCGACGATCTCACCGATCTCGTCGATTTCATCCGCGAGTGATTCGATCTCTGCGACCGTTTCTTCCGATTGCGTTTCGATCGCGGCCATCTCGTCCATCGCTTCTGTAGCGGCGTCCTGTCCTTCTCTGCCGAGATTCGCAGCCCGTTCTGACGTCTCCGCGATTTCTTCAGCCGAGGACGCGACTTCTTCGACCGTTCCTGAGAGATTCTGGGTCTCACTCGCGACCTCCTGGATGCTTTCTGACTGGATTTCAGCGTCCGCCGAGATTTCCTGGATCGATTCGCTAACCTGCTCGCTCGCGCTTTTTGTCTCATCGGTCCCGATCGTTACTTCTTCACTCGAGGTGGCAACCTCGTCAGCGAACGACTGAATCTGGGTGAACGTCTCGGACAGTTCGTTCATCATCGCGTTGAACGCCTCGGCAATATCGGTCATCGCCGAGCTCTGGCTGGCCGGATCCATCCGCTGTGTGAAATCACCCTCCGCAGCCTTCCCCATTCTTGTGCTGAACTCACCGGCTTTGTCTTGCAGATGGTCGTTGAGCGCTTCGGCTTCCTTACGAGCCTGCTCGGCATCCCGTTGTGCTTGCTCTACATCGTCTGCCATCCGGTCAAGCGTCTCACCGAACGTTCCAGGCACCTCCCGTTCGAGGACGGGATCGTCAAACCGCTGGTCGGCGATCGCTGCGGCTTGCTCGGCAGTAACCGAGAGATACTCCTGCATCCCTTGGAACGACCGAACGAGGTCGCCGACCTCGTCGTTGCGAGAGGTTTCATCGATTTCAGCGTTGAGATCGCCCGCTGCGATCGCTTCGGCGCTGTTCGAGACACGTCGAACCGCCTGGACGGTGTTGCGACCGATAGTAAGCCCAAGGACGACAAATCCGAGCAGCGCCGCGCCAATAATAATGAATATGTCTCGCTGAACTGTTCGAGAGACCGCCAAGGCGCTCTCGGTCGGTACTTCGATGGCGACAACCCAGTCGGCGGCGGCATCTGTCCCGGGGCGCTGTGTCCCCTCAACCGGCGCATACACGACGAAATCGCCTGTCTCTTCGTTCAGCGTGACACCACTCTCACCTTGGTGAGCACTTTCGATAATCGCTTGGTTGTCGTATTTTGTGCGGAGGTTTGCAGAGTCGGCATCGGCCTGGATATCGCCGTGTACACCGACGATTGACTCATGGGAACCGGCATAAGGTTGCCGGAAGTTCTCTGCGATCGCTTTTGGATCGACGACATTGATCAACGTTTTGCCGTCGGCTCCGGGAATCGGTGTCGCGAACGCGAGCCGTCCCTGCCCGTCAACCTTGTAGATTTCAGTGAAGATGACGTCGCGGGTGTTTTCGAATTTGAGCTCGCCGTCCTCATCGGCAGCCGTTCGCCAGACGACGCGATCGTTGATATTTACGCCTTCAGCTGAATCTTCCGTGCTTGATAACACCTCGCCGGTCTCAGTATCGACGTAATGCAGTGCGAGATGTTCGTCGGGAACGCTGTTTAGTTCGATTTCGAGTGTGGCTTGCACCTCTTGGGAGTCCTCAAGCGCTAACCCATCGGCTCGGGCCATCATCAGGGTGGTTCGTTTATTCTCTGTCAGCCACCGTTCAACACTGTTCGCCTGATCGACGGCCATCCCTTCTAGTTCAGTTCGGGTCTGTTCTTCGAGGTCTGCGGTGACTTGTTGCTGAAAGAATAGCCCAATGCCAGCCGTCGCAGCAAGGACTATCAAAGTAACAAATGCGAACCGCTTCAGATAGCTGTTCGTGAGGATCTCCGGGAGCAGCTGTCTCATTTCAATATGCCCCCGAATACTTGTTCGAAAGCCGCCCTATGCGATACAGGTCGACGAGCGAGGTCTGTTTTCGATCGCTTCGATTCTCCGTATTCAGTCTCAAATCGACAGCTCCCATCGCGAGAGTCATCTACTACAACGAATCTCACCACAGCGTTTAAAGTCGACAACCGTTTCAGAAATTAAAACAAATTCAGAGTATTGTCAAATCAATATGTATTTGATTTACAAAATCGGAAATATTTTCTTCTTCTTGGGTGGTAGTAGAAGCAATCGCCCGAGAATCGATGCTTCGAGTGGTCGTGCACAACACGCAGAGAGTCCACTCAGCACGGCGGTACCATCCGTTCCCGGCTGTCGTCAGTAATTCCTTTATCATTAATAATAATATACTTCAGCGTGAGACCCGGATATGAGGCTACCGGAGACAAGAGACCTCTTTGCCCGCGAAATAGACTTTCCGGCAACGAAAGAGTCGGTCGTCAACGCTGTCGGCGATACGGACTTGGATGCACCGAGCGGCCAAACCGAAGCGATCGCGGATGTCCTCAAGCGTACTGAAACGGAGGATTTTCGGTCCAGCGACGAACTCTACGATACGCTCGTAACGTTCGTTAGCGACGCGTTCATCGGCCGGAAGTTCTACGACGACCGCGGGACATCAGTTGGAGACGACAGCGAGGAGGTGCATTTCTAATGCCTATAACCGTTGTTTCGGGCGTTACCGGTGTCGGAATGTCGAGTATCTGCCAGACGGCCAGAAAGGATCTCTCGGACGAGTACACCCTCATCAATTTCGGCGACAGCATGCTCGAACAAGCTGCTGTACACGATATTACCACAAATCGTGACGAGCTATCCTCAGTGTCACATCGGAAAATCCGTCGGCTTCAACGGCGAGCGGGTGAGTTTGTTGCCGATCGCGCCGAGGGGGATCATATCCTGTTGGCGACACATCTGGCCGTCGACACTGACAAGGGGTTTATCGACGGCCTCCCTGACGACGTCCTCAGTGAGATTTCTCCGGATCGATTCGTCGTTGTCGAAGCCGAGCCGGCGCTGATCGTCGATCGACGCGACCGGAGTGACCGGGACATAGAGCCTGCCTCCCCTCGAACGATCGAGTTCGAACAGCATCTCAACCGGTCGGCTGCGCTCGAGTACGCCCGCGATCAGAACGCACCGATCGAATTCGTCGAGAACAGCGGCGAGATCAGCGAAGCCGCAACCGAACTGCTCGAAATACTCGACGACGGTCACAGCTGAGGTCACGACCGACGCCCGAAGCGCCGCGCCATACGTTATTTTCAGTAGTCGCCGAGTACGCCGAGTCGCCGAGCTCGTTGTGTTGCGAAGTGGAACACGGCGTACCCCCCAGCAAGATATCCGACGGCGACGCCGACGAGTAATCCAACATCAGCGAGCCCGAATTCCCACAGTCGGACACCGTCAACCATCGCCCGCTGAAGCAATGCGCTCCCGTGTGCCAGCGGGAGAAAGCGAGTCCACGGTGCATCGAGTACCGGCGCGGAGACCAACACGATGAATCCGAACTGCAGCAGATTCAGCCAGTTCCCGACGCGTTTGTATAGCACAGTAATGCCCCCGGCCGCGAATCCGAGCCCGAGGACGGAAACGATCGACAGTCCGGCAACGATGACGACCGTGATCGGATCGAGGCTCAGCCGGGCACCCGTGAGCAACAGCATGACAACGAGGATAATAGCACTCGTGAGAAACGTCCGAACAACCTTGGCAAGCCCTTTGAGCAATGCGACCGGTGCGAATCCAAACGGAGTGGTAATGTGCCGCTCAAGCGTCCCCCATTGCACCTCGCTTCCGATATCGTTCGACACTGACGAATACGCGCCGACGGACAACGTCCACAGGAAGTAGCCAACGATGATTCCTTCCAGCGAGTTTGATAGCGCCTGCCCGGTTAGCAGCCGACCGCCGTAGAACAACACCCCAAAGAAGAACAGCGCGACGACGATCCCGCCGACGGCATTGGCAGGATAGCGGACGAAAATCAGATACTCCCGATAGAGAACGGCTCGCGCGAGATGGTAGTAGGTTGCTGGCTGGGGGTCGGCACCGACGGGACTATCACCGTTTCCTCCTGACAGGGAACCACCGTCCTTCGCCGTCGATACACCGTCCGTATCCTGGCTCACGACGACTTGCCCCCCACAGCGTCGCCGGTCTCGATGTCGGTCAGTTCAACGAATACATCCGCCAATTCCGGTTGTACAGTTCGAACTTCTTCGATCGTGACGCCGGCCTCACGCAGCCTGTCCATCAGGTCGTAGAACCTACTGCCTGCCGCAGTGACTTCGAGAGTCGTGCGACCGTCCGTTGAGTCGATCGATCGAACATCGAACTGCTTTTCGAGCGAAGTGACCAGTTTCTCACCAATATCGTCACTCGCGATTCTGATTACGTCGCGATCGGCCTCGGATAGCAGCTTTCTGACCGTATCGTCGGCGACGATTCGTCCGTTGGCCATCATTATGACGCGGTCACAGACCGCCTCGATAACGCCCATGTCGTGACTGCTGAGAACGATCGTGAGCCCTTCGTCCCGGGCGAGTCGGCGTAGTTCGCGTTGAAGTATTCGCGAACTCTCTACGTCGAGACCAAGTGTCGGCTCGTCGAGAAAGACGAGTTCCGCACCGCCCGCGAGTACACTCGCGAGCGACACCTTCTGTTTCATCCCACGGGAAAGCTCTCTGACTGGCGTATCGGCCCGCTCAGTGAGCCCCAGCCGATCAAGTAACCGATCGTGTCGCTCCGTTACGGAGTCCGGGTCGATTCCGTGAATCGTCGCGAAGTATCGAAGGTTTTCACGGACAGTGAGCCGCCAGTAATCGTTACGAGCACCTTCCAACATCGCGTCTACATCAGCGTAGGCCGCCCGCCGGTCGGCGGCCAGATCCGCACCGAGCACTCGAACGGTCCCCGTATCGGGAATGATGATTCCGAGTGCACACTTGATGAGCGTGGTTTTGCCGGCGCCGTTCGGCCCAAGCAACCCGACAACTGAGCCACGTTCGACTGTCAGGCTCACGTCATCGACTGCGGTCACCCCGTTTCCGAACCGTTTTGAGACACCTTCGACGACGAGTGCGGGATGGTCTCGGTCACCGGCAGCAACACCGTGACCCGAGGGCCTCTCCGTCCCACTGTCGTGATCGGTACTCGCTCTCCGTCCCATTATCGTTAGTAAGGTCTGGACACAGATATATTAGAGATGTCCGAGTCGGTCGAGACCCGACTCGGTCTCTTATTCGAGTTGGTGGTAGTTCAGTTCGTGGCCCTGATCAAGGGCGGCTTGGACAGCCTCGCTCGGAGCGTCGACGGGTTCAGTGTGGGGGGCCATGCGTCCGATATCCGCCCGTTCGAAGCGGATGTTCTGTCGCCAGTCGGGATCCATTCCCGGGTGGTCGGTCCGGTAATGGGCCCCACGGGACTCGGTGCGTTCGAGCGCCCCGCTGAGGACAGCCTCGGCGGCGGTCAACATGAAGCCGAGATCGATTGCGAGCTCAAACGAACGGCTGGTCACTCCGCCGACGCGGACAGCTCTGGCCTTCTCTCGGACGGCCTCGAGCTGTTCGAGACCCTGCTGGAGAGACGCCTCGTCTCTGAGGATGCCGGTGTGTTCCCACATGAGATTACGCAGTTCTTCGAGGACCGTTTCGACATCGTGCTCGCCGCTTCGGTTTGCGGTCGTGACGAGCTCGGAGAGATGCGGCTCGACAGCAGATGTCAGAAGATCGTCCGGAACAGCGCCGGGGCCGTCGATCCGGTTTGCGACCCGTTCACCGGTAACGGCGCCGTATGCGATCGTCTCGGCGAGCGAGTTCCCACCGAGGCGGTTCGCCCCGTGCACGCCGGCCATCGTCTCACCGATAGCGAACAACCCTTCAACGTCAGTCTCGCCGTATTCGTCGACATGGACACCACCCATCCCGTAGTGTGCAGTCGGAGCGACTTCGACCGGTTCTGCGGCCATATCGACCCCGAGGTCCATGAACCGCTCGTACATTCGGGGGAGTCGCTCGGCGATGAATTCCGCATTGCGATGGGAGATATCGAGGTAGACGCCCCCGTTGTCCGTCCCGCGACCTTCCGCGACCTCCTGGGCGATAGCGCGTGCGACGACGTCTCTGGCGTCGAGTTCCATCTGATCGGGCGAGTATCGCTTCATGAACCGCTCGCCGTCGGTGTTGTACAGGCGGCCCCCCTCACCGCGGACAGCCTCCGTGACCAAACGGCCGCTCCATGGTTCCCACTCCGGGTCGCCCTCATCGACGGCCATTCCGGTGGGATGAAATTGGACGAACTCCATGTCCATCAGTGTCGCTCCAGCGTCGTACGCCAGCGCAGCACCGTCACCGTTGTTCTCGTCGTCCCGGGAAGTGTGTCGGTTATATATTGCCGCATACCCGCCGGCCGCGAGGACGACACTCCCGGCGTTGATCAGCACGAACTCCCCCGTGTCCATATCGAATCCAACAGCCCCATAGACCGTTTGCCCGTCCGAGAGGAGTTTCGTAATCATCACGTTCTCGCGGTATGGGACCTCCAGTTCCTGGGCCTTCTCGACGAGCGTGTCAAGCATGGACTCGCCGGTGTGATCACCTGCAAAGGCAGTCCGGCGGAACGACTGGGCCCCAAAGTACCGCTGATCGATTTCGCCCTCATCGGTCCGCGAGAAATCCATGCCCCACTCGTCGAGCTCGCGGAGCCGTTCGGGCATGTGTCTGGTGACTGTCTCGACTTTCTCGGGATCGTTGATGTGATGGCCCTCGTTGAGCGTGTCCGCTGCGTGAATCGTCCAGTCGTCTTCCGGGTCCCGGGTCCCGAGTGCCCCGTTGACACCGCCACGAGCCCAGGTCGTGTGCGCGTCACCGTGCCCCCGTTTGCCGAGCACCAAGACGTCATCGACGCCATGCTCAGCGAGTTCGATTGCCGTCCGAGCGCCGGCCGCACCGGCGCCAATGACGAGCACGGAGATGTCGACTCGCTCGTATTCAGGGATAGTTTCAGTGTCGGCGACAGCGCCAGTATCGGCCATACATTAGTTACGGTCCAACGCTACTTGGGGCTTTCGCGCGCGTGCGCGCGAGGCGGAGAGGTCTGGTTGCTTGGACGATTGATTCTCACAGTAACACTCGTGGCAATACGCAGGGATTGTATCCGAAGCGGTCAGTATCAAAGCCGGGATCAGTTCTGTTCAGATCGGTTCCTAAAGAAACGCCGAGAGAGGGAAACGGACCGGTAAGTGATTACGACCTGTGAAGCTGTTTCCCGGCTGTTCGTTTGTGCGGCGTCGGCCCACAGTAGTTGACGTCGTAGACGAACGTCACGTAGCCGATATCCACAACGATGTAGAGCCATGAACAAATTTGAAATATTTGGGACTAACTTGGCTACACACAAATATTATACGCGTAGTTAGTGTTCATCTTAACATGACTGAGCGGTTGAGTGGACAAAGCGCAGTAGTGACTGGCGGGGCTTCGGGAATGGGCAGAGCGATCGCAAGAACATTCGCCAGAGAGGGTGCCGCTGTAACTGTTGTCGATATCCGATCCTCACCGAGGGCGGGTGGCCGCCCAACACAGGAACTTATCAGCGAACACGGCGGTAAGGCGCAGTTCGTTAAAGCTGATGTGAGCGACCGAAATGATATCGAAACGGCGGTTGAAAAAACGCTAGATCGGTTCGGATCGCTCGATATCATGGTCAACAATGCGGGTATCTGGGGGAAACAGCGGCCGATTACGGAAATCACCGAAGACGATTACGATAGCGTGATGGATGTCAATCTACGGGGCGTCTATTTCGGATGTCAGGCCGCGGTACAGGTCATGAAAGCTCAGAAATCTGGCGGAACGATACTTAATATGTCTTCAGTTGCCGGGCTGTTTGCATACGAGAACGCTTCGGTGTATTGCGCATCAAAAGCTGCGATAGCAAATCTAACCAGGGAACTGGCAGTCGAACAGGGGCCGAACGGAATCCGTATCAACGCGATCAGTCCGGGACTCATCTTGACGGCCCAATTGATACAGGATGAGGGAGCCAAGGGAGAATTCGAAGAGGAAGTGCCACTCCGTCGAGAGGGGGATCCAGAGGAGGTCGCCGACGCGGCGCTATTTCTCGTAAGCGACGCCGCGTCCTATGTGAGTGGGCACAACCTCGTCGTCGATGGTGGGTTCACGAGCTGAATCGGTGACAGAGAGGGTACGGAAAGTACGGTTGTACTACTAGTCCGTGTGGTGGCCGTAGCGTGTCGCTTCGGTACCGAGTCCCGGCGCGTTGCTCGCACCGGTCGCGTTCGCAGTGAGGAGCTCAAGAATCACCCGAACACCGACGCGTGACGTGCTGCCGCTTGGATCCCATCCGGGTGATGTCTCAGCGATATCGATCGCATCGATCCCGTCACTACCGACCACATTGAGCATCTGTACAAGTTCTCGAGTCGTCATACCGTTCGGTGTCGGCGCACTCGTTCCCGGCGTGTGTGCTGAATCGAGAACGTCGTGGTCCCACGAAACGTACACTGCATCGGTCCCGCCGTTGACGACCTCGGCGACATCCTTGCCAACAGCGACCGGGCCACGACGGATTATTTCGTCGAGCGGGTAGACGTTAATCCCATGTTCTTCGACATAGTCGATCTCCGAGCTCGGATTCAACATGCCGTTTATTCCGACGAGCGCAATATTTTCCGGGTCAACGCCGGCTTCATCGATTGCCCGTGGGATCGGCGAGGCATGGTTGTACTCGTACCCGCCGACATCTGGTGCAGTATCTAGATGCGAATCGAACAATACGATTCCGAAATCAGCGACGTGTTCTGCTAGCGCATTGAACCCAGGAATCGGAATGGCGTGGTTGCCACCGAGCATGACTGGGATCATTTCAGCATCGAGTAGTCGGCTAAGTATTGTCCGTGTTCGATCGAACGTCTCGTTTACGTCGCCTGGGATAATCGGTACGTCGCCACAGTCGACGAACTCGTAATGTTCGCTGAGATCAGTATCGTGATCGTAGTGATAGTACAAAAACTGATCGGAGGCAAGGCGTAGAGCGTTAGGGCCCATGTTCTGTCCGGTACGGGTAATCGATCCTTCGTCCCAGGGTAACCCAACGACCCCGACGTCGGCGTTTTCGGTATCCCATTCCTCGCTGAGCGGGTTTATCTGATCGGCACCCATGAACGTGTTTGAGTTCGGCACAAGCGATCCTTCGTAAAATTCGCCCGGCTTGTTGTCGTCCGACATTACAGGACTTAATTTAATATCTTTCTATATATTACCACCTGTTCCAATAAATAACCGTTTAATATCTTTATCGGTGGACATTTATTACCTACTTAGAGGTAGATTCGACCAAACTGATGAAGTCAGTTAGCGCCAGGGTCACGTGTTTCCGGTGTATAAATTTCTGAGCGGCACCCGTTCCCATATTGAGGTGTTTGCGCTCCGGTTGAGTAACGTCGGTATTGCCGTTCGTGACAGTTTGTAACTATTCGGTGACTGTCTTGGCGTTTGCCCTCGATACTAATTATGCTGTGCAGTCCGGACGCTGATCGTCCCAGGTGTCGTTGATTGTGTTTCGGTCGTACAGTTTAGTGCTGTAGTTTTCATAACTGGCCCGATATGGCATATGAATAAAAATATAGTATGCAAATACGTAGTCTACATTTAACTTTTAACCGCGATAACGACTAGTTAGTAATTTTCGCTTTCAACAGTAGTCTTAATACCATTCCTTTAATCGTATACTGGTACAAGGATGACAGAAGAGCAGCATACTGCTGGAAATATTGACGTTCAAACGAATCCTAGTGTAAATCGTAGAAAATTTTTATCCGTAACTGCAGGGACGACAGCGGCGGTCGGACTTGGCGGTTGTCTCTCGAGCGGTGGGGCAGAACAGCTTAGCGTGACCGGTTACCCAGGTCCCTACGCGGACACGCTGGAAGATGAGATCGCACCGATGTTTGAGGAGGAAACGGGGGCAGAACTCATCGTCAATCGAGTCGCAGCCGAGCACATCTCTGAGATCCAGTCGGCACCCGAGGACGATCCGCCGTACGATGCCGCTGCCGTCACCGGCTTGTCGTACAAAATCGGTCGGAATGAGGACCTTTGGATGAATCTCCGGGATGATAACATACCGAATCAAGAACACATCTACGACTACCTGATAGACTACAGACCGACAGAGGTCGGCCTTCCGGTCACCGGGGGGCTATGGAACATGGTCTACAGAAGCGATCTAGACTGGGAACCTGAATCCTGGAACGATCTCATGTCGGAGGAAGCAGAGAACGTCGCGTTGCGGTCCGACTTCTGGAACTTCCCCATACATGTTGCCGCTGTCGCTTCACAGGAAGCGTCGCTAGCCGAAGAGCTGCAGGACGAATCGATGCATAGCGCGGTATTCGATGTGTTTGAGCAGATCGACCAGACGGCCTGGATCGGGCAGCCGGCCGACATGTGGCAGTTCTTCGAGAACGATGTGATCGACATCGGAATGTCGAACACTGAGCAATCGCTCGCAGATGACAGGGTCCTCGAAGGGGACTTCTCGCAGGTGGTGCCTTCCGAGACCGCCGGATACTTGGATATGTTCGTCGTCGTTCGAGGAACTGACAAGCGAGACCTCGCGGAGGAGTACATCAACTTCGTACTCAGCCAGGAGGTACAGGAAACGTGGGCGGAAGGGGCCCCAAACCTCTATGCGAACTCGAACGTCCAGTATCCAGGTGGCCTCCAAGACACGATCCCGACGACCGAAGAGCAGTTCCAGGGCGTCGCGTTCCCGGATTGGAACACACCGCTCTTTGAGTTCAGGACCGAGCTTGCAGAAACGTTCAATTCGGAAATAGCGGACGTATAGCCAGCGTTTATGAGTTCTCTAACCCTCAGCGGACTGCAAAAAGAGTACGGTGATATAACCGCAGTTGATGGAATTTCCGCATCGATCAACGACGGGGAGTTACTGTGTATACTCGGGCCGAGTGGCTGTGGCAAGTCGACAACGCTCCGAATGATCGGCGGGCTGGTGTCACCGACCGAGGGAAATGTCCAGATGGACGGCAATGACATCACGGACGAGCCACCGCACCAGCGGGAAACATCAATCGTCTTCCAAGACTGGGCGCTGTTTCCCTACAAGACGGTACTCGAGAACGTAACCTTCGGGCTGAAAATGAAAGGTGTCGGGAAAGCCGAACGGATCGATCGAGCCAAAGAGTTACTCGAAACCGTATATATGGACGGCTACGAAGAAAGCATGCCGGCCGATCTGAGCGGCGGTGAAAAACAGCGGATTGCACTCGCTCGTTCGCTCGCTGCTGACCCGAACGTTCTGTTGCTCGACGAACCGCTCTCGAACCTTGACAAACGCCTCAGGGAACAGATGCAGATCGAACTCAAGGAGATCCACGATACCTTTGAGAAAACGTTTATTTACGTGACACACGATCAAAACGAGGCATTCACGCTAGCCGACCGGATAGCAATCATGAACGACGGGGAGATCGTCCAGATCGGATCTCCCCAAGAGGTGTATAACAATCCCAACAATCGATTCGTCGAGGAGTTCCTCGGCGACACGAACATCCTACACGGGACCGTCAATCGCGCGACCGACGCATCGCTGCTGGTGTCGCTCGGTACAGGCGGAACGATCGAAATTGACGACGATACCGAGACAGAAGTAACCGAAGGCGACGACGTGGAAGTATCGCTACGTCCGGAGATACTGGACGTACAGACAATTTCCGACGGGCAGAAACAGGTACAGGCAGACGGGAGTTCGAATTGCGTCTCAGGGACGGTAAACAGCGTCCTCCATCGCGGTTCGTCGGTTCGTTACAATATCGAAGTCGGCGATGGAGAACTCTTCGTTGAAAGACAAATCGGCAACGAATCCGATCTGCATGAGGGTGACCCGATCGAGTTGTCCTGGAGCGGTTCGGATGTGCTTGCCTTTCACGAGGGCGAACGTATCGGTGGGAAGCGATGAGTACCTCTCGTATTCGCGACAGTTTAAGAACGGATCTACAGCAGAGAGACTTCGACAAACGATCTCTGCTCTTTGTCCCGATCGCGTTGCTCGTTTTCGGCGGGTTCGTTTTTCCGTTTTTGATTCTGATACGGATCAGTCTGGCTGGACAGCCTAGCGGGGCTCCGTATGAGGAGGGGAGCTTGACGCTTGAGTCATTTGTTCACGTCGTTACGTCCGATCTGATTCAATACATAATCGGATTCTCGATACTGTACGCCGTGACAACGACACTACTGGCACTCGTTGTTGCAACCTTCTATGCCTACGCCGCATGGCGTACAAGTGGGGTTACGAAGTACGTGCTGCTGTTTTCGAGCATTTTGCCGTTATTGACTACGCTGGCGGTGAAAACCTACGCATGGGCACCCCTGCTCGCGCCAAACGGAAACGTCAATGATCTCCTGTTGCTGTTTTCGGTGATAGGTGAGCCGGTACAGTTCGCTCCCGGATTGGTCGGGGCGGTTGTCGGGCAAGTATACAACATGGTGCCGTTCGGAATTCTCGCGATCTACAGCGTGCTTATGTCGATCGAAGAGTCGAAAATCGAGGCGGCGAGAGATCTCGGCGCGAGCCGTATCCGCTCGTTTTATGAAGTGGTATTGCCAGAGATAATCCCAGGGATAGCAGTCGCATCGATCATCTTCGTGACGTGGAGCGTCGGCGCATACGCAGCACCGCAGCTACTCGGTGGCGGAGCGGAGCGCTCGTATGCCGTACAGATCGAGAGCTACATGCTCGCAGAGTTACAGTGGGCGTTCGCCGGCGCATTATCGGTGCTAATGCTACTCACCGGAGCCATAGGGGTCCTCATTGCGCTATGGGTTCTGAATCAGTCCGAAGGAGGTGTTCGGATTGCTGGACAGTAGAACCGGTGACCAACTCCAGTTGTACCTGTTTCGGTTCGGATACGCCATGTTAACGGTATTTATGCTGCTACCGATCGCTGTAGTCATCGGGACGTCTTTCAACGAAAGCGGGTCACTGGTGTTTCCGCCCGAGGGAATTAGCTTTGCGTGGTATGTCGAGTTCTTTGCGGATGCCCGGTGGCTGCGGTCCTTCGAAAACAGCCTGATCGTCGCGACAGGAACGATGGTCATATCGACGTTAATCGGATTGACGGCCGCACTTGGTATCGAATTCAGGCAGAACAGAGTCGCGAAATCGATTGTCGGATTGGGGGCCGTGCCGCTGTTTATTCCCCCGATCGTACTGGGCGTGTCTCTGCTATTCTATCTAAGCTTCTTTGGGCTCCAACAGACGTATGTCGGGCTCATTATCGCCCACTCGCTCTGGGCGACGCCGATCGTCTTTTTTGTCATGCAGTCGGTTTTCTCGCGGTTCGACTGGAGCCTGTGGGACGCGGGGCTTGATCTCGGCGCCTCACCGAGACGTTCGTTCCGGTACGTCATGTTGCCAAGTATCAAGACTGGAATCGTCGTTTCGGCGCTGCTTGCCTTTATTGTCAGCCTTCAAGAGTTTGTGATGGCGTTGTTTATTTCGGGACGTGGCACTCGGACACTACCGGTGTTTGCATGGCTTGAGATGCGAACCAATCTTTCGCCGATGGTTAGCGTGGCTTCAACGATATTCGTCTTCATCACCATCGCTGCCATTGGGATCGCCGTCTCGGCATCGAGTTTAAACCGATTGGCCGATTATCTATAACTCGATCAAAAATATTGCATATTTTTAACTAATTCATCGAATCAGAACGATTACATCACATTATATACCAGATAGAACCCTAATCGTCCGTATTTTATCGAAGGCGTTATCATTTGGAATATCCTATACAAAGTATGTCAAGGTGTGATACGGTTTGCCGCCTAGACGGACAAAATGCGCTGATAACCGGAGCCTCAAAAGGTATTGGTAGAGCGATTGCTGTTTCTTTCGCTGAGGCGGGCGCAAACGTCGTTATAAATTACCCAAATGATCAACAGAAGGAAAACGCCCAACGTACTGCTTCGCGAGCGAAACAGTCCTCACCGGAAGATAGCGACGGCACTATTCGGATCGTCAAAGCAGACGTCTCCAAGGAGCGGGACGTAGAGCAGATGTTCGATACCGCTGAAAACGAACTGGGGAGTATCACCACACTCGTCAATAACGCGGGTGTATTTTCTACTGCACCGATCACGGAGCTATCGATTGACGAGTGGGAAAGAGTCCTCAATACAAACCTTCGTGGGACGTTTCTGACTATTCGGAGAGCGTTGGAGCCGATGCTCGAGGAAAGGTCGGGTTCAATCATCAATGTCGCCTCGGAACTGGCCTATATCGGTGACGTGGACGTGAGTCATTACGCTGCCTCGAAAGGTGGGATCGTCTCGTTGACTCGGGCCGTAGCGCGGGAAGCAGCGCCCGATGTTCGTGTCAACGCGATCGCTCCGGGACCGGTCGAAACCGACTTGTTGGAACAAACACCGGACGAGCAGCTTGCGGATCAACTGGAGATCCCCGCCCGTCGCGCGGGACAGCCACAGGAGATTGCACCGACAGCTTTGTTTTTGGCCAGTGACGATGCCAGCTATTACTTCGGTCAGGTGCTATCACCCAGCGGCGGCGCTGTGATGAGGTGAATTGGCTCGGGGAATAGTCGTTTCACTGAACTCAGCGCCTAGCACGGCTATCTGAATTATAGAATAGAGAGCGCTAACGAATCGATGTCGGCCAGTCTGTCGCTCGTTGCGGCAAAACAACGCAAGTAGCAACGTTCGCTGACCGAAAAGTGCGTTTCAATGTTTGTTCACCTTAGCCGGATTCCATTTTATATGTTCAGATATATCTCGAAATATTAAATACATTGTAGTGAAAAACATGGCTGTGGTAATCATTCCAGCTGTTCTTGGGACTACTTTTGCGGTTTTGGCCGCGTTCGGGTGGGCAGGACAGTACGTTTGTATCCGGGTGGGTACCGAAGAGGGATCGGTTCGAGAAGCGATGATCGTGGCCTTTGGTATCAATGTCTTGTTGATACTTCCAGGTGTCGTTTTTTTGTACTATCCTGAGTATGGGTTGACGTTCCGGTCCGCGATCGCGTTCGTCATCGCGGGACTCACTGGTTCGTTTCTATCGCGAATTCTTCAGTTCAAGAGTACCGAGGCAATCGGCGCTTCGCTGACGGCGTCAGTAGTTTCCACGAACGCTCTTATTTCGGCTGTACTTGCGGTCTTGTTCTTGGGGGAAGGGTTGAGCGGTCTTCATTTCGTTGGAATCGTGCTGATCGTGGGAGCAGTCGTGGTACTGTCCAGGGAGACTGCTGAAGGACGGATAGCGTCTAAAAACGAAGCAGTGTCTGCGTCCGCGTTCAGTATCCCGATATTGGCGGCGGTGTTTTTAGCTATTGACCCCATCTTCGTTAAGTACGGGCTCGAACTCGGGACCCCGCCGCTGGTTGGACTCGCTATCATGGTTCTGACTGCAACGGGTGGGTACTACACCACGCTGGCTTGGGACAGTTCACTGGCTATGCAAAAAGCGTTCGAAGCCAACGATCGGATTTGGTATCTCGGTGCCGGGATACTGGGGACGTTCTCGCTCGTAGGATATTTTGCGGCGTTGATGTTATCGCCAGTAGTCGTAGTCGTGCCGATCATGCAAGTGGCCCCTCTGATCGTTGTCGGTATCTCAGCGGTGTTGCTGCCACAGCGGCTTGAAGCTGTTTCGTGGCGTCTCGCTGCTGCTTCAACGGCTATCGTCTGTGGATCGATGATCGTCGTGGTAGCGGGCCAGTAACATCGGCAACAAGGACGGTATCCAGGCCGGTTCGTACGGCTCAATCGCGCTGACCAACGATCGTCGAGAGCGCTTCGAACACGATATTGGCCGCGAGGATGGCAGTAGTGCCGTTGTCGTCATAGGGTGGTGCGACCTCAACGAGATCGAACCCGACCAATTCGGTGTTGGCAAGCGAACGCGTCAGCCTGATGGCTTCCCGGGAGGTCATCCCACCGGGCATCGGAGTGCCCGTGCCGGGTGCATAAGCCGGGTCGAGGGCGTCGATATCGATTGTCGCGAAGGTCGGCCCATCGGTGACGGCGGCGATCCTGTCGCGCATGGCATCGATGCCCCGTTCGGTAACAGCTTCGATCGTGTGGTATTCGATCCCGGCGGATTCGAAGCGTTCGATGTCCTCCTCTCCGTAGAGTCCGCCCCGGTCGCCGATCCGAATCGATCGCTCGGGATCGATAAGTCCCTCTTCGATCGCCGTATGGACCGTCGTTCCGTGGTTGTGTGCCTCGCCGAAGAATTCTGTCCAGAGATCGGAGTGTGCGTCGAACTGAACGAGACCGACCGGCCCATACTCCTCGGCGATCGCCCGCAAAACCGGTAGCGTCGTGGAGTGGTCGCCACCAAGCACGGCTGGTGTCGCCCCGCAATCGAGCACGTATCCGATCCGCTCTTCAATCTCTTCGAACGTCCGTTCGATATAGCCGGGGACGGTCGGCACATCACCGTGGTCAACGAGTTCGATAGCCTCGAGATTCGTCTCTAGTACGGGATTATACGGTTTCAGAAGTGTCGAAGCAGCCCGGATCGCTCGCGGACCGAAACGCGCACCAGGTCTATAGGTGGTCGCATCATCGAAGGGGATTCCGACGACTGCGACGTCGGCGGGTTCCGTTTCCAGTTCGGTTACGTGTGCTGTCCGCATGAACGTCGAGATGCCCGCGAACCGCGGGACTTCCTGGGGGTCAATCACGTCGGTCACCTCGATCGAAAGAAACCGTCTTAGTTGTGTCGCCGTCGAAGGTTGCGGTTCGTTCCGAGTGAGCGATCGGAGTCCCGCGTTTCAAGACTAGAGGGCGGACGGGTTGTGTGCGGAGCGTATCGAACGCTGTCCGGCTATCGTACACGACAATCGAGCCTTCCTCGCCTTCGGTCAATTCGTTTGTCCCAAGACCGTACACCTCCGCGTTTCCATTTATTAACATATCCCACAAGGCGGGTACGTCATCGGAACCGTTCATGTGAGCGAAGTGGACGAGTACGAACGCTGTTTTCAGTGGATCCCCGTCTCCGTAACTATGGAAGTGGTCCGCTATATCGTCCTGTCCGATTCCGACCGTTACGCCCTCCTCTCGAAGTCGTTTTATTCGCGTATGTCCTCGTCGGCGCGGATAGTCATCATACCGGCCCTGAAGGACAGCGTTCGCCATCGGATTGGTCACGACGCTGAGTCCGCTTTCGGCCATCAAGCGAACTAGTTTGTCCGCATACGCGTTCGGGTACGAATGGAGTGCGGTTGTATGACTGGCGGTTACACGTTCGCCGAGACCGCGCTGTAGCGTTTCACTGGCCAGTACGCCAGTATTCCGCGATCCAGGATCGTCAGTTTCGTCGATGTGAACATCGACTGGAACGTCGTACTGTTCGGCCAGATCAAGAACGGTCCGAACGTGCTGTGCTCCGTCTTCACTGATGTGTTCGCGGTGGGGGATGCCACCGGCCACATCTAACCCGCGCTCAAGTGAGCGCTCGTACCGGTCTAGTAGCGCTTCGTCACCGGTATGGAGACACCCCATTGGGAAGGCCACAATCTGGAGGTCAACGGTGTCGGCCATTTCATCTTTCACTTCGAGGAGAGCATCGATTCCGGTGAACGCCTCTTCGCCAGTATTCACGTCGATATGTGTACGGACACGTGTAATCCCATTGACAGCAAACCACCGGAGTACCTTCTTCGCTCGTCGCTTGTAGTCGGCTTTATCAAGTTGCTCCCGGGTCTCTTCCCAGAGACGCCAGCCTTCCTCGAGAGTCGCCGATTGGTTCCAGCGTGGGATACCGGCCGTCAACGCCGAAAATAGATGCGTGTGTGGCTCTACCAGAGTTGGTGAGACGACGCGTCCGTCAGCATCGTATTGTTGATCAGCATCGAACGATCCGGAGTCCCCGTCTCCCGCAGGAACAATCCGGTCAATGACCCCGTCGTGAATCTCGATATCAACTGGGCCCTTTGGAGCAAACTCAGACGTGCTGATCGGTCGACAGTTCTGAACTAGATAATCTGTCACGCACCTACTATTGAAGAGAGACATAAATAGCCGTCCGAAGGCGTCAAATATTGTCTCGCTTGGGCTACATTTTTACTATTTATTAATTTCAGAGTGGTATTTGAAAAACTATATCTTAATAATTATCGCGTAGCGGGCTACTAGCTACCAGTTCACGAAACATTTCGCCGACAAAGCGCTTGTTACCGGTAGACCACATGGTCAGGTGCGGATGAGCACTGCGTAGCACCGTGCTGTAAACGACCACGGGTCAGGTGACCCGTGGAACTCTCGCTGTTTCCTTTAGATACAGAGTCAGTCGA
>Ga0102939_1000208_pt1 | contig 20839 bp, 17 predicted proteins | sample SalPon2_B_H2O_MG_FD_78214 | JGI IMG/M metagenome (GOLD analysis project Ga0102939, IMG submission 78214) | Salt pond water microbial communities from South San Francisco under conditions of wetland restoration - Salt Pond MetaG R2_B_H2O_MG | ecosystem: Environmental > Aquatic > Non-marine Saline... | reverse complement strand
GGTCAGCGACGAGCCGGCCCCCGAAGACCGGAGCTGTCACGGGGTCGTCGGCTACGACATCCAATCGGGGTCCATCGAGGGGTTCCGCGCCCGCGACGGGGTCGTCCTCGCGACCGGCGGGCCGGGACAGGTGTACGACCACACCACAAACGCGGTCGCAAACACGGGCGACGGCGTCGCGATGGCGTACCGCGCGGGCGTCCCGGTCGAGGACATGGAGTTCATTCAGTTTCACCCCACTACGCTCCCCTCGACGGGCGTTCTGATCACCGAGGGGGTCCGCGGAGAGGGCGGGATCCTCTACAACTCCGAGGGCGAACGGTTCATGTTCGAGCACGGGTACGCCAACAACGACGGCGAACTCGCCTCCCGTGACGTGGTCTCCCGGGCGGAGCTCACCGAGATCAACGAAGGCCGGGGCATCGAGGACGAGTACGTCCACCTGGATATGCGCCACCTCGGCGAGGAGCGGATCGTCGACCGCTTGGAGAACATCATTCACCTCTCGGAGGACTTCGAGGGTGTCAATCCCCTCGAGGAGCCGATGCCGGTCAAGCCCGGCCAACACTACGCGATGGGCGGCGTCGAGACGAACGAGAACGGCGAGACCACGGTCGACGGGCTCTACGCCGCCGGCGAGTGTGCGTGCGCGTCGGTCCACGGCTCGAATCGGCTCGGCGGCAACGCGCTGCCGGAGCTCATCGTCTTCGGGGCGCGCGCGGGCTCGCACGCCGCGGGCGGCGACCTCGCGGAGGCTGAGATCCCCACCGGCCAGACCGGCGAGTGGGAAGCCGGCGACGTCGACACCCCGGTGGAACCGGGCGATCCCAGCGTGAGTTCCGGCGAGGTGGTCGCCGACGGTGGGGCCACGGAGTTCGACCCTGCGACCATCGTCGATCGGACGACAGAGCGGGCCAGAGCCCGCGTGGAGGCGCTGTTGGAGGCGGACGACGGCCGCAACCACTCGGAGATCCGGGCGTCGATCCAGCAGACGATGACGGACAACGTCAACGTCTTCCGCGAGGAGGGCCGTCTCAAGCAGGCCTTAGAGGACATCCGAGCGGCACGCGACGCGTACGAAGACGTCGGGGTCGCCGACCAGTCGCGGACGTTCAACACCGACCTGATCCACACCATCGAGACCCGGAACGTGATCGACCTCGCGGAGGCGATCACCCTCGGCGCCCTCGCTCGCGAGGAGTTCCGCGGCGCCCACTGGCGGCAGGGACATCAAGAGCGCGACGACCAGAACTGGCTGAAGCACACGATGTTGTCGTGGAACGGAGGCCACCCCGAAATCTGGTACCGGCCGGTGCTGCTCGAGGGCGAAAACAAGCGCTACGAGCCGAAGATCCGGAGTTACTGAGACTGTCGGCCGCCGCTGCGTGCGGACGGTCGACGTTCCGGCCGTCGGACCCTCACGCGACTGTGACCGACGCCGCGTTCTCTTCTGCCGTCACTCATAAACCCTCACGCTGTCTACCCCCAGTCGGAAGGGTGGCTCAGTGGTAGAGCGATTCGGCAGCAACTGTCGTACGGTTGTGCCGATCTACGGCTTCGCGTGGTTCGATTCCCGCCCCTTCCACTCACCGTCACGGAGGCGACGCTCCCGGTCGATGGGCCGTTACGACGGCCGTGCGCTGAGTCCAACGGTAACGGTTCTCACACGTCAGGAGTCGAAATCGCCGGCCGCATTCGGGGTGTATCCCGAACCAACAATCGCCCACGACCCGAAATACGGAACTGAGCGGGTCAAAGCCCCGGATATCCGAGTCCGCAGGTGTTCGACGATTGTCGTGGATGGGTTTTATTATCGTCGAAGTCAAGGAGTAGATAACAACGATGCAGGGCACGATGCACTCCCGGACAACACCCGCGTTGGACGCGCCGTCAATCCCGTCGGAACTCGAGTCCCCGCGGGCGAAACTGGTCTATCTATTCCTCTCGACACACGGGGAAGCAACCATCTCCGAACTCCAATCCTGCCTGGATATGAAGAAAATCTCGTTGTACAGTATTCTTTCGACGCTGTGTGAACGCGGACTGATCGATCAGGACGCCGAGAGCTACTGCCTCTGCTGACGCCGTTGCGCCGCCCGTCCCGCTCGTGAGCCGATAGCCACGTCTCCGTCGAACCGACGGCTTCTCGACTGCGGCAGGCACGCCGGTCGCGTCGGCTCCGGCCTACACCTCGTCGCCGGTCCGGAACAGCGCCAGTTCCTCGGCCTCGTAGATGTTGATCAGCTCGGTCACGATCTCGTCGTACTCCTCGCCGTCTTGCCGGAGCGAGTCGAGCCGTGCCACGGTCTCCCTGTCGAGGTGTATCTGGGGCATAGTCGTGTCTACGCCGTGATGAGAAGTAAACATTCGGTCCTCTTACCTACGGGTTCCGTTCGAGACGACCACCACAGCGGGTGCCCGACACCGCTCAGACGCCAACAGCCGCGATCGAAGCCCCGATCGACCCCACCGTCCACCCCAACCCGATCCAACTCAACACCGCAAACGCCTGTCGGGCGCCGGCCTGCGTCCACCGCGACGGCGAGTCGCGGTACGCCTGCATCCGTTCGATCGACTCGCCGAGTCCGACCGTCACCGACCACGCGGTCACGCCGAAGCCGAGCACCAAAACGCCGAATGCGAACGCCGTGTCGGTCGCGCCCTTCGGCGAGGTGACCGCGAGCAGCCCGGCGGCGACGACGACGCCGACCGCGACGCCGGCCGCGATCCACCGCCCGGCGCGGCGGACGAGCCCCTGGGGCGTGTCGGGAGCGTCAGTCAACGGTCTCCCGCATCCGGGGATCGAGCGCGTCGCGCATTCCGTCGCCGAGGAGGTTGAACCCGAGCACGGTCAGCGCAAGCGCAAGGCCGGGGAAGAACGACCACCACCACGCCCCGGAAAACAGCCCGAACTCGACGCCGTTCGACAGCATCATCCCCCACGTCGGCTCCCCTGGGCTGGCTCCGAACCCGAGAAACGACAGCGCCGCGATGTCGATGATCGCAAGCCCGTAGTTCAGCGTCGACTGGACGGTGATCGGCGCCAGACAGTTGGGCAGGACGTGCCGGAGCAACAGCCGCGGATCCGTCGCACCCAGCGCCCGCGTCGCGTCGGTGTACTCGTCTTCGAGCACTTTCAGCGCGGCCCCCCGGACGACGCGGGCAAACCGCGGTGTGTACACCAGAGTCAGCGCGCCGACCGCGCGCCACAGTCCCAGTTCGTCCGGGAAGATGGTGACGAGCGCCAGCGCCAGGAGTAGCGACGGAAACGACAGCAGCACGTCCATCGTCCGCATTATGACGTTGTCGGTGAGGTCGCCGTAGTAGGCCGCCACGATCCCGAGACCCACGCCGAGTACGGTCGAGGCGGCGACCGTGACGGTCCCGTAGAGCACGGCGTACCACGCGCCGTACAGCACCCGCGGAAGGATGTCGCGCGCCTGCCCGTCGGTGCCGAACGGGTATTCGGCGGTCGGCGAGGCCTCCGCCGGGTTGACGCCGAACTGCGTTGCGAGCAGGGTTTCGAGGTCGTAGGTGAACCGGGCGTATACCGCCAGCGCGGCCACGAGCGCGATGATGGCGAGCCCGGCCACCGCGAGCCGATTCGAGAGGAGCTGTGAGAGAAACGGGCTGGCTCGGATCCGTTCGACGATACCGCGGTCGACTGCCGGGGTCTGTGTTTCAGTGCTCATTGTTCGATCCGTGGGTCGAGAATGGAGTACGTCACGTCCACGCCGAGGTTTACGAGCGTGTACAACACCGCAAAGACCAGCACTGTCGCCTGCACGACGGGGTAGTCGCTCCGACTGATCGCGTCGACGAGCAGGGTGCCGATGCCGTTGATCTCGAAGACCGTCTCGGTGAGGACCGCGCCGCCGAGCAGGGAGCCGAACTGGATCCCGATCACGGTTATTACGGGGATGAACGCGTTCCGCAGCCCGTGTTTCATAACCGTGATCTTCGCGCCCTGGCCCTTCGCCCGGGCGGTCCGCATGTAGTCCTGGCGGATCACCTCGACCATAGAGGAGCGCATCATCCGGGAGATCAGCGCCATCTGGTAGATCCCGAGCACGACGACCGGCAGCGCCAGGTGGGTCACCGCCGACCGGAACGCCTCCACGTTGCCCGCAAGCAGCGTGTCAACCAGGATGAATCCGGTCGTGGCCTCGACGAAGTACGCCGAGCCGATCCGGCCGCTGGTGGGCAACAGCCCGAGGACCTGCGCGAAAAGCAGGATGAGAAGCGGGCCGCTCCAGTAGATGGGGACGCTGATCCCGCTGAGCGCGCCGATGCGGGTGAGGTGGTCGGCCCAGGTGTCCTGCTTGACGGCGCTGAGGATGCCGAGCGGGAGCCCGAACAGGAGTCCGGCGACCTCGCCCAACAGCGCGAGTTCGATCGTGATCGGCAGCCGGTTCGCGAGGATCTCGCCCACCGGCGTCCCGCGCTGGACCTGGTAGGACTGCCCGAAGTCCAGCGACACGACGTCGCCGAGGAAGCGGAGGTACTGCTGCCACAGCGGGTCGTCGAGCCCGAGGTCGCTTCTGACCTCGTTGATGAACTCCTGGCTGGCCCGCTCGCCGGCGATGGTGACCGCCGGATCACCCGGGGAGAGGTGGAGAATCGCGAACACTACTGTAGCGACCCCGAACAACACGGGAAACAGGAGCAAGAGCCGTTTCAGGACGAACTGCTTGGAGACCATCGGGGGGTATGTGAGTGGGCTGAACGGGACTCGTTTGTCGTTACTCCACCTCGACCTGCTTGAGGTACGGGCCGCCGATGGCGGCAACTACGTAGTTGCTCACGCTGTTGCTGACGCCGCGGACCTCGTCGGCGTAGTCGAGATACACCCACGGGGCCTCGTCGTGAGCGATCTGTGACGCCTCCTGGTACAGCTCTGCGCGTTCGCTCTGGTTGCTGACCTGTTGGGCCTCGTCGACGAGGTTCATAAACTCGGCGTTGGCCCACGCTGCGTTGTTGCCCGTGTTGAAGTTCTCGGTACCCCAGTCGACCCAGTCTTGGCCCTCGGGGGACTCCACCTGCGGGTGCATGAGGGCGTAACAGAAGTTGTCGGGGTCGGCGTTGTCGGTGAACCACCCGGCGAGCGTCGCGTCGTGGCGCCCCTCACTGGTGTAGGTGAGGTAATCCGAGAACTGGCGGTCGTCGATCTCAACCTCGATCCCCACCTGCCGGAGGTTCGAGCGGATGGTCTCGGCGGTCGGCAGCGGCGCGGGATTGTACCCGCGGGGGTTCTGGAACGTCGTCAGCGTGAAGGAGAACCCGTCGCCGTAGCCTGCCTCCTCGAGCAGACTCTGGGCCTGCTCGGGGTCGTGCTCGTAGGGGCTGATGTCCTCGTTGTGCCCGAACAGGGCGGGCGGGATCGGCTGGTCGGCCTGGGTAGCGATCCCGGAGTAGATGTTCTCGACGATGGACTGGGTGTTGATTGCCAGGCTGACCGCCTGCCGGACCCGACGGTCGCGGAACGCCTCGACGCGAGAGAGGTTGAACGCCATGTACCCGATGTTGATCCCGGTCGCGGTGCGGGTCTCGGCCGTTTCGGAACCATCGACGATTTGCATACTGTCGGGATCAAGCCCGTCGATGATGTCCAGTTCTTCTTCGACCAGCGCCTGCGCCCGCGTGGAGTTTTGGCCACGGGTGAGGAACAGCACCTCGTCGATGTTGGGCGATTCGCCCCAGTAGTCGTCGAAGGCGTTGAGTCGGATGCGGTTGTTGGAGTTGTCGAGCGTCTCCAACTCGAAGGGACCGGTCCCCACCATCTCCTCGTCGAGATCGGTGTCGCCCTCGATGGCGTCCTGCGAGATGACCACCGCCGTGAACATAGCGAGGTTCCGGAGGAACGGGGCGTACTGCTGGGTCAGCGTGATCGAAAGCTCGTAGTCGCCCGGGGCGTCGATCGAATCGATCCAACTCCCCAGGGTGAACGGCCCGTACACCGACGCGTCCTCGAAGTAGTACTCGTACTCCTCGTCGACGAACCGCCGGTAGGTGGCGATGAAGTCGTCAGCGGTGAACTCCGTTCCGTCGTGGAACGTGACGTCCTCCCGGAGCGTCACGGAGACGGACTGCCCGTCAACCGACCAGTCGGTCGCCAGCGACTCCGTGAGCGCCGCCTCGCCGGGCTGGAACGCGATCAACCCCTCGTAGGCCTGATTAGTCACCTTCGCGACCTCGCCGCTGGTGGTGTTCTGCGGGTCGAGGGTGCTGGAGTGGGCGCCGCGGCCGTATCGGAGGGTCTGGGTGTCGCTGCCCCCACCGTCGTCGGCCTCGGTATCGGTATCGCCGTCGCCGCCGTCGTCAGCTTCGGTGTCGGTGTCGCCGCCGTTGCCGCCACCGTCACCGCCGCCACACCCGGCGAGGGAGGTTATCGACGCGGTCGCGACGGTCGCGCCGCCGGCGGTCTTGAGGAAACTACGCCTGGAGGTTTCGTCCGCCTCGTGGGACATACTCGGAGCAAATACAGCTATATAGTTAATATTAATGGATTGAGTCAGAAAATAATTACAGTCCGTCTCGGTAGAGGTGGCACGAAGCCGGGTGGTCGCCGTCGGGCAGCGAGGGACGGTCGCGTTCACACACGCTCTCGAAGGTATCGCGCAGTTTCTCGCTCGCGTCGTTCCACCGCCCCTGTTCGATAAGATCGAACGAGCGGGCGACAGCGTCTCTGGCCTCGCCCGTGAGCGCCCCGTCGAAAAAGTGCGCGAACAGCGCGGCGTGATCGCCGCCGTCGGCGACGGCCTGCGTCGCCTCGACCGCCGCCTCCGCGTCTGCCGCGATCGCATCGAGACTGACGTCGCCGGCCTCAACGCGCTGGCGGTAGAACATCACCTCACGGTACCGCTCCTGGTCGATGTCCAGCCCGTCCGGCGGTATGACCGACGGACACCGGGTTCGGAACCGACACCCCGACGGCGGGTCGATCGGGGAGGGAACGTCGCCCTTCAGAATGGTGCGATCCCCCGTCTTCGCCAGTGGGTCGGGTTCGGGGATCGCAGAGAGCAGTGCCCTGGTGTAGGGGTGCTTGGGGTCGTCGAACAGCGCCGGAGTCTCGGCGATCTCCGCGATCTCTCCCAGATACATCACCGCGACCCGATCGGAGATGTGACGTACCACGCTCAGGTCGTGGGCGATGAACAGGTAGGTCAGCCCGAACTCCTCTTGGAGATCCTCAAGCAGGTTGATGATCTGCGCCTGTACCGAGACGTCGAGCGCCGACACCGGCTCGTCGGCGACGATGAAGTCGGGGTCGACCGCGAGGGCACGTGCGATCCCGACCCGCTGGCGCTGGCCGCCCGACAGCTCGTGTGGGTAGCGGTCGTACTGCCCGCGTTCGAGCCCCACCGCATCCATCAGCTCGAACACCCGCTGTCTGCGCTTGCCCCCGGCGAGGCCGTGGATCTTCAACGGCTCCATGATCGTCTGGCCGGCAGTCATCCGAGGATCGAGGCTCGACATCGGATCCTGGAACACCATCTGCATGTCCTTCCGCCGCTCCCGGAGCTCCGATTTCGAGAGGCCGCCGAGGTCCTCGCCCGCGAAAACGACCCGACCGTCGGTCGGTGGATCCAGGTGAAGGATGGCCCGACCAGCGGTCGACTTCCCACACCCCGACTCGCCCACCAGCCCGAGGGTCTCGCCCTCGCGCACGGTGAGGTCGATGCCGTCGACCGCCTTCACGCTGGGTTTCCCGCCGCCGACAACCCTGTCGAGCACGCTGTCCGCCTGCTCGTAGTACTTCCGCATCCCTTCGACCTCGACGAGGCTTTCGCCGATCTGGGTGTCGGTGGCGGCGGCGACGCCCTTTGTCCCGTACGCGGTCTTGTCGAACGACTCGTGGATACACTTCGAGCGGTGGTCGACCTCCGTGGGCCCGTGTTGGAGTTCGGGGATCTCGCCCTCCCGACACTCCGCTTCCGCCCACGGGCACCGCGGCGCGAAGTGACATCCGTCGGGCATATCGATCAGGTCGGGGACGTTCCCCTCGATCGGGGTGAGCCGCTCTTTGTCCTCGGTCGGCACCGACTCGAGCAGAGTGTACGTGTACGGGTGTGAGGGGTTGTGGAAGATCTCCTCCACTGGCCCTTCCTCGACGATCTCCCCGGCGTACATCACCGCCACCCGGTCGCAGGTCTCCGCGACGACGCCCAGATCGTGGGTGATCATCAGCACCGACATCCCCAGGTCCGATTGGAGGTCGTCGATCAGATCCAGGATCTGCGCCTGGATGGTGACGTCGAGGGCGGTGGTGGGTTCGTCGGCGATGAGCAGGCTGGGCTGACACGCCAGCGCGATCGCGATCAGCACCCGCTGGCGCATCCCGCCCGAGAACTCGTGGGGGTAGTCGTCCAACCGGGCCTGCGCCTCCGGAATGCCCACCTCCCGGAGCATCTCTACGACCTCCGCCATCACCGCTGCGTCCCCGCTCCGGCCGCCGACCTTCGGGAGGATCTCCCGGACCCCGTTGAGCCAGCTGTCGGTCTTTCGGCCGCCGTACCGGTGGAGGCGCAGGGATTCGGCGATCTGTTCGCCGATGGTCACCGCCGGATTCAACGAGGTCATCGGATCCTGGAAGATCATACCCATTTCCCCGCCGCGGACCCGCCGGACGGCCGCCTCGGGCGCGGCGGTCACGTCGATCACGCCCTCGTCGATCGCCACGGCTCCAGGGTCAGTGCCGTTCCCGAGCCGGCTGCGGGCGTCGTCGTCGACGTAGACGAACCCGTCTGTGGCGTCGTCGACGGCCGACGCGAGCGACGTCCCGACGGCCTGCGGCTCCGTGCGGTCGTTGAGGTCGGCGGCCGACGACCGGAGATCCGCCGCGAGGCCCGCCGGATCCGCGCGGTTGTCGAGGTCGTCCGCGATCCCGCGGAGTTCGCGGGGGGCTTCCCGAACGCCCTCATCCGCCCGGAGGTCGTCGGCGACGGCGTACACCGCATCGATCAGTCCGAAGGGGTACGCCACGAGCGCGCCGTCGAACTCGTCGAGCAGTCGCCCTGCCAGGGCGGCGCTGCGAAAGGTAACGCGGCCGTCGGTGATCTCGCCGGGGTCGTCGATCAGGTCCATCGTCGAGAGGGCGGTGACGCTTTTGCCGGAGCCGGACTCGCCGACTAGCCCGACCGTCTCGCCTTCCTCGATGGTTAGATCGATACCGTCGACGGCCCTGACGGCACCCCGCTCGGTTCTGAACTGCGTATGGAGGTTCGAAAGTGAGAGGAGGTCAGTCACTGGTTTGGGTTGTCGGGGCACAGAAAAAATAGCTTGTGGACGGTTGGCCTTCCGCGAGCTTGAGAACGTTTTTCCGGGACGCCGCCCGGGGTACGGGTATGAGCGATCACACGCCGTCCGAGACGCCGACCAACGTGCAGGCGCAGGCGGGGTGGACCGAGGTCGTCGAGGACATGGAGTCGACTGCGGCCGCGTACCGCGACCGCGGGTGGCGGAGCTTAGAGCTTCACCCGGGGGATTCGGTGCTCGTCGACTCCGACCGTCGAACCGGGCTTGACGTGCTCCTCCCCGGCCCGGAGTTCGAAGAGCTTCAAGCCCTCGTCGCCGACAGTGCGTTCGAAACCGTCGAACTGTTCCGCGCCGAGCACGGTGGCATCGTCTACGTGCTGATCGCCGAACTGGCTCCCGACGCCGAAGCGGCCGCGTTCGTCCCCGCCTACTACGACCGGGCCGCCGCGAGTGAGACCATCGAGACGATCCGCGACGCCGGTGAGATCCGGCTGTTCTGCCGCCGGCTGGACGACGACACCGTGGAGTTCGTCCACGACGACCCCGAGCCGTTCCTGCCTGAGCCACCGTAGCCGCCCCCGAACGCGGCCTTCGTCCGCGCCCCGGTACGGGAGTGTCTGACGCCCTCGATTACAACACGGTTCTCAAGCAATATTTTTTCACTCGTATCCAGGGGACAAAAAATTGAAACCCTCTCGGGTCGCTACCCCGTGATATGGAAGCTGTCGACGACTCTCCGATCACCCGAAACGGGAACTCTCTGATTCTCGCGTACGACCACGGAACGGAACACGGCCCCGTGGACTTCGAGCCGATGCCGAAGAGCGCCGACCCGACACACGTCTTCGAGGTCGGGAGACACACCGCGGTCACGGCCATCGCGCTACAGAAAGGCAACGCGGAGTACTACCGGAGTTGGGAGGCTGAACGCGGCGTCGACGACGGTGCCCCGCTGCTCGTGAAGCTGAACGGCAACTCGAATCTCGCAAAACGCGACGACTACTACTCCCCGACCCAGTGTTCGGTACAGTACGCCGTCGAGGCGCTCGACGCCGACGCGATCGGCTACACGATGTACGCGGGTTCGCGCCACGAGGATCGGATGTGGACGGAGTTCCGAGAGGTCCAGGAGGCCGCCAGAGAGTACGGCGTCCCCGTGGTGATGTGGAGCTACCCGCGCGGAGCGGGGATCCGGGAGAACGACGCCTACAGCGGCCAGTCTGACCCTGACGTCGTCGCGTACGGGGCCCGGCTGGGGCTCGAACTCGGCGCGGACGTGGTCAAATGCAAGTATCCGGGCGATCGGGCCGGCTGGCAGCAGCTCGAAGACGCCGTCGGCGGCCTGAAGACGGTAATGAGTGGCGGCTCGAAGCGGAGCGACGAGGCCTTCCTCGCGGACGTCCACTCGACGATCCAAGCCGGCGGCAACGGCCTCGCGGTCGGGCGGAACATCTTCCAGCGCGAGGATCCCAAGCCGCTCTTGGACAAACTCGAGGCCGTGATCTTCGGAGGTAGCGATCCCCGAGAGATCTGACAGTTGAGACTCGCCGCCACCGTCTCACTGCGGCGCCGTCAGGTCACTCCCCGCACTCACAGATCGCGTCCAAGACTCCTTGGTGGGTGTCGGCGGCGAGTGCCCGCTCCGCGAGGTCACGCGCGGCGTCGTCCCGCACCTGGGTCACGGCCCGTTTCACCCGTGGAACCGCTGTCGGGGCCACGCTGAGTTCTCGTATCCCGAGTCCGACGAGCAGCGCCGTCAGCTCGGGGTCGCCGGCCATCTCGCCGCACACCCCGATCCGCACGTCGGCCCCCTCGGCCGCCGTGACTGCTGTTTCGATCGCTCGGAGCACCGCGGGCTGGCGTGGGTCGGCGAGATCTGCGACCCGGCGGTTGCCCCGCTCGGCGGCCATCACGTACTGCGCGAGGTCGTTGGTCCCGAGGCTGAGGAAGTCGACGTGGTCGACCAGCGCGTCCACGAGCAGGGCTGCGGCCGGGGTCTCGACCATCACGCCGAACTCGGGGATCGCGTAGGCCTCCCCCGCGGCGCCGAGGTCTGCGGCCACCGATTCCATCACGTCGCGCGTCTCGATGACCTCCTCGACGGTCGCGAGAAGCGGCACCATCACCGAAAGCCGCCCGCCAGACTCGGTTGCGGCCGCGCGCAGAAGCGCACGCAACTGCGTCTCGAAGACGTCGGCGTCTGGCCCCAGCGACCGCCGGATCCCGCGCTCGCCCAAGAACGGGTTCGCCTCCTCCGGCAGGTCCAGATAGCCGATGGGCTTGTCGCCGCCGACGTCGAGCGTCCGGACCACGACGTGTCCGTCGGGAAACGCCCCCAGCGCCTCCCGGTAGGCGTCGTACTGCTCGGCCTCGCCGGGGGGCGACGCGCGATCCACAAAGAGATACTCCGTGCGGAACAGTCCGATCCCGTCCGCGCCGTGTTCGGCCGCGGCGGCGAGATCCGCCCGCCGTCCGACGTTCGCCGCCACCTCGACTGGAGTGCCGTCCGCGGTCGCGACGGGCTCGGCCCGGACCTCGGCGCCCTCCTCGCGTTCGGCCGCCTCGCGGGTCGCCGCGTCGGGGTGGACCACGACCCGTCCCCGGCTCCCGTCGACGACGACCTCAGTTCCCGCCGCGACCTCCCGGAGGCCCTCGCCGACGCCGACGACTGCGGGGAGTCCGAGCGACCGCGCGAAGATCGCGGCGTGGGAGGTCCGGCCGCCGGTGACGGTCGCAAAGCCGGCGACGCGGTCGGGATCCAGACGAGCGGTGTCGCTCGGTGTGAGGCGCTCGGCGAGCACGACGCTGCCCGCCGGGAGGTCGGCGGGGTCGTCGCGGGCCGCGCCAGTCAACGCCCGGAGCACCCGGTCGCGCACGTCGCGGAGGTCGTCGGCCCGCTCGGCCATCCGGCCGTCCATCTCCTCGAAGCGCGCGAGGAACTCCCCGAACGCCCGGTTGACCGCGTGTTCGGCCGGCAGCCCGTCGCCGATGCCCTCCCGGACGCCCTCTGCGAGTTGCGGATCAGCGAGGAACTGGATGTGGGCGTCGAAGACCGCGGCCTCGGCATCGTCCAGCCGGTCCGTGGCCCGCTCGCGCTCGGCGTGGAGTCCCTCCCGCGCCGCGTTGCGGGCCGCCTCGAACCGCTCGAGTTCGGCGTCAGCGTCGACCGCATCGGCGGCCGGCGGGTCGCCGAGCTCCGGCTCCGACCCGTCCCAGACCGCCGTTCCGGCACCCGTGGCCCGGGCCGCCCCGACGCCGGAGAGCCGCCGCGGCATCGCTCAGAGCTCGTCTTCCGGGCTCGTCAGCACCCGTTCCAGTTCGTCGAGCGTGGCCTCGGCGCCCGCACCCTCGGCGACGACCCGGACCTCGTCCCCGCGCTCGACGCCGAGTCCCGTCACCGCGAGCATACTCGCCGCGTTCACCAGGTCGCTCCCGGCGTGGCCCACCTGCACGTCGGCGTCGCTCTCGGCTGCGGTCTCGACGAACGTCGCGCCGGGCCGGGCGTGCAGGCCGTCCTCCGGCACGACGGTCACGATCCGTTCGGGCATCAGCGCGCCACCTCCCCGGTGGGCGTCCGGTCGGTGGCGTGCGCTGACCGGACCGTTCCGTGGGTGGTTCCGTACATCACTACCGGAACGAGGGGCCCGGAGCCCCCTAAGTGTTCCTCGGGCGGCCGCCCGCGACCGACGCCTACGCCAGCCGGTCGATGACCGCGTCGGTGACCGCGTCGGTGCCCGCGTCGCCACCGAGGTCGGGCGTCCGGGGACCGGACTCCAGCACCGATTCGACCGCCTCGCGGACGGCCGCGGCCTCCTCGTCGCGGTCGAGGTGCTCCAGCAACATCGCCGCCGACAGGATCGCTGCCGAGGGGTTGGCGACGCCCTCGCCCGCGATGTCGGGGGCGGTGCCGTGGACCGGCTCGAACAGGGCGTTGTCCGGGCCGATGTTCGCGGAGGGCAGGAGTCCCAGCCCGCCGACCAACCCAGCCGCCAGATCCGAGAGCACGTCGCCCGCGAGATTTGGACAGACCACCACGTCGAACTGAGTCGGGTCCAGACAGATCCGCGTCGCGAACGCGTCCATCAGCACCTCCTCGGCGTCGATTCCGTTCCGATCGGCGACGTCGACGACGGCGTCCCGGAACCGGCCGTCGGTCTCGCGCATCACGTTCGCCTTGTGGACGACTTGGAACCCCTCGGCGTCGCGGTCGGCGACGAACTCGCAGGCGAACTCCGCCAGCCGCTCGGAGGCCGAAGTGGTCACGACGCGCGTGAGCGTCGAGAGGTCCGCAGAGAGGCGGTCCTCGTGGCCCGCGTACACGCCCTCGGTGTTCTCCCGGAGGAAGACCAAGTCGGTCTCCGACTGGACCGCGTCCACGCCGGGGTACGCCCGCGCGGGGCGGACGTTGACGAACGACCCGACCGCGGTCCGGAGCGGGAGGATCACGTCCGCGGCGGTCTCCCCCGCCGCGCCGAACAGCGTCGCGTCGGCGTCGGCGACGGCGTCGTAGGTCTCCTGCGGAAGCGCCTCGCCGGTGGCTTCCTGCACCGCGTCGCCGGCCTCGGCCGTCACGAACGCGAAGTCGTCGACGGCGTCGAGCACCTCGACCGCGGCGGGGACCACCTCGCTCCCGATCCCGTCGCCCTCGATGACGACGATCTCCTCACGCATCCGTGTAGGGCAGTGACGCGGCCTTGTCGGCGACGGCGTCGGCGTTGGACTTCATCAGCGCAGTGGTGTCCCAGACGCCCTCGGTGAGCGCCCGGCGCTGGGCGTCGTCGACCGTCGCCTCGATGGCGGTGTCGCCGTAGGTGACGGTCTCGCTCTCAACGTCGACGTGGACCTCACCATCGGGGTTGTCGTCGATCCAGTTTTGGAGATCGACGACCGCCTCGTGGTCGGCCGTGACAGTCGGGATCCCCAGCGCGAGGCAGTTGCCAGCGAAGATCTCCGCGAAGGACTCGCCCACGATGGCGTCGATCCCCCACCGCAGCAGCGCCTGGGGGGCGTGCTCACGCGACGACCCGCAGCCGAAGTTGGCGTTGACCGCCAGCACAGAGGCCTCCTGGAACTGGGGTTCGTTGAACGGGTGGTCCTTCTGATCGTCGTCCTCGTCGAACCGGAGATCGAAGAAGGCGAACTCGCCGAGGCCGTCGAACGTGACGACCTTCATAAAGCGCGCAGGGATGATCTGGTCGGTGTCGATGTCGTTCCCGCGGACCGGAATTCCCGTTCCGGTCACCGAGGCAATCTCGGGGATTTCGACGGTCATACGACCACCTCCGGAGCGGAGCTCCGGCGTACTCGCATTCGCCGTCGCAGACAGCTCATACGATGCTCACCTCCCTGAGTTCGCGCACGTCGGTCACCCGGCCTTCGACCGCTGCAGCGGCGACCATCCGGGGGTTCATGAGGACGGTCCGGCCGTCCTTTGAGCCCTGTCGCCCGACGAAGTTGCGGTTCGACGACGAGGCACACGCCTCGTCGCCCTCGAGTTGGTCCTCGTTCATCCCGAGACACATCGAACAGCCCGCGTTGCGCCACTCGAAGCCGGCGGCCTCGAAAATCTCGTCGAGCCCCTCGGCCTCGGCGGCGGTTTTCACTCGCTGGCTCCCGGGGACGACCATCGCGCGAACGTCGTCGTGGACCTGCCGTCCTTCGACGACCGCCGCAGCGCGACGGAGGTCGGGCAGGCGCGCGTTCGTACACGACCCCAGGAACGCGACGTCGATCTCGTAGCCCGCCATCGTGTCGCCGGGGGCGACGCGCATATGCTCTTGGGCTCGCTCGGCGGTGTCCTGTTTGTCCGCAGGCAACGATTCCGGCTCCGGGATCGGCTCGCTGATGCCGATGCCTTGCCCGGGGGTGGTCCCCCACGTGACGACGGGCTCCAGTTCGGAGCCGTCGATGGTGACGACGTCGTCGTACTCGGCGTCGTCCTCGGAACGGATCGACTCCCAGTACGGCTTGAGTTCCTCGAACCGCTCGGGGTGCTCCTGGAAGTAATCCGTCTCTTTCAGCCACTCGTAGGTGGTCTCGTCGGGGTTGACGTAGCCTGCGCGGGCGCCACCCTCGATGGACATATTGCAGATGCTCATCCGCCCTTCCATATCGAGGGTCTCGATTGCCTCGCCGGCGTACTCGTAAACGTAGCCGACGCCGCCCTCGGTGCCCAGCCGACGGATCACCTCGAGGATGATGTCTTTCGCCTCCACGCCGGGGCCGAGTTCACCCGTGACCTCGATTTTCCGGACGTCTTTCTTCTCCATTGCGACGGTCTGGGTCGCGAGCACGTCGCGGATCTGGCTCGTCCCGATCCCGAACGCTAAGGCGCCGAACGCGCCGTGTGTCGAGGTGTGGGAGTCGCCGCAGACGATGGTCTTCCCCGGCTGGGTCAGCCCCTGCTCGGGCCCGATAACGTGGACGATCCCCTGCTCCCCGGTCGTGGGGTCCGAAAACTCGATGCCCGCCTCACGCACGTTCTCCTCGAGTTCCGACATCATCTCTTCGGCGGCGCCGTCGCGGTAGGGCCGCGACTGGTCGGCGGTCGGGACGATGTGGTCCACCGTCGCGTGGGTGAGTTCGGGGTAGGCGACCTCTAGGTCGCGCTCCTGCAGCATCCCGAACGCCTGCGGGCTCGTCACCTCGTGGATGAGATGGAGCCCGACGAACAGCTGCGTCTGTCCGGTCGGGAGCTCGGACACCGTGTGTTCTTCCCATACCTTGTCGTACAGCGTTCCCTCACTCATGTCGATCACCGCGTGTTGTCGTTGCTCGTGTCATCGTCCTCGTCAGTCGTCTGCGGCCGCCTCCGCGGCCTCCTCTTCGTCGCCTTCCCACGCGAACAGGTCACGCAGCGGCTCGCCGACCTCCTCGATGTCGTGGGTCTCCTCGGCGTGCTTCAACTGCGTGTAGGAGGGCCGACCGGCCTGGTTCTCCGCGATCCACTCGCGCGCGAACGTGCCGTCTTGAACCTCCTCGAGTACCTCCTCCATCTCCTCGCGGACGTGGTCGTCGATGAGCCGGTCGCCGCGAGAGAGGCCGCCGTACTCGGCGGTGTCGGAGACGGACTGCCACATCTCCGAGAGGCCGCCCTCGTACATGAGATCGACGATCAGCTTCAGCTCGTTCAGACACTCGAAGTACGCCATCTCCGGGGAGTACCCCGCGTCGACGAGCGTCTCGTAGCCCGCCTTCACGAGCGCGGTCGCGCCGCCGCACAGCACGGCTTGCTCGCCGAACAGGTCGGTTTCGGTCTCCTCGCGGAACGTGGTCTCGATGACGCCCGCACGCGTGCAACCGATGGCGTGGGCGTACGCCAGCGCCTCGTCGAACGCCTGGCCGGTCTCGTCTTGATAGACTGCGACCAGTCCGGGCGTCCCCTGGTTGGCCTCGTAGTTCCGCCGCACGAGGTGCCCCGGCGACTTCGGCGCCACCATCGTCACGTCGACGTTCTCGGGCGGCTGAATCTGATTGTAGTGGATATTGAACCCGTGGGCGAACTGAAGGGTGTCCCCCGCCTCCAACCCGTCCCGGACGTTCTCGAACACCGCGGGCTGGACCGAATCCGGCACTAGTACCGAGACGATGTCGGCCTCGGCGGCGGCGGCAGCGGGCGTCGCGACCCGGAGGCCGTCCGATTCCGCGGCCGCCCGCGACGAGGAGCCCTCTCGGAGGCCGACGACCACGTCGACCCCGCTGTCGGCGAGGTTCTGCGGGTGGGCGTGGCCCTGGCTGCCGTAGCCGAGAACGGCTACGGTCTTGTCGTCGATCTGCGAGCGATCCGCGTCGTCGTCGTAGTATACCGTCGTGTTCAGGTCTGTCATCGTATGCGTCACTGCGTGTTGGTCGGCCGTGTCGGTTCGTCCGCGGTGCCGGGCTTTTCCCCCGGCGCGGTCGCCTGGTTGCCGCGAGCCAGCGCCGTATAACCCGTCCGCGCGATTTCGATGATGCCGAACTGCCGGAACGCGTCGATCGCGTCGTCGATCTCCTGCTCGTCGCCGGTGAGCTGCACGGTGATGGTTTCGGCCCCCGCGTCGAGGGTCTGCCCGTCGTACATGTCGGTGATCGCGTGCACCTTGTCGGGCTCGCTCCCCTCGACTTTCAGCAGGACCAGTTCGGTCCGCACCGCGTCGGCGTCGAGTTCACCGACGGTGATGACGGGCTTGAGCTTTCCGAGCTGTTTTCCGATCTGGTCGATGTCGGGTTCGGTCTCTTCGACCACCATCGTGATCCGGGAGTGGCCCTCCACGGTGGTGGGCCCGACTGTGAGGCTCTCGATGTTGAACTGCCGCCGGGAGATCAGGCCCGCGATCCGCGACAACACCCCGGGTTCGTCCTCCACCAGCGCGGAGAACACCGCGCGCCGCGGCTCGTGTTGCGCTTCGACCTCGGGATCGATCCGGATCCCTTGGGCGTTCCGCCGTCCCTTGGGGTGGGGTCGTTCGTCGGGTTCCGGGCCGGCCAGGCCGTGCTTCGGCGGCCTCTCGCGGCCGTCCCGTCCGGCGTCGCTTCCGGTGTCTTCGGAGCTCATAGCTGGTCCTCCGTCAGGGCGAACTTCCCGTTTGCGCCGCCCGACGGGACCATCGGGTAGACGTTCTCCGCGGGGTCGATGTGGAAGTCGATCACCGACGGGCCATCGTACGCCAGCGCTTCCGCGACGGTGTCTGTGACCTCGTCGTAGTCGTCGACCCGCCACCCGCGGGCGCCGAACGCCTCCGCGAGCATATCGAACTCCGGACACCAGTTGTACTCCGCGGCCATCCGCCGGCCCTCGAAGAAGGCGTCCTGCCACTGTCGGACCATTCCGATGTACTCGTTGTTGAGCACCGCGACGGTGATGTCGAGTTCCTCGCGGACTGCGACCGACAGCGACTGGATGGTCATGAGGAACGACCCGTCGCCGTCGATGCAGACGACCTCCTGATCGTCGTCGGCGGCGATCCGAGCGCCGATGGCGGCGGGGAGGCCGTACCCCATCGTCCCCAGGCCGTGGCTCGACACCCACGTCCGCGGCTCGGTGTATGTCCAGTACTGCGACGCCCACATCTGGTGTTGGCCGACGCCGGTGGTGACGATGGTGTCGTCGGCGGTGGCCTCGTCGAGCACCTCCACGACGAACTGCGGCTTCAGCGGCTCGTCGTCGGGGGTGGCGTAGTCCATCGGGTACTCGTCTTTCCAGGTCCCACACTGCTCGCGCCACTCGTCGGCGTCGGGCGCCTCGTCGATGGCGCCGTCGAGCTGGTCGAGCACGGTCCCCGCGTCGCCGATCAGCGGGTAGTCCGCGTAGACGTTCTTGCTTATTTCTGCGGGGTCGATGTCGACGTGGATCACCTCTGCCTCCGGGGCGAAGGTGTCGACGCCGCCGGTCAGCCGGTCGTCGAACCGGGTGCCGACCGCGATCAGCAGGTCGGTGTGGGTGATCGCCATATTCGCGTAGCCGGTGCCGTGCATCCCCGCCCACGACAGACACAGGTCGTCGTCCTCGGGGAACGACCCGATGCCGGGCATCGTGGTGACGACTGGAATCCCGAGTTCACGTGCGAACGACCTCGCTTCGTCGGTGGCGTCGGCCTTGATCACGCCGCCGCCGAACAGCAGGAGCGGTCGATCGGCCGACTCGATCACGTCGGCGGCGACCTCGACGTTCGCCTCGTCGGCGACGTACTGCGGCCGGGTCGTCTCCGGGGGCTCCGCCGGCCCGGGTTCGGTGTCGGTCTCGCCGAGGGTGATGTCCTTCGGCAGATCGACGAGCGTCGGTCCGGGCCGCCCCTCGCCGGCCAGCGCCAGCGCCTCGCCGACGGTGTCGCCGACGCTGTCGGGGTCGTCGGCGAAGTAGTTGTGCTTCGTGAGCGGCGCGGTCACGCCGGTGGTGTCGGTCTCTTGGAACGCGTCGGAGCCGACCATGTCCGACGGGACCTGGCCGGTCAGCGCCAACATTCCGTCGGAGTCCATGTTCGCGTCGGCGATCCCGGTCACCAGGTTGGTCGCGCCGGGGCCCGACGTCGCCAGACAGACGCCCGGCTCGTTCCGGACCACGCCGAACGCGTCGGCGGCGTGGGCCGCACCCTGCTCGTGGGCCATCGTGACGTGCCGGATGTCGGAGTGATACAGCGCGTCGTAGACGGGCATGATCGCGCCGCCCTGGACGCCGAAGGCGGCCTCGACGCCCGCGTTCTCCAGCGCGTGGATCACGGATTCGGAGCCTGTGGTGGCGGGCGTGAACTCGGCCGCAGCGCCGGGGTCGACCTCCGATTCGGGGTCGGCCTCTTCCTCAGGGGTACGGGCCTGTTTGCTCATCGCCTGGCTCCTCCGGCCGGGGCTGTCCGGTTCGTCGTGGTCTGCGGGCGGTGCGTCGGTGTCGGTCGTGTGGATCTGGCGTGGTGGTTCATACTGGGTGGTGGAGTCGTAGTCTGTCGGACGTCGATCGACGGTCGGAACGGAGAGAAATGGGTGTATTGGGGGCTATACGGCCCCTATTACGGCGCGGATCGAACTGCTGGGGTCTATGTCGCGCGACCGCGGCGGCGACGCGGTTCGGCCCCTCAACGGGGCGGGCGCCGCGCCTCCGTGCCGGTGTCGCGTCATATCTCATCTCTCTCGCTCGCCCGTCATTAACGTTTCGTGGTCCGTCGCTCGGACGGCGGCGCGCCCGTGGCCCGGCGGACCGAGCACCCGGGGCGCGTGCCATCATATTGGTCACTCTCACTGTTTACCGCCGAGCGCTACGCCCGTTGACGCCACTCGGCGGTAAGAGACGGGAGTAACCATTATCAGGCGCGGACCTCCCCGTCGTCGTCGGCGCGATCGACGCCGACGTCGCGGGCGAACCTCGTCAGCACGTCGACGGTGACTCGCTCCTTCTCGGCACCGTAGTCTTTCACGCGGCGGGTGACCTCGCGCACCTCCGCGTCGGTGGGCGCGAAGCCGGACTCGACCAGGCGCTTGCGGACCGAGTGGGTTCCGGTGTGCTTGCCGAGGACGAACTCGCGTTGGGCGCCCACCATATCGGGGGTCATCACGCCCGGTTCGAACGTGTCGGTGTTTTCGATGACGCCCGCGGCGTGGATCCCGCTCTCGTGTGAGAAGGCGTTCCGACCGATCACCGGCTTGTTGCCGGGAACCGGGATGTCGCTGGCCTCCTCGACGATCCGGGAGAGCTCGGTGATCCGGGTGGTATCGATCCCTGTGTCGACGTCGTAGAGCGACTCCGCCGCCATCACGACCTCCTCGAAGGCGGCGTTGCCCGCGCGCTCACCGATGCCGTTGACCGACACCTGCGCCTGCGACGCGCCGGCCTCGAAGCCCGCCATCGCGTTGGCGGCCGCGAGCCCGAAGTCGTCGTGGGCGTGGACGTCGATCTCGGCGTCGGTGAAGGTGCGGATCTCCGTGACCAGATTGGCGAACCGTGTCGGCGTCCCGACGCCGCAGGTGTCTGGGATGTTGACCCAGTCGACGCCCGCCTCGTCGACGGCGCTCAGGATCTCCGCAAGGAAGTCCACGTCGGTCCGGGTGGCGTCCATAGGCGAGAACATCACCTCGACGCCCGCCTCCTTGACGCGCTCGACGCTTTCGACAGCGCGGT